>WNFY01001974.1_pt1 | contig 21036 bp, 18 predicted proteins | sample 5400091 | NCBI WGS metagenome assembly WNFY01 (sample SAMN13153364, study PRJNA577476) | soil metagenome | isolation source: 60 cm soil or saprolite under grassland replicate 1 | place: USA:California | collected 2016-06-15
TTGATTGGGTCGATTACTACACTGCCATCCTTCGACAGGTCAACACCCCCTTTTTAGATCGCAGGCCCTCGGCTATCCGCATACGCGATCTGAGGGAGGCGATGGAAGAGGCCTTGATCCAGCATCACCCCTATGCGGTGATCGTGGATGAAGCGCACCATCTGGCAAAGGCTGCGAGCGGGCGGACGCTTGCCGACCAGCTTGATCATTTGAAATACCTGGAAAACCGCACTGGAATCTGCCATGTGCTTGTGGGCACGTACGAGATGCGGCGGTTCCGCACGGTCACGCCACAATTGGCTGGTCGTAGTGTAGATGTCCATTTTCCCAGGTATGATGCGACAAAGCAGGAGGATCGTGAAGAATTTCGGAGCGTCTTGTGGGCATTGCAGCGACAACTCCCTCTTGAAGTTGAGCCGCTCTTGGCTGAGCAGCACTGGGAAATGCTGTATGCACGAAGGATCGGTTGCATTGGTCTGCTCAAGTTGCATCTCATTCGATCACTCGCCTTGGCGCTGACAGAAAACGCCAAAACGATCACGGAAGCGCATCTAAGGACGACTGCTCCACCTGAAGATCGTGTGAAAGAGATGCTCAATGCCGCCCTTTTGGGTGAAGAAGACCTTACTGAGCCAGAAGGAGCAGATGAACGACTGCTAGCTCTGCTTGGACTCAGAGAGACGACAATTGTTCCACAGATGGATCAAGCGTCTTCAGGGCAGAGTCAACCGTCGTCCTCTCCTGGATCTGGAGGAAGAAAACCAGGTGATCGGAACCCAGGGCGTGATGGCATCGGTTCCGACTCTGATACAGAGCAGAAAGACACTGATGAGCACAGAGAGCGGGCAGTTGGATGAATATGACTAACATGTTGACAGCAGATACAGCACTAGAGCCTCAAGGGAAACGACATCGTTTTGGCTGTCCTCCCGTAACAGAGAGGCCGCCTCGCAGCAAATTGTATTGCCTGGCTCCTCTGGGAATGGGAACTGCCGAAGTAGAGAGTCTCACTAGCTACGTCAATCGGCTCGCCTGGGCCTACCGAGTGAACCCACGTGTGTTAGTGTCCCAGGAAATTCTTCCTCATCTTAGCGACACATATTACGTTCAGGCTGCCCCTGGCAGATTAGGAAGCTTTAGTCGAACACGCTCCATGAGCATTAACGGAGCTGGGGAAGTGGCACGTGACTGGGCTGAGACTCTCGAACGTTTGACCGTGAGATCAGATCTTCGTTCGCTCACGTTACGTCCGTGGGCAAACGGTCTTTCCACCTGGGGACTCTTGCGCAATATCCCTCAGTGGTGCCCCGTTTGCTACAATGAATGGCGAGAGCGAAAGCAGCCAATCTATCAACCTCTCCTGTGGACCCTCCAGGCGGTGACAGTGTGTATGCAACATACACATCTCCTGGTAGAGCGGTGTCCTTTCTGCCGAAAATCACAATCAGCGATTTCGTCGAAGCGTGGGATAGGGTGTTGTACACAATGTGGCATCTGGCTGGGAAGCAAACCTGGAGCAGAAGGATCATGTGACGATGGCCTGCTTGACTGGCAAAGGTGGACAGCGCAAGTCATCGAAGAACTTTTCCTTGCAAGCGTGGCCTTTGGTTCGCTTCCCTGGCACGAGTTGCCAGGTGGCATTGCTGCTTGTATTGAAGCGGTCGGGGGAACCCGAGAACCTGGCCGTATTGCTGGTGTCCCAAATGTGTTGTTTTCAGACTGGCGTAACCGGAAGCGTACACCTTCATTGACTTATCTACTCAAAGTTAGCTATGCTCTCAACCTTTCTCTCCTCCAATTGATGACAATGGAACCAGAACGGCTGAAGAAAACTCTTCGTATGAAGATGGAGTATCGACTTCCACCTCGCGTTGGCATCCCTGCGCCTCGCTCGGAAGGAGATATGGACAGCATTCAAGTATTCATTCAAGCAATCCTTGAGGGAAAAGTTGATCCTCTTCCGCTGCGTCATGTAGCCCGTCATCTTGGAGTAGGAGAAAAATTCCTCGTTGGTCGGTTTCCCCAAGAGTGTGCACGAGCTACCGAGCGATATCAAGCCTATCGTGCTGAGCGTGCAAAACAGAAAGCTGCGCAAGAATGTGCTGAAGTGCTACAAGCAGTGCTTGCTCTGGACAACCAGGGAACACCTCTCAGCCGTTCTCAGGTGGCAGCACTACTTTCTAACCCAAATATATTACGGAGGCCAGCGGGAAAAGCTACATGGAACGCAGTCTGTCGCGAACGAGAGATTGAACATTGACACAATCGCTGGTGTTGATCAATTTCAGAACGTAAGTTTCGCCTCAGTAAATCAGAACGTAAGTTTCGCCTCTGCGGTGGGCCTTATCTTCCATTTGCAGCGCAGCTAGTCTAGGCGCTCCACAGGCGGCTCAGAGCGCTGACCGTTTTCATTTGGTGAAAAATCTGACAGAAGCAGTACAAAAAGCATTAGTGCATTGCCGTGCAGAACTGAAAAGAGAGCCGAAGAGAGCCGAGCCTATCGATCCGCCAGCGGGAGAAGAGTCTGGACTCTCCCTTGTGACCTCTGATGGACAACCTTACTCAGCGCACCAGGCCGAGCGGTATGAGCGCTACCACCAGGTGATGGCACTTCGTGAGCAGGGGATGAAGACCAAAGAGATCGCCAAGCGGGTTGGCCTGGGAGTGCGAACAATTCAGCGGTGGCTCACGCAGGGAGAGTATGTGGAAACGAACTACCACCATCAGCATCGAAGTCGTTTTGATGCGTACGAGGCGTATGTCATGTGACGTTGGGACTCTGGATGTCATAACATTCAACAGATCTGGCGTGAGATCAAAGCTCAGGGGTATCCTCATTCCGATCGAGCGTTGCGAGCGCATCTCGAACCCCTGCATAGCAAAGAGCAAGCTGATTTTTCCGAAGCCTCTTGCCTCGACCGCTTTTCAGCAAAAAAGGCGATGTGGCTTTTCATTCGTCGTTTCAAGGATTTGGATGAAAAGGAGCGAGAGGAACTGGCGACCATTCGTCAAGCAAGTGAGACAGCTGAAACCCTCTACCTATTGGTTCAGCAGTTTTTACAGATGGTTCGCAAGTTGGAAGGAGAGCGCCTCGATGCCTGGCTTACCGCTGTGGCGCAAAGCCAGATCGAGGAACTGCAACGTTTCGCCAATGGACTAGAACAGGATAAAGCTGCTGTTCTCATGGGGTTGACGCATTCCCACAACAATGCCCAAGCAGAAGGACAGGTGACCAGAATAAAACTCATTAAGCGAATGATGTATGGCCGCGCTGGATTTCCCTTGTTGCGGCAGCGCGTTTTGCACCGCTTCTAAGAACTGACGAGGCTCAACAAGCTTCCTTTGCGCGTATGGAGTCCTTCTGAGCCAATCCCCTGAGTTCTTTTTTCGCCTTTTACAAGCCAGTAACACTCAATTGGCTGCAAAAGAAACGCTTTCTGGTCTTGCGGAACTGTGATCGCGTAGCAGAAGTCGAGGCTTCTGAAGATGAAAGTTTTCCATGTATTCTGTTGATGGGCTTTCATCACCAAAAGTGCCGAAGAGTCACACTTACGTACAATCTTCAGCTGCGGGGGTGACTCCGTCGCTTAGGTTAACCTGAATATGGGTAAAGTCGCATAATGTTAGTATCCATGATATAATTATTAAGGGTGGCTTTACTCTTACAGGGTTCTTGAGGAAGGCTATCTGAATTCGAAACTTTTTTATTAGATGTTCGAGGAACAGCACTGCCAATGCACTTTTCACATAGTGTCGCTGTGCATGTATTTTTAGGAATCTTGTCATGAAAAGACGATCGTCTCTCCCGCTGTTACTTGCGGGTGTTAGTCTGAGTATAGTACTGGTTCTCTGCATTTTAGATAAAGGATTTTTACTCCCAATCCTCTCTGTTAGCCCAATGACTACTGCAGTGCCCGCAGGATTTGTAAAGCGCTTTGGCTCTCAGTTAATGCTCAACGGATCCCCCTTTCATTTCGCCGGAGCCAATATGCACTGGTTAGCATTGGATGATCCCACAACCTACCCGTCGCAGTTTCGAGTGAATGATGGCCTCGACGCCGCTAAAGAGATGGGTCTCACCGTCATACGTTCTCACAGTCTGGGCATCTCTACGGGGTGTAGCAATTGCATCGAACCTGAATTAGGAGTATTCAACGAGACTGCCTTTAAACATGTCGATTACGCTATAAAGGCCGCTAGAGATCGCGGTTTGCGCTTGATTATTCCCTTGACGGACAATTGGCACTATCCCACAGGCGGGAAACACAATTTTACTGATTGGCGAGGTATTACTGACGAAAACCAGTTCTACTATAACCCGCAAGTGATTCGAGATTTTGAAGCATACATCAGCACGCTGCTCAACCACGTGAATATCTATACAGGTTTGGCGTACAAGAATGATCCTACCATTATGGCCTGGGAAACAGGAAACGAGTTAGATCCCCCCGCAACTTGGACGCAGACCATTTCGAGGTACATCAAGAGCATTGATCGCAATCAGTTGGTAATGGATGGAAGAACTGGAATAGATCTGCATGCTGCCAGCCTAGTCAACGTTGATATCTTATCGAATCACTACTATCCAAAGAGTGTTTCAGTGTTGGAGAACGATGCCTCTCTCGCTAAGAGAGCCGGGAAAGCTTTCATCGTAGGAGAGTTCGACTGGAACGATGCAAATGGCGGAGATAGGCTAACCAATTTCCTTGCCGCTATTGCGTCTAATCCTGCCGTGGCCGGAGACGCGTTTTGGGAATTATGGTCCCATGACGATGAATATGGCTACGTCAGCAATGATCCACAATATACGTTCCATTATCCGGGAGATTCAGCGGCGATGAGAGCGGATGCAGGCCTTCTTCGCATCCATGCCTACACAATGAGAGGTGAACCAGCTCCTGCGGATAGCCCTCCCGGAGTTCCTCAAATTGGAGTAGTCATAAGAGGCGGCCCGCATGACGTGATTATATGGAGGGGAGCAGTTCTCGCGACCAATTATACAATCGAACGCTCCACTTCCAGCGCGAGTGGACCCTGGGCGGTCATCTGCGATAAGTGTGCTACAGATATGAGCACTCCCTGGACTGATACGACGACACCGAGAGGAGCTTTATGGTACAGAGTGATAGCGCATAACGTCCTGGGAGTAGCAGGTAATCCCTCAAGCCCCTATCAGGCAGGATCAGGAAGCATGATCGTTGATAATTTGGATGATTGGAGCAAGACCTATCAACATAGCCGCAATCTTATCTTGGATACGACCTACTCCGAACACATGCATGGCGACCAATCCCGCATTATCAGAATGACAGCAACCCACGAGTATATCATCTGGAAACAGGCCCGAATGACATCGTTCCAGGCCATTGCCTACTTCTGGCCGTACGAAGCGGTTTCGCACTTTTCTCTCTACACCTCGTTCGATGGAGAGCATTGGATACCTACTGACTCGGCCATAACCAGCATCAATGGCGATTGGATAGAATATATCTACACGCTACAAGGGCTATCAGGCGTGAACTATGTCAAAATGGTGTGGAACAACACGAGCGGCCTGGCCTGGAATCCGAACCTCGGCGAAGTATCTATCACGTATTAGCAACCATACCTTTACTGATGATGCTTGAGACGTTTCTGTAAGAAATGGATACCCATCCAGCAGAGACGGAAGAAGAAGCCCCAAATACCGCAAGCTTTTGCTGCTATGACTAGCCAATGCTGGTCTACATCCACCTCAACACGCCGGAGGAGGTGCGGATTGGTGTGGGGAGTGTTGAAACCATAGATTGCAGTTACTGCCCAGGCATATCCTGTTTCCTGCACAGCACGAATTGGGTGTTCACCGATATGCTCAGAGCGGCCAACAGGATAGGCAAAAGTAAGCACCAGATGTCCCAGTTGCCGCTCCAGCACCATACGGCACTCACTGACTTCGTACTGCACTTCAGCCGGATCGGCCAGATAGGCTAGAATGGGATGATGCATGGTATGTGCCCCGAACGAGACCCAACCACTCTCTTCCATCTCCCGGACTTCTCTCCACCTGAGAGGCAAAGCAGGCCTCTCTTCAGGGGTTGCCGGTGAAGGAGCCGCCAGCGCTCTGTGAACAGCAGCCAGGAATTCCTCGCGCTCGGTAACCGAGGTAGCATAGCGCACATGAGTATCAATAGCCAAGGCTAATGCTTTTCGCTCATCCTCCTGGTCGAGATGATAGGTGCATTCTTCGATTGAGGCCTCCCTCACCTGTGCATTTGGGATGAGATACGCATCCTCCTGCCACCAGAAACGGCTTCCGCTCTCGATGTAACCCGGCACCAGAAAGATAGTGATAGGAATCTGCAACTCGCACGCGAGCGCAAAGGCATGTGTATAGTTGTCGTAGTAGCCATCGTCAAAGGTTACTACAAGGGCTGTACGCCGATCTCTCTTCCGCTGCCCATTTTTTTGTGGCGTGTAGAGTTCTTCCAGTGCCGACTCAAGATGCAGTATACGATAGTGACGGCGTAGGTAGAGCAGGTGTCTTCGCAAGTCCCCGCCCGCGGCGCGATGGTAATTGAGGATTACCAGGCTTTGCCTCAATCTCTGTTTCCACCAGCGAGCCAGCCTTACCAATCCGCTATAGTAGAAGCATGCTGCAATCAACATCTCCGCTCGCTTATACATGAGCGACTCTCTCTTTATTGATCGAAACAACCGCTTCGCAAACTACACCTTTCGAGTACTTTCCTTTTTCACAGAAGCATTCCTTGTGAGCTTCCTCTGAGAGAGTTCATGCCTCATCAGCCGCAGTGTCGAGCGCATGAAACCCCTCATCGCCGTCCAGACTGGAAGCAGATCTCTCCAATCAACGTAGTCATATCCTGTAGGGAGGAGAAAAGTCGATAGGAAATCCAGGATGGCCCGAGCTGGTGGCGTCACACCCGGTCTGCCACGCTGCCGTATCGATGCCAATGTCGTCATGATATCTCCTCCCAGGTAGCGCATATGAGTGCCTGTGTGATAACTGTTCACCTTCTCAAGGCGATCTCCATTCGCCCATGAATAGAGGAGGTAAGGGAAATCAACTCCATCACGCACAGCACCTCCAATCCCCAGATTGAGACGTGGGTTGATCTCCATGAGGTAGGGCTTACCGGCACTGTCACGCCGGAACTCGACTTGAGAGTAGCCTTCCAGGTCGATCTCGCGCACCAAGCGTTCCGCTTGCATACCTGTGTCTTCTGGAAAGGGAATGCTCTGGCGCAACGTATACACTCCACCGAGAGGTGGATTGGTACGCTTTCCCCAAAAAGCGTAGCGTGCATAGATTTCGCCATTCGCATAAAAGAAGCTCAAAGACTCACGCCTGCCGGAGAGAAACTGCTGGAAAAGTACAGTTCCGCCAGAGTACGTCAATTGCTCAACAGCGCGACGAGCCTCGTCAGGAGTTGTCACTAACTGCGATATCACTCGGGCTCCTCTTTTCCCACCCCACAACCACGACTCCACCGGCTTGACCACTGCAGGCAGACCAATCTCACGTAGCGCCTCCCCCACCTCACTCACCGACCTGAGTGTCACAGCACGAGGAACACCCACTTCTAATTGCTGAGCAATCTCCAGTGTTTGTTCTTTGTTGACTGCTATACTGAGAGCCGGTTCCTTTGCCAGGGCGATGCGCACCCGTTTTTCCAGTTGCTCCCGATGCTGTCGTATTAACGCTATTGTGCCATCTGAAGAAGTGATGAGGACACGAGCACCATTAGCGTCCAATATCCGCTCGAGGCAGGTCAAGTATTCCTTCGTCCCTTCACGCGCGGCACATATAGCCTGCTGCTGGCACCAACGTGACGATAATGCTGGCGCAGGCAAGCCATCAACTGTCTCGAGCGCGGCAACTCGCAACCCCCGGCTGCCTAGAGAGCGCACCGTCACCACCGATTGCCGCAACCGGGCATCAAGCACAAGTGCATCATATACGACACGGCTCGCTGCATACTGCGAAGTCCGAGTCGCAACCCTGGTACTTTCCATTTGGATAGGTCCTTTCGTTATAAAGAAATATATGAGAAGCCAAAGTAATTATCATTGCATACATTGGAAGGAAAGGGTTTATATTCTTCCAAGCTCCCTTAGGAGGGCATCAGGATAGTCAAAGGTCATCCCATCAACACCAGCCTGGATAGCATTTCTCATCATCTCCAGGTTCTGCACCCCGCAAGCCCGAACGAATAACCCCAAAGAGTGCCACTGATCCACGAACTGTTTTGTCACTTTTTGTGCTCGTGGACAGAAGTATTTTATGTTTGCCGCAACAACTCTCGCCAGGTTTTCCTCCGAGACATCTGCTGTTAAATATTCAGCTTGAGCACGAGGATTTTTCTCTTTGATTCTGACTACTGTCGGAAAGTCACGAGAAGTAAAGGCTACACGGTCAAGAAGTTCTAATTGCTCAACCATATTCAAAACTTCATATTCGATACCCATTTGTTTTATTTCAAGGTCGAGAGTAGTTCGTCTCCCATATCGCTCCAGCGCTTCTCTTAACAGAGGTATACGCTCGCCAGCATATTTGTCATCAAACCACGAACCCGCATCAAGTTCTTGTAACTCATTCCATCGCAGCTCCTGCAGAACTCCCGTCCCGTTGGTTGTCTTGTCTAAACGATCATCATGAAAAAGCACCAGCACACCATCTTTTGTCTTCTGTACATCGGTTTCTATGCCATCAACTCCCAGCCCTAAAGCAATATCGAAGCCTGCATATGTATTCTCGGGGGCTAAACCTGCTGCCCCGCGATGCCCAATTACTTTCATGTTTTCTCCAATCACTACAAATGTTCTCTATGTGTGCAATCATGGTGATGCAGGAGCGGCACTCCAGATACCGTAACCAGAGATATTGCTGCAAAGCCCGTGCTGATCAAGACTGCAATAGCTTCCCGAGAGCGTATCATCTGATTGCACCGCTCCTTCAAACATGAGTGAAGCCTGGCCGTTCCCGGCAACAACTATAAACTGGACCTGTTTCGTAGTAGTAACATTCCCACTAAAAGAACGCGATCCAGTACCCGCCGTAAAGTTGCCTGAAATCTTCTCCTGACTTTGCTGCAATCCTGTGAGAGATATGCTCGTTTTACGGTTTGCTACTATGTCATACATAGTACCAGTATACGCTTTAGCTAGAACTGGATAACCAGTTGGCGTGACCTGTGTTGTTGCGCAGCTGTATAAGGTCGAATCTACACTCCGATAGACCACCTGAGGTTTATCTAAGCGATATAGCTGTGCTTCAACATGGACAGTATCAGTAGTTCTCGGAGCTATTGGTATCCGGTGCTCCCATTCTCCCTGGGATGCCAGCAGAACTGCTGGCCATGAAGTTACCTGGTCTCCATTCACACTCATGGTAATACGATACGTCACCGGAGTTGTCTCGAAGTTATGCACTCCAAGACGAACAGAACAGGTTTTTCCAGTTTGAACTATTGGAAGCATCCAGAGCTGTGTAAAGCCGGGATAAGGCTGTTGTCCCGCACCGGTCAAGGCATACAGGACAGAGAAGATTGCGACGATCATAGCCAGCCCGAACAACATATATCCAGAGAGGTTGAAGCGAAACCTGGGTTGTCGTACCCTGTTTCCCGGCGAGGAGCGCCGGAGATAGGCGGCCCCGACAGAAAACGCCGCTGTCAGTAGTCCCAGCAACACGGCCCACGAGAGTGCTTGTAATCCTCCTGGCAACATATTCAGGATGAAGCCGCTCATTACATCAATTGTAAGGCTCAAGCCGAGACTGAGTAGAAGACGACTCGAGAAATTGAACGAGTGTTTGTGAAACAAGACTTCGGAGAGGATATAACCCGGCAACACAAAGACCAGGGGAAGCGCCAGGATGATCCCTACGCCAGGAACTTGCCTGGGAAGCAGCGCCCATACCACATTCAGGACTGCAATGAGCATCGTTCCAATCAAGTCAAGGTTTTTCAGGCGCATTGATCAGCCCTCCCACATCGTAAATCACAATGTCACCGCTATCAAATACGCGATTGACCTGTGGTATCGTGTTAAATTTTGTAAGAGCTTCTATGCTCATCGGAGTGGTATGCTGAAAGGCATCGGGTTCTCCCTCATCAAAATAAAAGCCGACCTGCGGAAGGGCTTTGCTTAAACGCAGATCAATAACGAGATAACGCACATGGGCCTGTTGCAGAACTGATACTCCATAGGAGCCAAGAGTAGCCGAGAAGAAAATAGCTTCCTCATCTAACTTGCTATCGCTCGGGCTTACAATATACTGATCACCAAAGGTGCCCATCAATAATTCGTTGGTGCGATCAGTCGCAATGCGGTTATTGGGTCCCAGGTAGAAATGCGCCCATGTCGCTGCCTGTATCCCCTCTGGTTCAATGGAGGCAGTATCGGCAGCCACTACGTAAGGACCCGGCAACAACTCCTTTGGTGGGCCAGAGCCAAGAATGAATCCCCCCAGGAAAAGCACTACAATTGCCCATGTAATCAATGTTATGTGCTTCCAACTCAGATGCTTCGTTGGCCAGAATTGCGTGATGAAGACAGCTAGCACGCATGCAATGGGAATAAAGAGCAACGCGGCAGCCCGGTCCGGAAGCTCTGATCCAAAGTTAGTGAAGCGGAATAAATGACTGAGTGGATAGAGAAGCGAGGTAATGCCTAATGCCAACATGAGTGCGTTAGAACGATAGCGTTGCCATAGGCAGAGCAGGCCAAATGGCAGGCAGAGTGCGATAAGGCCTACAGAGGAAAGAGCCAGCACTCGTTGCCAAAGTGGTGTCGTCGGACCGGAGTAAGCAGCGAAAAGTGGTCGTGCACTACTAGTGCCTGCCAGTACATGCCCAAGTTCACTCAGCGCTCCCTCAAAATATGGAGAAAGATACGCTACAACTGGATTGCCAGGAAGATTGATCCAGGCCAGAGACAGAACAATCGCAAGAAGAGCGGTACAGGCAAGGCTCGATCGGGGCAAGGTAGCAGGCCTTCGAAACAGATAGATTGCTACCCAGAGTATGAACAATCCATCGAAGAAAAAGTCCGTCACATGGTGTGTAACGACGACTGTTCCCAGGATGAGCCATGCAGCAAACGTTATCCAACGCCGATTACTTTTCGCTGTTTCGCTCCTTGCCATCAGGAACAGCATACATAGAGCAAGTGGGAGTGCCAGGGATTCATAAGCAAATTGCGCGTCAAAAAAGAGATAATGCGGATTGGTCGCATAGATGACCGTCGCTATTCCTGCGATGCGGGCTGATTTCGTTATGAACTCATAAAGCATGAAAAGGGCAAAAATTAGTGATAAGCGAGCTATACCTACCACGATGGTACCAGAAATGAAAGTACTTAGCCCACTCAGCTTCGCAAATGCATCCGTCACAATTTCAAGACCAGGGTAAAAAGGACTGACAGGCAGTAGACCATTGCTACTGAAGAGATGCCCACTGCTGACAATATCATCTGCTGTGCGCCAGTGCAGAAATTCATCAAAATAGGAAAAGTAGAGCGGACTAAACATCACCTTCACGAGGTAGAAACAAATGCCAATAACACATAGAAGACTAAGACGCTCAAACCGTGATGCTGCAGGAGAGATAAGTCGCACTACAGCCGGCACAAAGATTATGAGCAGGCCAAGCCAGAGAAAAATATCTCCACCTCTTGTACCATTACGTGAGATGTTGTATGCATAAGCTACTGAAAGTATGCCCAAAGCGCTTGTTAGCATCAATAGCGGGAGCCATCCCCAGGTTATCGGCAGCAACTCCGTTGCCTTCTGATAACTCTTATCAATGACCTCTGGTTCAGCATCTCGAGTCCTGGCAAGCACAGCAGCAAAGATATGCTGTAATGGCATTGGTAACCTGGCCAGGACTTTGTTGGAGGTATAGACAGAAGGAGCCGGGCCTACCCCGGCCGCTTCGGTTTCAGTGCCAGTAGGAGCGTGACTTGCTCTGTCCGCTTTCACAGCAGTGTCGGCAAGAGATTGCGCATTCGCTGGAGGTTCGCCATTTATGATCTTGTCAGAAACAGACGTGGCCGTAGCATCAGCAAGAGAACGTATCCTTACACGAAGGAGCCGCCTTGTTTTCTCTGCCTCGTCGGTCTCTGTCATAGTATCCAGTATACGTCCACAATGTCCACAGAAGTGGGCATTGTCTGGCAGCTGAGTCCTACAGGCCGGGCAGTCCTTCATAACAGCTCCTTCATAGAGATATCTTGTTGCATAGCCTCTGTTCAACAGAAATTACCAAATTTTTAATACGTATGATTGTATCAAAAAGTATCAATGTTTCAAAAATCCGTTCAGTATCTTCTTCATGATTGCAACACCTCCTGGTAGACCTGCTCAATACGTGGCACCACGGTGCTAGCCTGGAACTCACCTACTCTTTGTTTAGCCCTAACCCCCATACGCTCTCGCAGCACTGGATCATCTAACAAATGCCGCATAGACTGTCGCAAAACAAGCTCATCGCCTGGGTCAACAAGAAGCCCGGTCTCGCCATCAACGACGATATCGGGAAGGCCACCAATGCGCGATGCAATCACAGGGCGTCCCATCGCCATTGCCTCCAACGCCACGGTCGGACAAGAATCAAAAGAGGTTGAAGGCGTCAGCGCGATGGTACAGCGCTGCCAAGCACTCATAACAGCCGGGCGAGGCCAGCTTGACAGAGCCAGTACATTAGGTGGAAGGTCGATAGCAAAACCATCCGGCATGCGCCCGATAAGCACCAACGGTATCTGGCTTTCCATTGCAGCATATGCTCGAAGTAGCACCTCCTCGCCCTTTCCACGTCCCATATCACCGACAAAAAGCAGGTAATCGTCCTCCGGCAGTTGCGCCAGAAGCGGATGAGCATCATCGCGAGACTCACTCAGGTCGTCCGAGACGAAATTGGGTATTACACAATAGGGCACCCGATGCCGCGCCAGCTGTGTTGCGTCTGCAACTGCCCGGCTCACAGGCAGAAACATATTAACAGTGCGATATTCAACTCCTCCCCAGAACCAGTTAGCCAGGGTGATCGGCACTCCCCTTGCAACGCCATAATGCCGGGCAGCACAGCCTAAACACTTCGTCAAGCCAGGACCACTGCACACTTCCCCTCGATACACAAATGCTTGCTTGGCACAAACGAGACTACAATCATGCAGCGTTACAACTAATTTGGCCTTGCTCCAGGCTTTGAGGGGGGTAAAGGAATGTACCATCCAGTTATGGGCGTGAACAATGTCAGGACGTTCATGTCTAATAGTGCGCCGGAGCGCCCATAACACCTCTGGATCAGGGAACGGGGGCGAGTGCTGGCGCTCTTTTTCACTGAAAGCAGCGTTCACACGCTGCATCGAGGCACGGATACGATGGACTCGAACACTCGAATCGCATTCGAATGCTGGCATGCCCTCTTGCCAGAGCGTCGCTACCGAGACATCATGTCCCCTCGCCACAAGCTCGATGCTGAGATCGCGTACGTAGCGTTCTTCTCCACCAATGAGGGGTCGGTAGAACTGGGCTAGCATTAAGATGCGCATTGTTCCCTCTCGGTCGATACACCTTGAGGTCGAACGACCTTATAAACTGTAGGAGACATAAACAGAGCTTCAATACACAGTGCCACAATCAAGCCCAGACTCAACCCTGTTAAACTGCCAAGACCTGCGCCCAATGCAGGTAAGGCTACTTCCAGGAGACCAGCTGCCACTATAGGCAGCAGCGTACGAGCTACCCGACCGTGAATACGATGTATTGCTATGTAAAGGTTCTTGATTAGCAGCGGAAAAGCTCCGAGAGCCAGAATGCGCAGACTCCACGATGCCTCATCAGCATAGATATGACCGAATAGGTCCAATATCTGAGATGCACCGGGCAACAGTACAGCATATGCAAGCATGCAAGCCACTACTCCAAGACTTAACGTCGTGCGAGCTTTGTGTGTCAGGCTATCCGGCTGAGCGGAGCCCGTTGCATAGAGTACAGTCCCAAAGGCAAGCGGGATGAAAGAGACAAATGCTGAGGTAGTCCAGGCAATGTAAAACCAGGCGTTCGCCCTCGCCGAAAGTATTACCGTGACCAGCACTGGCAAGACGAGAGGAGGAGCCTGAAGTAATAGATTGAGCATGTGATGCTGTAACGCAGCTAGCTTGAGCTTCGCCAGCAATCCCCAGTGTGGTAAATAGCTTTTACCGGTCCCTTTTCCTTTCACTACCACAAATGTAGCAAGTGCTGCCAACGAGAATGCACTACCAGCCGCCCACGTCGCATAAATAGTTAGCCCCGTGGTATGTGACAACCAGATGACCACTACAGAAAGCGCAACGAGTTTAGCCAACGCAAAAAGCACATTGCGCCAGAGTTGCAATGGGCCCCGCAGTAGTCCGATAAGTGCTTGGTCAAGGACCAGGGTAATCGCAGTCAGACCGACACCAGCAGCGAAAAGCAGCATGTCCGGCACGCTGGCTCTCAGTACAGCGAAGTCAGTTGAGAGAAAGGGTGCAGCAATTGCGAACACCATTCCAATGCCTGCTCCGACTCCACCAACCAGAATTAGAGCAGCACTGATGAGCGATCCTTCTTTGCCCGGCTGGCGTGGTAGCTCACCGATCAGCAAGGTGCCCAATCCCAATACACTGAGAGTTCCAAGTAGCGTCATAGCTGAGATTGCTGCGGAGGCAAGGCCTACAGCTTCCGGCAAGAACTTTCTCGCTGCTAACCACCAGTAGGCGAAGCCAAGCACTGAGTTTACTCCCGTCGTCGCGACTAGTGATCCAGCATTGACTATGATGGCACTATTTTTCTTTACCTGTTGATAAAGCCACGTTCTCACCATGTTAGGCTTCCTCGTCCAGTAGAGGTAGGGGTGGGGTTTGCCCCACCCGCTCTTGTCCTGCCGACTTACGACGCGCCTTACGGGCGTTCCGCGTTGCCCACCGACTCCGTATATAGGCAAATGGCCCATACACCATCCCTTTCAGTTCAAGCCTTGTCAGTTCTTTCGGATAATGCATTGACTTCTTTCTATTCTTTGGTGATCTTGCACTCAACGTGAAGTAGAGACCATATGGCACTTTAGTGATCAGGTTCAACAGGAGTCGAGGGTTATCAAGCAGGCTCTTCGTCAAGTAAGCGGTCAATCCAACACCATAGTTATACATTTGCCGATGCAGGCTCGCTTCGTCGCGTCGATGTAGATGATAGAGTAGCGCGTCAGGAGTATACACCAGCTTGTGACCTCCTATAACCGCCTGGAAGAAGAGGGCAAGATCCTCGCCAGCTTGCGTCCTGTCCCCTGGCCCAAGAGCAGGGTCGAATCCACCGACGCCGCGTAAAAATGCTGCGGTAAAGGCTGCACTGACGCCCGAACCAAATTGACCCGCGGTGTAAGGATGCAGAGGCGTCTTCGGGTGATGATCTGTCATATCAAAGATGCGCCGCGTAAACCCCTTGCTGAAGCCACCATACTCCTCAAACCAGACCTGCGCTGGAGTCTCAAGCTCCAACGGCATAACGAGACCAGTGACGCAGGCGACATCCTCAGCCACGCTGAAAGCCCTGACCAACTCAAGCAGCCAGTAAGTATCCACTACTACATCATCGTCGGTAAAGGTCAGTATCTCTCCCTTTGCTGCCGCTATTCCTCTATTTCGCGCCCAGGATGCTCCTGGACGGTCTTCACGAATATAGCGTACCCAGGGCATGTCGCGGTACGCTTGCTGTATAAGAACAGCAGTCGCATCTGTTGTGGGCGCGTTATCTACCACAATGACTTCATAATGGGGATACTGTAAAGACACAAGTGAGCGTAAGCATCGCTCTAGCTGTTCAGGACGATCATGAGTTGGAACAATCACACTGGCAAAAGGGACCTCTGTTAAAAACCTGCCGCGCTCTTTAATACAGCGAGGAGGAACGGGACTGCAGAGGCCTGCTGTGCTCAGTTCCGTCACCGGGGAAAGCCCATCTTGCTGTAGATGCTCATTAATTTCCTGCCCTAAGTAGTGCCAGGTGTGCTGAGTATATTCATATGCGCTCATTTCGCTCTTGTTTAACTGTAACCCTATGCTGCCTAGTGGTCGTGAGTGCAGCCGAACAAGGCACATAGCACGTTTATAGCAGTGCCCGGTCTGATCATCGATGGCATATATCGTAGGTAACGGTTGCCCCAATTCAATTTCTAAGATGCGCACTGGCACATGTTCTGGTACCTGACATGTGATAGTAGAACTTTCCAGTTTCCTTGTCGTTATCAAGTGCATTGCCTTCCTCCACATGGACATGTTGGCTCCAATCACATTACGTACAGAAGTACCCTCTGTAGGCATGCCCTGATAGGTACATCCGACCGCCCAGTTGAACTCTTCAGGAAACCAGGATGGTCGCTTTCCATCCCAGAGTGGTTCGATCTTCCCACCGACACCTATTACGATAGAATCCGTGTAATGTGCCATCAGGCGCTCTATCCAGTTCGGTTCGGCGATAGCATCATCATCCGGGAAAGCTACTACCGGTTGCTGCGCAACAGCAGCTCCACTATTACGCGCCCCAGACAGTCCTTTCGCCTCCTGATTCTCAATCACGATTACGCCTGGCACGCATTCCTGAACTCGTTTCAGTAAGCCTGGATTGTGGTCGATGACGACAATGATCTCACGAGGTGGCAGCGTTTGCTGCTGAACAGAACGTATCGCTGCAACCAAGTCATTCCATCGGTCTTCAGTATATGCACATATTATCACGGAAATATCGTGAAATGTTTGTGCCAGATTATCGCTCTCTAAACGCTCTGTTAGCAAACAATTACAAAACGATCTCCTCTGATGTCGAGGACCTTTCATTTATGTTAAACGAGGTTGCAGGATAAGGTGGTAGTAGTAAAGGCGAAACCGGCCTGATTCGCTCTCTCAAAATCGTCTTTAACACTCGCCAGCCGTCACGAAATGTATGCAGATTACTCTGACCGTACATACGCTTATGTTCCAGGCTTGGAACTTCAACAATTTTCAGCTTGTTTTTGTGCATACGCAGGCTGATCAGCGTCTCAACCTCGAATCCATCGCAATCAATTTCGATGTTGTCAAGGCAGCGTTTCCAGAAGGCGTTGTAGCCGTAACACAAGTCAGTGAAGCGCGTACCGAAAAGCAGGTTGGTCAAGCTGCACAATCCATCGTTACCGAGGAGACGCAGGACCGTAATATCGTGACTACCTCCACCCAGAATGAAGCGTGAGCCCTTAGCGAAATCGCTTCCTCCCAGGAGTGCGTCAATAAAGCCTGGTATCTCAGCTGGATCAGTTGAAACGTCGGCATCTAGCATCACAATGATCTCACCTGTGCAGACGGCAAAACCGGCTCTTAGCGCGTCACCCTTGCCTTTTCCTATCTGTTTGACAATCCGAATGGACGGTAGCAGATGCTGTGCTACCGCGATAGTATCATCGGTTGAATACCCATCAACGAGAATAACCTCACTGATGATAGGTGGAATGCGTGGCAAAACATACTGAAGGTTTTGAGCTTCATTCTGTGCCGGAATAACGAGGCTGATTCGCGGAAATTGTCGTTTTTCTTCCATGAGCGCTTTCCTATTGAAATATACCGACTAAAAATGAAAAGCGCTACACAAACACAATACAAGTTGAACTCGCAACACGTTATCACTCATTGAGTCCTTGCCAGATATCATGTGACTTTGTCATTTCTTGCTAAGTACAATCACACAACTTTTTGGGCATTGTATGTGCCTGGTCAGCAGATCTTATCCCAAATTTGTTCCTTGATTGTACTTAGTGCATACTCACGCAACCTTTTCGGGAAGAGAAAGATGTGGCTCATAAGAACAGCCAAAGTAGGTACAGACGCGTTGGGCAAGCTGCGAGGCCGTAAGCAAGCCGTTGGGTTCGACCACATTGCCCTTGGCGTGGACCCATTTGGGCTCGATTGGATTGAGCCAGGGACTCTGCTTGGGCAGAAACAAGGGCAGCATGCGCACCCCTTTGCCGTCTTGCTTGACCTGCTGATTGTGCTTCCTGATCCAGGTGCGCACCTGTTTACTGTAATGCCAGGAGGCGTTGTCCCAGATCAGCAACCAGGAGGTTTTGCCTTGCGCGTGCAATCGCGTGCAACACCAGTCCAAAAACTGCGTCGTGATTTCGCTGACCGGACGACCTGTCACGAAGCGAAGCGACATCTCTTTGCGGACCGGATCAGAGGCTGTCCCGCGTTGCCAGAGCACTCTATAACAAGCAAGAGCTTTTGGATCGAGATCAGCTTTTTTCCAGGATTGCTCCACCAGGCGAACTGGATGGTCTTCGCTTTGCCAGGCGTGCATGCGGGGCAGGGCGAAACGACTCCACCACACCTCGTCGAGGAAGCCGATGGCCCACTCAGGCCGCTGACTGGCCCAGACGATCAAACGGTCGCGTGCGGTTTTTTTTGTAGATACAGCGGATCGGGGCTGGTGATCCAATGCTTGGCGCGTTTCCAATTGATCTTGAGGCGTTTGAAGACGCGGCGGACGCTCTCGTCGGAAACCAACGTGGTAGTCAGCCCTTGCTCGAAACTGACCTGGGCGACCAGTTCCAAGGTCCACTGGCCGCTCTCTTTGCCAAACTCCTGCGGACGACGATGCAAGATTGCCGGTAGTTGCTGGGCTGCTTCTTCCGAGAAGGTGGTCCGCAGTCGATGGGGGCGTGAGGAGCCTTCTTCCAGCACGCTCAGACCGCCAGCATTGAAACCATGGATCACATTGCGAACGGTCTGGTCGTCGCAGCCGAGTTGGAGGGCAATCTTTGGGACGCGTTCCCCACGGGCAGAAGCCAGCAAGATCTGGCAACGGCGCAAGATGAAGGCATCGGACGAGCGCAATCCTGCCTGGATCTGGCGCTGTTCGTCCTGGGTGAATGGTCGGGTAAAAATGGGGGTTCTCATGCCCTCTCTTGTACCACATTGTCTACCACCTTTGGTGGGAACGCACTAGGCCATGTTGTCGTTTGACTGATAAGTTGGTTCATGGCCACATTTAGTGAATCCGCTCGCTTGCTCTAGAGAGAGAAGGCATTTGTGGACGAAATTTCCCTTCAAAAAGCTCCTTGGAGAAGAACATCGCTGCTGAGATCTTCATTTCACTCCACAGCAAGCAGACGGATTCACCAAATGTGGCCATGAACCAAATGCAGCTCTCGTTTTCATCGACTTCAGGATGCCACTTTTCTCTTTCACTCCTAATACGTCTTCTGTCACTCCTTCTATTACTTTAATGCATTAAGGTAGACGTTTGGTGTTTAATCAGGTAGAAATCTGGTGTAGGAGACCAGGTTCTGTTGCAAAAATGCCAGAGGCTGTGTGTAAAGGTAGCTGTTCAGCGACGATTATTCTTGCCGTCGGATGCGCATTATCGATAAACGTTCGTAACGTAAAAAACTGAGCAATGTAAAGCGTGACGCAGAGCGTTTTAACGTCAACGTTTGACATCGTTTTCGTGGTCATCGAATGCTCCTTGAGGGTGGGTGGAGCTGTCCGATAGAGACCCATGGAGTGGAGATCAACGAAGCAATGAGCCAGAGCAGGTATGCAGCAGTTCGACATCACCATGGCAACATTCGCGTCCAGTGCGCTGATACCCACCGAGCCGTCATCTTTGTCGATGGGGTGCCACGATGGACCATACCAATAAAAGAGGCTCATCGAGCTCTTGCAGAGATGGGACTTTCGACGATGGAAGGATGGTATCCCGTTCAGCAGAATCTCTTAACGCCGCGTATGGGCTGATAGGGGAGAAGCAAAGATGTCAGACGAAATTTCGACGCTCGTCACTCAATTGAGGGAAGCCTGTGCCACTCTCGATCAGTTGGCTCAACCAGACTACCCACAGACCTTGAGGAACTATACCTGCGCCCAGATCTACGAAGAAATTAGCCGAGCCGTCTATCAAGGGCGACGCTGTAGTCCTCACTGGAGCAAACCAGAACTGGTATCAGCCTATATCGCCATCAAGAAAAAGCTGTTCGAGGCCAGGCGTGAGGGGACTCTACGACAACTGGCGGACTATGGGGTCGGGCGGGCGCGAGCGCTGGCAGCTATTCGACAACCGCCTGGTCGCCGTAAGCCGAGAGGCTGATTGACGAGCGGTTCGACACATCGAAAAGAAGAATCGCTCACGGCGACTCCTTCAGTCTTTTGTAGGGTTGATCTTCTCCGGTTGGCGATCCGAGATCGCCAGCCTCGTTGAAAGGGTTCTATGCGACAGGCAAGCATTTTATCGTCTCTGCACCAGATCTATGGAAAAGACGCCCAGTGGTTCCCTGCATCCTCCTATCGCTACCTACGTGGGTACACCACGTCACGACGACGTGGCATTTGTCTGATTGGTGATGCAGCGAGCAACCATGTGACGAAAGAGGCCGTTCTCGCTGCGTATGAAGAGGTACGATGTGCAGGACTTATCACCCCATTTCTCTTCTTCGGTTGCTCCAAGCTCTCTAGTGATGATGCTTACATTTTTATGCAGGTTACCTTTGAAGGACCATGGATCAGATTTCCACGCATCCTCTACCGCTCTTAAGCAGACAACAAACGGTACTGAAACGTTCTCGCACTGACTGCTTAGAGGAGACTTCCCACATGTCTAGGACACCCTCTGCCGATGATTCTTCGGCACGTACACTCTTGGAGAGCGTGCAGGTGAGCATTGAAGAACAGCTTCGTGATCACCCAACGCTTCAGATGCTGCAGATCCTTTTGCCAGAAGCCGTGCGCCTTCGTGTTCTGGCGATACTGGTAAATGCCCCGAAACTTCCACGATTTTTGCCCTGAAATTTGCATATTTGTCCTGAATTGTACACAGCACAGCCATTGATGGCCTGTGAAACGGCTCCAGAGCAATCGTTTTTACTCATCGTTTTGTAAATTCAGATGACCTGTTTTTGGGCTTAAATGGCTGAACCGAATTCATTTTGCCCTGAAATTTGCACACGCAGCCCTCTGGATGAGGCTACCTGTGCGCTATTCGGGGCAACTGTGCCA
>WNFY01005582.1_pt1 | contig 21025 bp, 13 predicted proteins | sample 5400091 | NCBI WGS metagenome assembly WNFY01 (sample SAMN13153364, study PRJNA577476) | soil metagenome | isolation source: 60 cm soil or saprolite under grassland replicate 1 | place: USA:California | collected 2016-06-15
GGCGAGAATTATACGGCCGGCTGGATCATGTCGGTCGTTGGCGCCGTGATCCTGTTGCTGCTGTATCGATTGCTTTTTAAGCGCGGCGCTTAGTTGTGACTAGGGAGTCCGCCGGGGCGATCTGAAGATCGCGCTCTCTTGAGCTCGATTGGCGCAAGTTTCTAACTTGCTCTGTGATCGACAGCGCAGATTGCAAACTTGCCCCACATTCTTGCTATGGCTGCGCCTACAAAAATCCGAATCATCATTGCTTTCGCAGCCCTTTATCTCGTTTGGGGTTCGACTTATCTCGGTATCCGCTTCGCCATTGAGAGTATTCCGCCGTTTCTAATGGCTGGGGCGCGATTCCTGCTGGCGGGAGTGATTATGTTCGCGATCGCGTGGTCGCAGGGCGCCTGGAAATCGAGCTGGGCGAACTGGCGCGTATCGCTGGTCGTCGGTGCGTGTCTCCTGCTTGCAGGTAACGGCGGCGTCACAATTTCAGAACAATATATCGATACAGGATTGGCGGCGCTGATTGTGACGATTGTCCCAATTTACATTGTGATTCTCGGATGGGCGACGGGAACCACCCCCAGGCCGGCACCAATAATCTGGCTTGGTCTGGTGGGGGGTTTTGTTGGCGTCGGCGTTTTGCTCGGGCCAGCTCTGGGTTTCCATTCAAACGATGGACGACATCCCGAAACCGGAATGTTAATCCTGCTCGTCTCCTCCTTCGTCTGGTCGGCAGGATCGCTCTATTCGCGCAGCGCGAAGCATGCAGCTTCTCCGTTTCTGACAGCCGCCCAACAGATGCTTTGCGGCGGCCTGCTTCTTTTACTTACCGGTATTGTGACCGGCGAGCTACGGAGTTTTCATCCGCGCTCAATCTCGATGTTGTCGCTCGCTTCATTCATTTATCTGATAATTATTGGAGCTGTGGTTGGATACACCGCCTATATTTGGCTGCTTCGTCATTGTGAGCCGGCGAAGGTTGCTACTTATGCGTATGTGAATCCGATCGTAGCGGTCTTGTTAGGTGCCGCTTTTGCCGGGGAAACTTTGAGTATGCGTGTTCTAATTGCTGGCGCGCTGATTATCGGTTCAGTCGCGATTGTGATCACCACCCAGCAACTGAGAGCGAGAGCAGAGCCAGCAATTCGTCCAGCGATCGAACCGGCAGATTGAACACGCACATGAACAGCGAAATCCCACCTCGTGATTCGAAAGATCGCGGCCAAACCATCGAAGTCGTTAAACGTAATTGGCAGGCCGAAGTGGAGACCGCGCAGACGTATCGCGATCTGGCCGAACGCGAGCGGGACGAGAGACGCAAGGCCGTTCTTTTGCGCATGGCCGAAGCGGAAGAGCGCCATGCGCAACGCTGGGAAAAGAAACTCCGAGACCTCGGCGCGGAACCGCCTGTTCTAAAGGACACGATCAAGCGCCGGCTCAGCCGTTGGTGGAACAAGATTGCCGGAGCAGAAATCGCCATTCGCCGGATGGAAGCAACGGAAGAACGCCAGGAAGCGGAATTTCATGATCAAGCCCAGCGTGCCTTGGCCGGGGAAGAAGATGTGCAGGAATTTTTGCGGAAAAGCGCGCTCGAGGAAAAAGCGCATGCGCGAGCACTCAGTGCCATGGCGCCGCCGGTTAGCCCGCGCACCGCGCTGGACAAAATCCTGAAGCGCGAACGCTGGCATGGGCGAGGCGGCAGTTGGGTCGCAGACGCGATCTACGGCGCGAACGATGGCTTGGGCGCGGTATTTGGAATTGTTTCAGGTGTCGCCGGCGCGACGAATAATCAGCAACATTACATTCTGATTTCGGGGCTTGCCGGCATGCTTGCGTCCACTCTTTCAATGGGGGCAGGCGCATATCTCGCCGCAAAGAGCGAAGCGGAAGTTTACGAGGCCGAAATTTCACGGGAGCGGGCGGAGGTCGAAGAAAATCCAGAAGAAGAAATCGAAGAGATGTCGCTCTTCTATCAATTACAAGGGTTCACACCCGAAGAATCACAAAAGATGGCGGAACGTCTCGCCCAACAGCCCGAACAGTTTGTGCAGGCGATGGCGCAGAGTGAGCTCGGCTTGTCCGAGCATCGGTTTCCAAATCAATTGACTGCTGCAACCTCGGCTGCCATCTCTACAGCGATCGGCGCGTTTGTGCCCATCATTCCGTTCTTTTTCTCAGGCGGCGTGACGGCCGTGATTATTTCCTTCGGCATCAGTTTGGTCGCGCACTTTCTCGTGGGTGCATTGAAATCGTTAATCACCATTCGTTCGTGGTGGGCATCCGGTCTGGAGATGACCTGGATCGGCATCATCGTCGCGGTTGTGACTTATGGGCTGGGACTTGCGTTTGGTTCGTTAGGCTAGCTGTCCTTGCGGATAGGAGTCGTCGGCGCCCGCGCGTTCTTGTTGCGATAGCGGCGGATCAGGCCGGCGGGAGACAAAGCCGGGCATCGTCCCAAAAATGGAACGGTTTGTTCCCAATCGCGAAACATTGGACTTGCGCGTTTGGATGCGTCAGGCCCCGCATTATCATCGTTATGAGCAGATTACGTGACAGGATAGTTTGTGGCACGGCACCTGCATAACGAAGTGCATGAACCACGAAACGCTTATGAAAAATCAATTCGAATCTACGTATGCTCTGTTGGTGCGCTCGGAAGAGAAAGGCCGCGGAGTTCTTGAAGCCGTGCTTTATGTCGCTTTCATCTTGAGCGCCGTCTTAGTGATCTGGCAATTTGCGCAGAGCCCGATTAGCATACAGGCGGTTGGGCTCGAGCAAGGCGCTGTTAGCCAAGCGGCGAGGACTCAGGCGATCTCACACAGTTAGTCGCGACGAAGATTTTAAGCCATCTTAACCTGTCATTCTGAGCAAAGCGAAGAATCTCGGGTCATTTCTGGATCGATCGCTTACAGAGATAAATCAGAGATGTTTCGCTTCGCTCAACATGACAGCGCCGTTTGAGAGATGAATTGTTAGCGATGTGAAACAGGATATTCGATACGCTTTCCGCATGCTGCGAAAGCAGCCGGGCTTCAGTGTGATCGCGATCTTGACGCTGGCGCTGGGCATTGGCGCGAACACTGCGATTTTCAGCATCGTTAATGCGGTTTTATTGCGGCCGCTGCCATACCCAGACGCCGACCGGATCATGGTGTTGAATGAATCGTCCGGACCGGGTCAGGATTATTCGGTTGCGTTGCCCGACTATTTCGATTGGCGAAAAGACAACACGGTCTTTGAACATCTCGCGGCTACGCACAAGGAATCACGCAACCTTAGCGGGATCCCGGGTCGTGACCCGGAACGCGTCTCGTGCGCTTCGGTGACGCGAAATTTTTTCAATATCATCGGGCTTCCGCCAAAAATCGGCCGGACATTTAGCGAGGATGAAGATAAGGTCGGCGCCTCACCGGTCGTGGTAATCAGCGACCGCTTGTGGCGGCGCGTGTTTAATGCCGATCCCAGCGTGCTCGGGCGGTCCATCACTTTGCACGATCAGAATTTCACCGTCATCGGCGTGATGCCGCCGCAAGTTACCTCACCCCAGGACAGCGATGTCTGGTTGTCGATGATGCGAAGGAGCAATAACCCGGTATGGATGCAGCGGTTCATTCACCCGATGATTTACGTCTGGGGCAAGCTCAAACCCGGCGTGACGCTTGAGCAAGCGCGCTCCGAAATGAAGACCATCGCAGCGCGATTGGAAAAAGCTTATCCGGAAACAAATGGGAAAGAGACCGCTATCGTCACGCCGCTGCTCGAGAATCTCGTCGGCAAGTACAGGATTAATCTCACGCTTCTCCTGGGCGCGGTCGGTCTGGTTCTGCTCATCGCTTGCGCGAACCTGGCCAACTTGTTTGCCGCCCGCGGCGCGGCCCGTGCGCGTGAGTTTGCCATTCACGCTGCTGTCGGCGCGACTCGCGGCCAGATCGTCAAGAAGCTGTTAATTGAAAGTTTTGTGATCGCGCTTCTCGGCGGAGCGCTCGGCTTTTTCCTCGCGATTTGGGTGCGAGATGGTTTGATCGCCTTGAGTCCAGGAGACGTTTCGCGATTTCACCAAATCTCTTTCGATCTTCCGGTGCTCGGTTTCACATTTCTGGTCGCTTCGCTTACCACTATGCTTTTTGGCCTTTGGCCTGCCTGGCATGCATCGCACGCCGACATTCAACTTGCCTTGAAAGCCGGCTCCGCTGGAAGCGGCGATCCGCCATCGGCCAAACGCGCGCGGGATTGGCTTGTGATCAGCGAAATTGCGCTCACACTGACTTTATTGGTCGCGGCCGGACTGATTGTGAAAAGTTTTTCGCGCCTGCAATCGCTCTCACTAGGCTACGAACCGCGTGCGCTCTTCACTGCGCGCTTCGAATTGCCGTGGCAAAAGTACAACGACCGCGACAAGATTAACACTTTTGCCAAGGCGTTGCTCGACAATGTGCGTGGTCTACCCGGCGTGCAAAACGCGGCCGTGAGCTCGAACGGTCCGCTGATGGGTGGATGGCAAACGGGTTTCTGGCGTGAAGAAAACCCGCGTCCGCAGCCTTCCGATATGTTAAACAGCGATCTCGAAGTCGTCGGTGGCGATTATTTTTCAACACTAAAGGTGCCGCTTCTGCGGGGTCGCGCGTTTAATGAGCGCGACACCAAAGATTCGCCGCGTGTGATCATCATCGATCAGGCGATGGCTGAACAATATTTTCCCGGTGAAAATCCAATCGGCAAACGCCTCGGAGTTGACGCCGGCAACGACGAAGAAGGCTCGGTGATGAGCGAAATCGTCGGAGTGGTCGCGCGCATGCGGTTTCATGCAGTCGATGAAATGGCGCCGGTGCCAGTGATTTACTGTTCGTTAGGCCAGGCCCAGCGAACCAGTCTCACGCTCTTCGTAAGATCGACAATGGCGTCTGCGGCGCTCGAACACACGGTTCATGATGCTGTCACCTCGATCGATTCCTCGCTGCCTGTTTTCGACGCTCGGTCGATGACCGATCGCGTCCGCGAGACCTGGGGCGCGCAACGCCTCTTAAGTTTTCTCTTTTCCATCTTTGCCGGGCTCGCGCTGGTGCTGGCGACTATCGGTCTTTATGGACTGCTCGCATATACCACGCTCAAACGCGTCCCTGAAATCGGTATTCGACTTGCGCTTGGCGCGCGCCCGGACCAAATCCGCCGGCTCATTCTTTCGCACGGGTTGCAATTGCTAGCGATCGGTTCGGTGATCGGTTTGATCGCCGCGTTTGTTCTTTCGCGCGCGTTGCAAAGCGTGCTTTTCGAGGTCAAAGAGGTCGATCCCAGAATTTATCTTGGCGTAGGGCTTATACTTTTTGGCGCCACGCTCGTCGCGGCCTGGATTCCAGCCCGCCGCGCTTCACGCGTCGACCCGATTGTGGCACTACACACTGAATAGCGGTCGCTTTGCGTCGATGAGATTGACATACCGCCGGAAACGCGGTTGAGAGTTAGCTAGTGACCAGGAATCTCAATTGCGGCTGGAACGGCCGCTGCGCCGCGAGGAAATGAGCAGGATTCTCATTGCGGATGATCAGCGCGACGTGCTCGAAGCACTGCGCATTTTGCTCAAAGGGGAAGGGTATCAGACAGAAGCGGCAACCTCGTTAGCCGGCATCTTCAATTCGCTGGAAAAGAAGGAGTATGCGCTGTTGCTAATGGATCTGAACTACGCGCGCGATACCACCTCCGGTCAGGAAGGCTTATCAGCGATTCCAAGAATCCGGCAGATCGACAATAGCCTGCCGATCGTCGTGATGACCGCCTGGGCAACAGTTGAGTTGGCCGTAGAAGCGATGAAACGCGGCGCGCGCGATTTTGTGACGAAGCCCTGGGACAACCAACGCTTGCTTGCAATCGTGAGGACGCAGATTGAGCTCGCCTCGGCGCTGCGTCGCGAACGAAAACTTGAAGCGGAAAACGAACTTCTGCGCGGCACCATGCCAAGTTTGATCGCGGAGTCTCCTGCGATGCGGCCTGTTATCGAAATGATTTCACGCGTCGCGCCGTCCGATGCCAATATTCTAATCACCGGCGAAAACGGCACTGGGAAAAGTCTGATCGCGCGAGCGATCCACGCCCTTTCGCCGCGAGCATCGCATGCGATGATCACCGTAAATATGGGGGGCTTGTCAGAGACCCTTTTTGAGAGCGAATTGTTCGGCCACGTCAAAGGCGCCTTTACCGACGCAAAGACAGATCGAGCAGGGCGATTCGAGCTTGCCGATGAGAGCGCCCTTTTCATGGACGAGATCGCAAACATCCCGCTTGCCCAACAGGCGAAGCTGTTGCGAGTCATCGAAACGGGAGATTTTGAACGAGTCGGCTCATCTAAAACTTTGCACGCGAACGTACGCATTATCTCCGCGACAAATTCGAATCTTGAGCACGAAGTGGCGGCGGGTCGTTTTAGGCAGGACCTGTTGTTTCGCCTGAATACGATCCAGATTACGTTGCCACCCTTGAGAGAGCGGCGGGATGATATCATGCCGCTGGCCAATAGTTTTCTCGCTCAACACGCGGAGCATTATCGGAAACAAATTGCCGGTTTCGATGAGACAGCTCGAGAACGTCTGCTACAGCATCGCTTTCCTGGAAACGTTCGAGAGCTCGATCATATCGTCGAACGCGCCGTGCTCATGACGCAAGATCGACAAATCTGCGGAAGCGACCTGGGCCTGGCGAATGATGGCGGTGAACCGCGCAATCTCGAGGAGATGAGTCTCGAAGAAGTAGAGGCATTTCTGATCAAGAAGGCGCTGGCCCGAAACGACGGCAACGCGCGTAAAGCGGCCGAGGCGCTTGGGTTGAGCAGAAGTGCATTCTACCGTCGTCTGCAGCAATATGGTCTATGAACTGTAGAGGCAGCCGTGTCGGCTGCGTCGATCTAGATTCTGCAGGCGACACGCCTGCCGCTACAGTACGAAAGTGAGTCGCAAACCCAAAGACCCGCATCGGTTTTCCTACGAAGGAAGGATTACCTGGCTCACACTTGCCGCGGTGGCCCCTGCAATTGTTGTTGCGCTTGCTCTTCTTTGGTTTGGCGATTACAGCGCCAAAGTGCAGTGGACGCTAACGATTCTCATCGTTGGTTGCTTCCTTGCGTTCGTTTCCAGCGCGCGCGAACAGACCATTAGGCCTTTGCAAACCATGTCTAACTTGCTGGCGGCATTACGCGAAGGCGATTACTCGATTCGTGCAAGGGGAGCCCGCGGGGGCAACGCGTTGGGCGAAGTCCTTCTCGAAATTAATTCGCTCGGCGAAACATTGCGCCTGCAGCGTCTGGGCGCTTTTGAAGCGACTGCGCTTTTGCGCACAATCATGAGTGAAATCGACGTTGCGGTTTTCACCTTTGACCCCAAACGGCGTTTGCGGCTCGTTAATCGCGCGGGAGAAACTTTGCTGGGTCAGCCGATGGACAAGTTGCTGGGAAAAACGGCGGACGAACTTGCTCTCAACCGATGCCTTGAGGCTAACGAGGACGAACCGCTTACGTTGAATTTTGCCGGGGGCTCAGGTCGTTGGGGTGTCCGGCGAAGCACGTTTCGCGAAGAGGGTTTACCGCACGAGCTCCTCGTTTTAACCGATCTGAGTCGGACGCTGCGTGAAGAAGAACGTCGCGCCTGGCAACGAATCGTGCGTGTCCTCGGTCATGAGATGAACAACTCGCTGGCTCCCATCAAATCGCTTGCGGCCAGTCTGGAATCGCTCATGCGCCGCGACCCTCTCCCACCAGATTGGAAAGATGACGCAAGTGCCGGATTGCACTCTATCGCCTCCCGCGCCGATTCGCTGAGCCGTTTTCTGCAAGCCTACACGCGGCTCACCAAGCTTCCGCCGCCTCAAAAACAACATGTCGATCTTGGCGAGCTGGTTCAGCGGGTCGTGGACTTGGAACCGAGGCTCAATGTAAAGGTCATGCCCGGTCCGAAAACAGTGATTCGTGCCGACGGAGCGCAGATTGAACAAGCATTAATCAATCTTGTGCATAACGCCGTTGATGCGGCGCTTGAAACACACGGCAAAGTTCTGATCGGATGGCGCGAGAAAGAAGATGCCGTCGAGATCTTCGTTCAAGATGAAGGCCCCGGGATCATGAATCCTGCGAACCTTTTCGTGCCATTTTTCACGACAAAGCCCGAAGGCTCTGGAATCGGTCTGCCGCTAAGTCGTCAAATTGCCGAGGCCCATGGTGGATCGTTGGCGCTAACGAATCGGGAAAGCGGCAAAGGTGCGGAAGCTTTGCTGCGTCTGCCGCTCTAGGCACTTTCGCTGGAACCGTCCCGAGATTGGGACGGGACTGTCCCAGAACAGGACTGCTTAGAGACAGCTGTAATTCGCTCAATAAAGCTAAGTCTCTCTTCCAGTGCGTATTGTAATGTCGTTCGTCTAGTTGGCACGGACATTGCGATAACCTGCTGGCGAACAAACCGGAAGGAAAGTATGAAGCCGATCTCAGTAATTGTTGGTAAGAACAACAGGTCCCCATCGATTGACTGCAATTATCGCCCGATGACGCTGGACGGGTACCGGGGACGATGCGTCAAAACCGGGACGCCGCATTTTTGGAATATCAGCGGTCAGTATTTTCAAAACGAAGCGCGACACGATTTTCTCGCAGAAGCGGTTTGTTTCGCAATCGTCGTGATCACCGCAGCCGTGCCGTTGGTAAGCGCGGCAAATGCAGTGGTCGAACTTTGTCGCGCATTTGCTCAGCTTTGATTCAACCATGGTCCCTCAGCGAAAATCAAAAGAAGAAACGATTGTGCGGCCGGCCGGATTCACCTCGAATCTCTCCTCAATGGACGTACCACGCGTAGGTATAGCGGCGAAGAAGCGCAAGCGCCGCATCATAATAATCGCTGCCTCCGCGCTTGGTTTGATTCTGGCGACAATAGCCATCTCGCGCTTAAAGCCAGCAGTGCCCAGCATCGACCGCTCGACCGTCTGGATCGATACCGTTAAACGCGGCCCAATGACGCGACAGGTACGCGGTCTCGGCACACTCGTGCCGGAGGATATTCGCTGGATCCCTGCCAACACGGAAGGGCGGGTAGAAAAAATAAATATCTGGCCTGGCACGCCTGTGGATGCGGACTCGGTGATTTTAGAATTAAGCAGCCCTGAGTTAGAACAAACCGCTCATGACGCGGAATCAAAAGCGACCGCAGCGGAGGCGGACCTAACGAGCATTCGCGCGACTTTGCAACGCGAACTACTCGATCAGGAATCGAAAACAACCGCGGCGCATGCCGCATACGAGCAGGCGAAGATGGAGCGCGAAACGAACGATCAATTGGCAAAGAACGGTTTGATCGCCGTGCTCGACTACAAGAAGTCGAAGATTAAGGAAGAGGAATCCCAGAAAAGCGATGAGATCGAGCAAAAGCGTCTGGCATTTGCGCGCGATTCGATCGAGCCGCAGCTGGCCTCGAGACAAGCCGCAGTCGATCAAGCCAAACAATTGGCGAAATTGAGACTCGACCAAGTTGAGGCGTTGCATGTGAAAGCCGGAATGTCCGGCGTGTTGCAGCAATTGCCGGTGCAAATCGGCCAGCGACTCAAGGTAGGAGACAATCTCGCGCGCGTGGCCGATCCAACGAAATTGAAGGCGCAAGTCAAGATCGCCGAGACGCAGGCGAAAGATATTCAGATTAATCAAAAAGCTGTGATCGATACCCGCAACGGCACCGTCAATGGTCACGTCACCCGCGTCGATCCCGGAGTCGAACAGGGAACTGTTACCGTCGATGTTGCGTTTGACCAGCCACTGCCGAAAGGCGCACGCCCCGATCTTAGCGTGGACGGAACAATCGAGCTCGAGCGTCTCGACAACGTCGTTTATGTGGGTCGCCCGGCGTTCGGGCAGGAGAACAACACCGTCGGAATGTTTAAGCTCATCAATGGCAACGGGGAAGCAGCGCGCACACCGGTCAAACTGGGTAAAAGCTCGGTCAACACGATCGAGATTCTTAGCGGCCTGCAACCGGGAGATCAGGTAATTCTCTCGGATACCAGCGCCTGGGATTCGCACGACCGGATTCGACTCAACTAATCAGCAATCAGAAATCAGAAATCAGCAATTCGATCATGAACAACGGATCAGATCCTCTCATACGACTAAACAGCGTGACGAAGGTGTTTCTCACTGACGAGGTAGAAACGCATGCGCTCTCCGGAATCCACCTCGACATTCGGCCTGGCGAATATGTTTCCATAGCTGGGCCATCGGGCTGCGGCAAAACGACCTTGCTGTCAATTCTCGGGTTGCTCGATACTCCGTCGGATGGCAGCTACTCGCTGAAAGGACACGAAGTTGCCAATCTCTCGTTCGCAGACCGGGCGCGCATTCGCAATCGCGAGATCGGTTTCATCTTTCAAAGCTTCAATCTCATAGGTGATCTCAGTGTCTTCGAGAACGTCGAGTTACCGCTGACTTATCGCGGAATGGCCGCCGGCGAACGCAAGTCGTTTGTCACCGGAGCTCTGGAACGCGTCGGCATGGCGCATCGCGCAAAACACTTGCCAAGCCAGCTCTCCGGTGGTCAGCAACAGCGCGTGGCCGTCGCCCGGGCTCTCGCAGGCAGGCCGGCCATTTTGCTGGCAGACGAACCCACGGGCAATCTTGATTCGCGAAATGGCGAAGCAGTGATGCAGCTCCTCAAAGAGTTGCACCAGAACGGGGCTACCATTTGCATGGTTACGCACGACGAGCGCTTCGCTCAACATGCCGATCGCACCGTGCATCTGTTTGACGGCCGCGTCGTCGAAGACCGCATCGCCGCATAGAAGGGACAGGGATGAGCGATCTAAGATTTGCGCTTCGTCAACTCCGCAAATCTCCGGGTTTTACCTTAGTTGCTGTCCTGACGCTTGCGCTCGGCATTGGGCTGAACACGACGATATTTAGTCTAATCAACGATCTGTTTCTGCGCGGGCTGCCGTTCAAGGAACCGGCTCGCATTGTTCACCTCGACAACGGCGACAAGACGCGAGATTTGGCGGATGTCGGAATATCGGCGCCGCGTTACCAACTTTATCGCGACGGTCAGACGATTTTTGACGGTCTCGCTGCCGAGAATTCTGCCGCCCAGAATTCTTCTCCGTTCACACTGACCGGACTTGGCGATCCTGTCCAAATTTTCGGCGGGAGAGTAACATCCAACTATTTCGATTTGCTGGGCGTTCGTCCAATTCTTGGCCGTAATTTTCTGCCGGAAGAAGAGGAAAGCGCCGACGTCGCATTGGTGACGAAAAATTTCTGGCAGAAACGCCTCGGAGGCGATCCGAATGTGATTGGACGAAGCATCACCCTCGATGGGACGCCGCACACAATCGTTGGCGTTCTGCCAAACATGCCGGCGGGTTGTCGGACGATTGAAACCAGGGGTGACCGTTCAACAAGCGCGCGCCGCATTGCCATCGTTGGAAGAAAGTTATCGCGCCCAATATCCGAACAACATCGACAGCGCACTGGTCACGACGCTGCGGGCTTTGCCCGAGGATGTGACTCGGAATTTCCGCGCCGGCTTCGCTACACTTTTCGCCGCGGTGAGTTTCGTTTTGCTGATCGCGTGCAGCAATGTTGCTAATCTATTGCTCGTTCGTTTCAGTGGACGCCGGCGCGAGATCGCGTTGCGAATCGCGATTGGCGCTTCGCGCACGAGCATCGCGCGCTTGTTCGTTTTCGAAAGTTTGCTCGTCAGCGTCATCGCGGGCGCGGTCGGCGCTTTCGTCGCGTGGCATTTGGTGCCGCTGGTTCCGCGAATAGCCTCCAATTTTCTGCCGTTGGAAGCGAATCACGCACCGAGCTTGTCGGTACCAGTTCTCGTGTTCACGATCGGATTGTCGATCTTGACCGGCTTGTTGATGGGGATTTACCCGGCGCTTCAGGGTTCACACGTTGATTTGATCGACGGCTTGAAAGAAGGTGGCCGCGGCACAAGCGGCAGTGTGCGCCAACAGCGCTTCCGCAAAATCCTCGTCAGCGCACAAGTCGCGCTGTCGGTCACGCTATTGGTCGGCGCAGCGTTGCTCATCACGAGCTTCATCCGCTTGAGTCAGCAAAACCTCGGCTTCCGTTCCCAGAATCTTTGGACGGGTGCGATTACATTGCCGACCTCGCTGTACCCAGACCGTCCGTCGCGTCAGCGTTTTGTTGAACAAGCACTGCATGAGTTGCGCAATGTTCCCGGGTTCGAGAGCGCGACCATCAGCGGCGATATTCCGTTGGTTGGCTTCAGTCGTTATCTCTATGCGCGGGGCGATCGTGATGTTCCGCCAGTCGAGAAGCGTGAGATCGTGCCTGGTCACGAGATTACTCCTGGATATTTCAAGACCTGGGGAGTGCCGCTTCTGGCCGGCCGTGACTTCAATGAACACGACACCGCCGACGGACAGAAAGTTTGTCTGATCAGTCAGGCCGGTGCGAAACAAGTTTTCCCGGGTGAGAATCCGATCGGAAAGACTTTGTTCTTAGCCAACGCGCAGTGGAAAATTGTCGGAATCGTCGGCGATGTGCGCTCACTGCAGGTGGCCGAGGCGCCGGGTATGGAATTTTATCGGCCGTGGGCGCAATATAATTTTCCATTCGTTAACATCACCGTCCGCAGCAATCTAAAAGTGGATGCGGTCACCAAGCTGGTGCAGTCCGCGCTTACGAAAGTGAATCCCGGATTGGCCATCGCAGTGCCGCAAACCATGGACGCGGTCGTCGCGCAAGCGCTCGGGCAAGCGCGTTTGATGATGTGGCTGCTCGGAATTTTTGCCGGTGTCGCCTTGCTTCTCGCCAGCATCGGAATTTACGGCGCCGTTGCTTACAGCGTGGAGCAACGCACTGGCGAGATAGGTGTGCGCATGGCGCTTGGCGCGCAAACGCGCGATGTATTGCGCCTGGTTGTGAACCAGGGAATGAAACCGGTCCTCATCGGGCTAGGCGTTGGAATTGGATCGGCCTTCGCGCTCGGCCGTTTAATTGCTTCGCAGCTTTATCAGGTTTCGGCGCACAATCCGGCCCTGCTGATCGGCTCAACGCTTTTGCTCGCGACGACAGCGTTGGTTGCATGTTTGCTCCCGGCGCGACGTGCCACGCATGTTGATCCCATTCAAGCCCTCCGCACCGAGTGATATGAATGATTTAAAGTTTGCGCTTCGCCAACTCCGCAAATCGCCCGCGTTTACTTTTCTTGCGGTGCTCACGCTCGCCATTGGCATCGGGATGAACACGGCGATATTCAGTTTGATCCAGGATCTTTTCCTGCGCGGCCTGCCCTTTTTCGAACCCGAGCGTGTCGTGCGCATTTATGGCGAGTCGAAAGAGCGCGATTTAAAACAAATGCCGTCTTCCGTGCCGAAGTTCTGGCATTACCGCGACGGACAAAGCGTTTTCTCGAGCATCGCCGCGGATTGGGGCAACGGCTTCATCATGACAGGATCCGGGGAGCCGATTCAGTTACTCGGCGGAAACGTGACTGCCAACTATTTCGAATTGCTTGGCATCCATCCGATTCTCGGTCGCAATTTTCTGCCTGAGGAAGAGAGCAAAGGCGACGTCGTAATGGTGACGGAAAGCTTCTGGCGTAAGCATTTCAACTCGGATCCAACCATTCTCGGCCGCAGCATTACACTGAACGGAGTGCCTAACACAATCATCGGCGTGCTCCCCAATCTGCCGATTTCCTGGTTCGGGCGCGACTCGGAGATTTTTGCCAACAAACCGTTCGAGCCGTCCGGGATTACGAAAGATCGATTGATGCGCGGAGTCAGCTTCATGCGCGTGACGGCGCGGTTGAAACCTGGCATTTCGATCTCACAGGCGCAGGCGTCGATGCCGGCATTATTCCAAAGCTACAAAGAGCAGCACGCGGAAACGGCCGACAACACCTGGTCCCCATACCTGGTCTCAGTGGCGGAAGATGTTACCGGAGATTTGCGCCCGGCTTTCCTAACGCTGCTTGCGGCAGTAAGCGCGGTATTGCTCATCGCATGCAGCAACGTCGCAAACCTATTGCTGGTACGCTTCACGGGACGTAAACGCGAGATTGCATTGCGTATGGCGCTCGGGGCGGAGCGCCGCGGAATCGTGCGGTTGTTTGTTTTCGAAAGCGTCCTGGTGAGTGTTATTGCGGGCGCAATTGGATTGTTACTGGCGCTCTGGACGGTCTCTGTCGTTCCAAAATTAGCCGGTCAAAACATTCCACTCGAAAGCGGAGTGAAACTGCAATGGCCGGTGCTCATTTTCACGCTTGGACTATCGCTTGTCACTGGGCTTGTTATGGGACTGTATCCGGCGTGGCAGAGTTCGCGCGCCGATCTCGTCGATGGGCTTAAGGAGGGCGGACGCGGAGCGAGTGGCAGTCGCGGTCAACATCGTTTTCGTCGCGGTTTGATCGCCGCACAAGTTGGACTATCTGTCGTGCTGCTGGCTGGAGCCGCCATGCTGATTTCGAGTTTCGTTCGGCTCAGCCGGCAGGAAGCGGGGTTCCGGTCGGAGCGAGTTTGGGCGGGAGGAATCGGTCTTCCGCCCGCGAAATATCCCGATCCCGCGACGCGCGGACGCTTTGCGGAACGATTGCAGGCGGAATTGCAGACTGCTCCCGGCGTGGAAGCCGTTTCTGTAACAGATGCTGTTCCGCTATCAGGAAATTCCTCGCGATCGCCGTATGCGCGCGCTGATGGAAATCCTGTGCCGGTCAATCAGCGACCCCTCGGTCTCACGCGCAGCGTTTCGCCTGGATATTTTCGAACGCTCGGAATTCCGCTCCTTTCCGGCCGCGATTTCACCGAACAAGATAAAATGGACTCGCGGCTCGTGGTGGTTCTTAGCAACTCAACGGCGAAAAAACTTTTTCCGACGCAGAACCCAATCGGGCATCAGATTCTCTTTGGCACTGACAATGGTAACGGGCTTCCGGCGGAAGTTATTGGCGTGGTGGGCGACGTCCGCTCCCAAGAGCTGTCCAAATCGAACGATGTGGAATTTTATCGCCCATGGACGCAACGCAGCGCGCCGTTTCTCAACGTTCTCGTTCGTAGCGCAACCAAACCGGAAGCGACGGCAGGGATTGTTCGCTCGGCTCTGAACAAGATCGACAACGGCTTACCGATTCTGCAACCGAACACTCTTGACGCGATCGTGTCGCAATCGCTTGGCCAACAAAGATTGACCATGACGTTACTTGGTGTTTTCGCCGGCATCGCTTTGTTGCTGGCGATCGTTGGAATTTACGGCGCCGTCGCTTACACCGTCGAACAACGCACCGGCGAAATTGGTGTACGCATGGCTTTAGGAGCGCAGACAACTGACGTGCTCCGTTTGGTTGTTCGGCAGGGAATGCACCCTGTCATCCTCGGTTTGATCATTGGTTTGGCAGGAACATTTGCCGTCGGGCGATTACTTACGGCCCAGCTCTATCAGATTTCGCCGCACGATCCATTCCTGCTCGGCGCCGCAACAATTGTGCTGGCGGTCGCCGCCCTGTTGGCGTGTTTGATACCCGCGCGTCGCGCAACGCTTGTCGATCCGATTCAGGCACTACGCACCGAGTGAGATGAATGATCTAAGGTTCGCTATCCGGCAACTTCGTAAGTCGCCTGGATTCACGTTCGTTGTGGTCATCACACTTGCGCTGGGGATTGGCGCCAATGCCGCCATCTTCACGCTCGTGCGAGGCGTGCTCATTAAACCGTTGGTTAATCGCGACGAAGATCGGCTGATTTACATCCGGCAGAGCGCTCCCGGTGTGGACCAGGAAAACAGCACCTGGTCGATGCCGGAAATCGGGGACCTAAAGGAACGGGTCAAGAGCCTCAGTGAGTTTGGCGATTTCTCCACAATCGCCTTCACCCTCATCGGGCTCGGAGAGCCTCGAGAAGTTAATGGCGGAGTGGTCAACGGGAGCTATTTCGACGTGATGGGCCTGCACCCAGTTCTCGGGCGGCTCGTCAGCCCGAAAGATGACGGTCCGAAGGCCGGCAGTGTCCTTGTCCTGACCTATCGTTTCTGGTCGGACGCGCTCAATCGAGACCCTTCTGTAATTGGCAAGACTGTTCAACTTGGCGAGCGTTCCGCCACAGTCATCGGCGTGCTCGAGCCTTGCGTCCCGTATCCACAGGAGACCGAAATTATCGCGAACGTCGCCAGCAGCCCGCATCATCTTTCGGCCACCATGGTCACCGAGCGTACCCATCGCATGACGGAACTTTTCGCACGTCTTGCTCCTGGAAAAACGCTTGAGCAAGCTCGCGTCGAATTGCGCTCCGTCTACGCGACGATGAAAAAGGATCATCCGGAGGCGTACTCGAGACAGGGAGACTTTCAGATTTCCGCCAAGCTCCTTCGCGACCAGATTACCTCGGGCGCGAGGACCGTGCTCCTCGTTTTGCTGGCCGCGTCAGTGCTCGTATTCGTCGTAGCGTGTTCTAATGTCGCGAATCTTATTCTGGCGCGGACCGTTCGGCGCGAAGGTGAACTGGCGGTTCGTACGGCACTTGGCGCAAGCAGAGGCGCGCTCCGCCGCATGCTACTGGCCGAAAGCCTTCTGCTTTGCGGCGCTGGTGCGGCGCTCGGTGTGTGGAGTGCGCAATTTCTGGTTGACGTACTGACTCGTTACGCGTCGCGTTTCTCGGTTCGCGCGCTCGATCTGACCGTCGACTCCAGCCTGCTGTGGGTAGGCGTTGCGCTCGCCATTGTCGCCGCGGTGATTCTAGCCATTGTCCCGCGGCTGCCCACTGACACCTCCGGTGCACTGCACTTGTCCAGTGGCAGCGTTCAGGCGACCAGCAGCAAGGGCCGCCAGCGTATATTCGTCATTACGCAAATCGGCGCATCGTTCGTGTTGCTGGCCGGCGCGAGTGTGCTGGTGACTACGCTCCTGGCACTGCAAAGAACGCAGACCGGTATGGACTCGCGTCATGTTCTCGCCATCAACGTACCCGCGGTGTTTTACGGAAAGACACGCCAGCAACTTGTCGACTTTTATAAGGAAATCATTCGTCGTATTGATGCGCTTCCGGGCGTGAATAAAACCGCCTTCGGAATGGTTGCTCCCTGGCGCGATGCCGGCTCCGGTCCCACACTGCAATTTTGCGCGGACGGTCACGATCACTCGACCGGTGAAGAGGATTCGCGCGCGCAGTATCGTGTCATCTCCCCCGGATTTTTTGCCGCGCTGGGCGTTCCCATCATTGCGGGTCGCGATTTCAATGAGTCCGACGTGCAAAGCAAAGAGCGCGTCGCGATCATCAGCCAAACTCTGGCGCAGCGAATGTTCCCCAATCAGGATCCCATCAATCGGCACGTGTTCTGGACCGATCCGGTGTTGAAAAGCAACAGCAAGGGTCCGCCGGAGTTGCAACGCATTATCGGCGTCACCGCTGATATCGATGACGTGCATCTTGTTCCGCAACCGACCGTCACCATTTACAACACCTTTGAGCAAGGTCCGCTCTATCGCGGCCGTCTTTTTATCCACACAAGTGCAAATCCCTATTCGCTGGTTACGCCGGTCACACGGATCATTCGCGAGAAGTCCGCGGATCAACCGATTGAGCGCGCCGCTACTCTCGAAGACGCCCGCACCGAGGTGCTCACCCCGCAGCGTTTGAACTCGGTTGTTTTTGGCTTGTTCGCTGCGGTTGCATTGTCGATCGCTGTGGTCGGCGTCGCAGGCGTGCTCGCGTTTTCTGTCAGCGCGCGCACGCGGGAGTTCGGTATTCGGCTGGCGCTTGGCTCGCAGCCCCAGCGTCTTTTCAAAGATGTCATCACGGAAGGCGCCGCAATGGCGGCGGCGGGGATCGTGGCAGGCGCGATATTTGGATTCGTGGTGGCGCGTGTGGCAGGCAGCTATTTCGCAGATGTAACCATGCCTGGCGCGTTACCCGTGTCCGTCTCTGCGTTTGTGCTGCTGGCGGTCGCAGTTGCCGCATCGATGCTGCCCGCCGCCCGTGCAGCGCGCATTGATGTGATTCAGGCACTACGCACCGAGTGATATGAATGATTTAAGATTCGCTTTGCGCCAGCTCCGCAAATCCCCAGGGTTCACGCTGGTTGCTGTCGTTACCCTGGCGCTCGGCATCGGTGCCAACACTGCAATCTTCTCCGTCGTGGAAGGCGCACTCCTGCGTCCATTGCCGTTTCCACATGCGGAACGACTCGTTAGGATTTACGAAGCGCTTGATGAAAATGGCGCGCGTTTGGCGTCGTTGAATCTGAGCGATCGGACAGTTGCGAGGTTCCGAGAGTTCGGGCGCAACATTTTCGAAGATGTTGCTGGTGGAACCGGCGACGCCGCAATCGTTGGCCTAAACGGCGATTCGCCGGTGAAGACGGTCTCTGTGGCGCGAGTCACCTGGAACTTCTTTGATGTCCTCGGATTGCCCCCAGCGCAGGGTCGCAAGTTCAATCCACAAGAAGGGCTCAATGGAACAGCAAACGTCGCAATCATCAGTGATGATTTGTGGCGCAGCACGCTGAATTCCCGCCCCGACGTGCTCGGCAGCACGATCATGGTCGACGGAACGCCGCGCACGATCGTCGGAGTGATGCCGAAGGCATTTCGGCATCCATATCGCGCGAATTTGTGGTTGTCGCTGGTGCTTGAGCCCAACAATCCGGCGACGATTAACAACCATTATCTTTATGGCGTTGCGCGGCTGCGTCCCGGCGTCACACCGGCGAAAGCGGAAGCCGCAGTGAAGCGCATGTGCGCCGCAATTAATCGCGACGATCCGAACCCGGCGAATGCGCGCGCCGCTTACATGCCCCCGTTGCGCGAGAGCTTTGTGATGGATTTGCGGCCGAAAATTCTCGTCATCGTCGGGGCCGCAGTCTGCGCCCTGTTGATTGCGGCGGTTAACTTCGCTGGTCTGCTGCTCGCGCGCGTCACTGAGCGGGAAGGGGAGTTTGCCTTACGCGCGGCGCTTGGGGCGAGCAGGGGCCGACTCGTTAGGCAACAGCTTACTCAGGCGTCCTTGATCGCGTTCATTGGGACCGCGTTCGGTTTGCTCGTCGCATTCTGGATCACACCGATGCTCTTCGCGCTCAGCCCGGAAGGAGCGGACGCAACTGGCAGCGCGATGCGTGAGTTCGATTACACCGCCCGACTCGATATGCCGGTCTTCGCTTTTGCTGCGGGCGTGATGGCGCTCGTCGGTTTGGGTTTCGGTTTGCTCCCCGCAGCGCGTGCATCACGAACCGATCTACGCAATGCGATGAGCGTCACTTCACGCGGCGCAACACTCGAACGCAATACGCGTCGATTGCTCGGCTCGTTTGTCGTGATCGAGCTGGCGATTGCCGCTGCGCTCCTGACCGCGAGCGTCACCGCGACGCAATATTTCAAAAAACTGATCGATGAGTCGTGGGGTTTCGAAACAAAAGATCGCCTTGCCTTCAACGTCACCGTTCCCGATCGATTCTTCCCCACCGCGGCAACGAAACAAAACGCGCTCGAAGCTTCGCTCGCTCAACTGAGAGCATTACCCGGCGTCGAATCTGCCACCGTTGTCTCGCCGTCACCGATGGATGCGTCGTGGACGTTGATGCTTTTTAACGCCGAAGGCACTCCGGCCCCTGAGCCGAGCGGTGTGTACACGGCCTACTCGCGCGTGCCCGTTCCAGGCTACTTCCACAGCGTGGGGCAGCCAATCTTGCAGGGCCGCGATTTCAACGCCAGTGATACTGCTGACGCGCCGCTGGTCTGTATTATCAGCCAAAGTATCGCGAAGCGTTTTTGGCCTAACGATTCGCCGATTGGTAGACGCATCCGCTGGGGACGACTCGATGGAACTCGCCCGTGGTTTACGATTGTGGGGGTTGTCGGCGATATGAAAGCGATCGCGGACCCGCGTGATGGCGAAGTGCTCGGCATGATTGCGCGCCCGCTGGCGCAAATGCTCGTGCACGCAAACACGCAGCTGGACGACATCACCTTCGTTCTGCACACTAATCGCCACTCGGTGAACGAGCCGGCTATTCGCGCCGCTCTGGCCCGCGCGAATGGCAATCTGGCCGCGTACAACTTTCTTGCGCTCGAAGATGCCGCGGCGCGTTCGCGCACGACCGAGCGGTTCATCTTCGTTCTGGTCTCATCCTTCGGGTTCGTGGGGCTCGTACTCGCTGCCGTGGGTTTGTATGGGCTGCTCGCGCTTCAGGTTTCACGCCGGGAACGCGAGTTCGGGATCCGCAGCGCACTCGGCGCTACCGCGCGCCAGATAATCCAACTCGTCGCCAGACAAGGCGCAACCTTGCTGTCGTTAGGCTTCACTGCCGGCGCGCTCGCAACATACGGAATCGTGCACCTGGTCCGAAACCAATGGGCCGAAATGCCCGCACCGAATCTGATCGCCTGTGTTTGTGCTGCGATAGTGCTCGGCATCGCGGTGATAATCGCATGCTGGCTGCCAGCGCGCCGGGCCGCGCGTGTTGATCCTGTTATTGCACTCCGTGCCGAATGATATGAACGATCTAAAATTTGTTTTGCGTCAGCTCCGCAAATCGCCGGTGTTCGCTTTGATCGCTGTCCTGACGCTGGCGCTCGGAATCGGTGCGAACACTGCGATCTTTTCGCTGATCAACGATCTCTTCCTGAAAGGCCTGCCGTTCCAGGAACCGGAGCGGGTCCTGCATATCCTGACCAAGGGGAAAGACCGGACGGACGAGTTCCAGATGTCGGCGCCGCGATTCATGGTTTATCGGGACGGGCAGACGATTTTCTCCGGGTTTGCGGCGGAGAATCAACAGGCGGCGACGGTGACGGGACTGGGCGATCCGTTGTCGGTGCCGATTTTCAAAGCGACGGCGAATTATTTCGACGTGCTCGGAGTGCGGCCAATCATGGGAAGAACCTTTCTGCCGCAGGAAGAAGAGGGCGCGGATGTGGCCATCATCACGGACCGTTTCTGGAAAGCGCGGTTTGCTGGCAGTCAGGACATCATCGGGAAAACGATCGTGCTCGATGGCGTGGCGCACACGATCGTGGGCGTGATCGCGAACATGCCGGTCTCCTGGACGGGGACACCAAATGCC
>WNFY01003819.1_pt1 | contig 21021 bp, 27 predicted proteins | sample 5400091 | NCBI WGS metagenome assembly WNFY01 (sample SAMN13153364, study PRJNA577476) | soil metagenome | isolation source: 60 cm soil or saprolite under grassland replicate 1 | place: USA:California | collected 2016-06-15
AGGGGCGTGAATGCCGGGTAAGGCCCGACGATGACGCCGTCAGACATACTGCTGCCCCTTTTGAACCTAACCATGGAACTCTCCTTCACCAGTGGACTAAACCTGATATATTCTATAACTTTTATGACGACTGGTCAATGACTGGGGACCCCAATCACGAAACTAAACCTCAGTTCTTCTTAAAGTGGAAACCTACTCAATACAACAGCTAATCTATTAATATAATGCCGGTTGAATACGTTTACCCAGATTAATAGATTGGGGGGTTCGTGATTCAGGTCTGGGGGAGTCCCTTAGCCAATAACCGAGCTTCGCATACTCTCGCAGCAAACCGCTTATGGTAAAGTAAATACATGGCAAACCTACTACGCGATCTGCTGGATGCACAGGAGCCACTGTTCAGCCTCAGTCTCAGGCAATTGGAGGAGGCAAGCGGCCATAAAGGCATCGATACCAAGCTGATCGGCGATATTATCGAAAAAACCCACGAAGCCACGCGCAAGCTGGGTCTGGATCATCATGATACATCCGGCCCAGAGCTGTATCATGCGTTGCTGGCCAAGATCAAGGCGCATGATCAGCATCTGGCACGGGCCATTGGCGGAACTAACGCCGAGGATGTGCAGCAACTGCTGCCGCTCATTAAATTGGCGGTCGAGCATGCGCGCGTGCCCAAAAGCTGCTGGGTGCTGAAGAAAAGCGTTGCCCGCGAAATGCTCCGCAAATCGCCGCCGCCGACCATCATGAAGCTGCTCGGCCACCGTTCAGTTGATTCCATGCTCAAGCATGAGAACCTGGCCGAAGTCTACGGCGCGCTCCGTTTTGCCGAAAGCCCGGACTGGCTGAACAAGTTCAACGAGCAGTACAAATCCTTGCGCCCGAGTGATTTCGAGACCCGCGACATCGAAATTGTGGTCATGCCGCGCGATCGCTGGGGCGACATTGCCGAAAGTTTTGTGTACAAGAAGCGCCACAACATTACTCATCTGAAAGAGCTCGGCATCATTCTGATGCTGCCGGTAAAGCTGCACAAACTGCCAGGCATTACCATTACCGCCATGCCGCTGCTGTTTCATTATATAAATGAGATCCGCCTGTACAGCGCGTACTTTAAATTGCAGCAAGTGAAGAAGAATTTTGGTCAGATATTTGTCGATACGCTCATTGCCGACCCAGGCAAGGCGGCGGTAATGGCCGGCTCGCATGTACATTGGCGGGTGATTCAGCGCTACTTTGGCAAACTGGAAAGTGAGCGCCACCCGGAGATCTTCCAGCCGCATGTGCAGCCCGAGGATCTGCACTGGCGCAAGGCCGAGGACGCGCTGTACCATATTGATCCCGAGCTCGGCTTTTGGCGTGACCTGGATTACGTCGGGCGCTTTGTAGACGGCCGGCCGGTCTCGCTTAACCTCATGGATGTATCAGTGGGGTATTGCACTGATGCTCCCTATGAAAAACGAGTGATTTATCATTTTCGGGAAAGCCTGTGGAATGAAATTTTCATGCGCTACATGGGCGAGCAGACGCTGGAGCGGCAAGTGCTGCAGCAGTTAGATAATGATATGATCGCGCCAGAGCGTTTGGAGTAGGGAGGGCGCGTTGGCAACATGCCAGGCGCCCTACCCCCGACGATCCCTTGGGCCGGTGGCTACTCGACCCCCGCGATTTATGTCTGGTGCAGACTGCTGGGTGAATGAGCTGAGCCGGGACTACACGTCTACCAGCACTGTTTGCTTCCTGACTACAGTCTTCACTTTGCGGATGGTACCGCCATTGGTCTGCATGTGGTCTGTATAGAGCGCTCCCCAGACACGTGCAGGGCCTACGACGGTCAGCTGGATCTGCCGATTGCCGCTGGTCTGTATAGTATACGTGGCGACACCGAGCTCCTTCCCTTCGCCGTCAAACAGGACGTCACTTCCTTGCCATCGGCCATTCCTGTCATTTCTGGCAGTGATGACTGCTTCCTTCCAATCTGGAGAGAATGGGGATACCTCATAGTTGATCTTGCATCGTTTCATGGACGTATCCTCTACTGCTAGAAGACGGATGCGCGGAGGGTCATCCGTACGCACACTTTGCTCAGCGATCCGGTCGGACAAACAGCCGCCCACCGTAGTACTGCGGTACGCCTGTATGTTGGTTCAATAGCGACAGATCGCGGTTGAACCAATCCCTGGGGATGTGCGTGGCAACGTCGGGCGTGACGATGACCGCCAGCTGGATGCCCAGGTTCGTGGGCAGAGCCCAGCACGCGCGAAGCTGGAGGGCAGGCCTCGGCACGCCGACCCACTTGTGCAGCCCTGGGTACGTCACCAGGTCCCGCTTATTTTGTACGCCGGGCTGTTGCAGCACTTTGTGAAAATCTGCCTTGCAAAAAGGATGATTATCCTGTGGCACATAGATCTGGGGGATGACAAAAGCATTGAAATAGGTAGGCATTGACGCCCTCCAGTTTCATATCGAGGATGTGACCTGGCAATTATGGCAACAAACCGCTAGTTGGTCAAGAATGTCGCCGCCTTGCTGCTTATGATTTGAGACCGTATACTTACAGGTATATGAGCAAGTATCAAATATGTGTTTCTGGGTCGGCGCAGGGCGAGACGGTGGATTATGCGCACAATCTGGCCTACCACCTGGGTGCAGAAATCGCCAAGCGCGGCCACGTGTTGCTGACCGGTGCGACGTCCGGCCTGCCGCAGTTTGCAGCGTCGGGTGCGCACGAGCATGGTGGTATTTCCATTGGCTTTTCGCCTGCCAGCACTTATCGCGAGCATATTTATAGTTACCGGCTGCCATTTGAAGAGTTCGATTACATTAACTTTACTGGTATGGACTACGTCGGGCGTGATATTCATCTGGTGCGCTCCAGCGACGCAGTGATTACTGTCGGTGGGCGTATGGGCAGCTTGCACGAATTCAGCACGGCTATGGAAAGTCACAAGGTTTGTGCAGTGTTGAAGGGTAGCGGTGGGCTGGCTGATTTCTTGCCCACATTGCTTAATGGCATAGAATCACCAGGTAAGGAAAGTGTTATCTTCGACGTTGACCCGCGCCGTATTGTAGATCAAGTGATCGATGAGCTGAATAGCCGTTACGCGGACTTCAAACACAGAATCGATCGAGCGCCACGGCCAGGTCATACCAATCGATAAGGATGATATGGGTAGACCTGAAACACCCGCCCATATCATCCTGCACCGCGAACGGTCGCGCCGAATTACTGGCGGAGGTGGCGCTGCCACTCCATGAGGTTTTCGCGTGCCACTAGCCGCATGCCTGCGAGGTCCTGTGCTGTCAGGTTCAGGATCGCCTGCAGGAAAAACGACCATTCTCTGTGCGGCGGGCAGAGGCATTCGACATTAGTCTTATCGCACTGATCACATACCATGATTGGTTTTCTGATGGTCCGCAAACTGGCAATGATGGCATTCATTCTCGCCTTTGCTGTTTGCCTTTGATGACCCTGGCTCCGGACGAACCGCTCGAAGTCTTGTGGCCAACATATCTGCGCATTGGGGCTCCTCGTAAACGGCAACGGTGTCTTTATTAAATCAAAGTAGGTTCGCATTGGCTATGAAAATCAAGCTATCGTATAAATACGAGCAAGATTATGCGCGGGGGCTGTGACGCCCCCGCGACTTGTTCCATTGTGGCCTAGCGCAGCGTTTGCAGTTGAGCTTTCCCGAGTTACATCACGGGATAACTCTGAATGAGGAGCTCGCAGTCACCATTTGCTGATATGACCAGAGTGGCCGCCAGGAACTATTGACTCTGCAGCCACCATTCCTGCCAGCCGAGCAATCGGGCACGTGCCTGTGCAGACACCTGCCCAAGCGACTCTCCTTGCAGCAAGCCGAGCATACCCATGCGGACTTTCCAGCCCTTGGGGCTGGCCAAATGGTATAGCCAGCCGCGTGGCGTTGCCATGCCCTTTGCAGGGCAGCGGCAGTCGCCATTCACTTCTTTGCAGCCCACGCAGCTGAGGAGCGGGATGCTGGTCCTCTGTAGCACCTGATCCAGCGTTCGCTGTGCGGCAGCCCGGGCTTGGGTTGGGGCTAGATCCTCAGTAGCCTCGAGGTAGTTCTGGAAGTCCTCGAAGGAAAATAGAAGTTCACCTGCCACAGTATACCTTCTTTCTGACCAGCCATTGGGTGAAGTATATTATACCACATTCATTTGGTGATGGTTAGCATAAGTTCAAGGATAGTTGTGCGGGGGGCGAACCCCCCCCCGCTGCTACTTGCCGAAGCTGATGACGATCCAGGAGATTGGCAGGAAGGTCACCCAAATGATCGCGAAGCCGGCCGCGAGGACGTTCTGCCAGTTCCTGCGCAGCCATCTGAGAGATTTCATCGAGGTTCTCCGCATCAGGCGATTCGGAAGGGGCATATTTATAATAACACATTCTGCTGGACTATGCAAGTGCTTCATGCCAGCAATTGCTTGGTGCCTCGGAATGTATACGCTCGGTCCCAACCACAGAAATCTGCTACAATAAATTATTGATATGTCCATCTTCACCATTGCCAGCGACTACCAGCCGACGGGTGATCAGCCGCAAGCGATCACCAAGCTTGTAGCTGGCCTAAAAAAAGGTCAGCGGGAACAGACGCTGCTGGGTGTGACTGGCTCGGGCAAGACCTTTACCATGGCAAACATCATTGCCCAACGTCAGGTACCGACATTGGTACTGGTCCATAACAAAACATTGGCGGCGCAGTTGTACAGCGAATTCAAGCAGTTTTTCCCTGGGGCTGAAGTGCACTACTTCGTCAGCTACTTCGATTACTACCAGCCAGAAGCCTACATGCCCAGCAGCGACACCTATATTGAAAAAGATAGCGCTATTAACGAAGAAATCGATCGATTGCGCCATGCGGCGACGGCTGCATTGCTTACTCGGCGAGACGTTATTATCGTGGCGAGCGTCAGTTGTATCTATGGCATTGGTTCGGTCGAAGACTACGGCAATCTAGCCATCCATCTCAAAAAAGGTGAGCAGAGACGACAGGATAAGTTCCTACGACACCTGACCGATATCCAGTATCAGCGTAATGACCTCGACTTTCACCGTGGTACATTCCGGGTGCGGGGTGATGTCGTGGATGTTTTTCCGGCCGGTGGCGAGTCAGCCTACCGCGTTGAGTTTTTTGGCGATGAGGTTGACCGCATGACGCAAATCAACCCTCTGACCGGTGAGATCATGCAAGAGCTTGATGAGGCGAGCGTTTTTCCCGGCAGCCACTACGTCACCCCGCGCGAAAAAACGCTGCAGGTCATTGAAAAGATCCGCGCTGAGGGTGAAGAACGCACTCGTTTGTTCGAATCACAGGGCAAGTTGCTCGAGGCACAGCGTTTGAACCAGCGGCTGAAATTTGACCTTGAGATGCTGGAGGAAACCGGCTTTGTGAAAGGGATCGAAAATTACAGCCGGTATCTGACTAATCGTGAACCAGGCGAGCAACCAGCCACGCTGATGGATTATTTCCCGGATGATTTCCTGCTGTTTATAGACGAATCTCATCAAACGATTCCACAGGTGCGTGGCATGTATAACGGCGATCGGGCACGTAAAGAGATATTGGTGGAGCATGGTTTTCGATTACCCAGCGCGCTTGACAACCGGCCATTGACGTTCATTGAATTCGAACGGCACATCAATCAAGTCATTTACGTCAGCGCCACGCCGGGAGAGTACGAACTCAGCCGTAGCGGCGAACCGGCGCAACAAATCATCCGTCCGACGGGGCTGTTGGACCCTCCCATTGAGGTTCGTCCGACAACCGGGCAGATCGATGATTTGATTGCGGAGATTCGTGACATCATCGGCAAAGGTCAGCGTATACTCGTCACGACCCTCACCAAGCGCATGGCTGAGGATCTCAGCGATTATTTAAGCGAGCTGGGCATCAAGACAGCTTATCTGCACTCTGATATTGATACATTGGAACGCAGCGATATTCTGCGCGATCTGCGAACTGGCGTGTACGACGTGCTGGTCGGCATCAACCTGTTGCGTGAGGGGCTGGACCTGCCTGAAGTCAGCCTAGTGGCTATTCTGGATGCCGATAAAGAAGGCTTTCTGCGCAGTGCCCAGGCGCTGATCCAGACCGTCGGCCGGGCGGCGCGGCATCAGCAAGGACACGTTATTATGTATGCCGATGTTATGACCGACAGCATTCGCCGTACGATTGAGGAGACAAATCGCCGCCGGCACATTCAGGAAACGTATAATAAAGCACACGGCATCACGCCGCGTGGCGTGGCGAAAAAGATCGACGAAGGGCTGCGCGCTGTCATTCCGCAGGAGGCCAAGACCGCCCGGCGCGATCTCAAAAAGATTCCAAAAGAAGAAGTCCCGAGTGTTATTCGAGACCTGACCGCGCAAATGGAGCTGGCCGCAGCCAACCTGCAATTTGAGGAAGCGGCCCAGCTACGCGACATTATTAGCGAACTTCAGGATAAGTTGTAGAGCCTCCTGCCGTTCACGGCTACCGAACACGTTGCCCCTCTAGTGGGTCTGTGTGGATAACGTTGTCGTATAGCGAGCCTTTTTGTAACGCAATGATGCTATACTAAGAACAATAAGCGAGGTAGGTCATGGCAGAGGCACAGTCGACAACAATATCAACAGAGGGCAAAAGGCCGGGCTTGCTTGCCTCACGACAGTTCACTGGGACGAGCTTTCTGACGCTGGAGCATGTTGGGTATTTTGCGCTGGTAGTGCTGGTGCCAGCGGTCCTGGCCATGGGGGCGCTGACGGCGATCGGCCTGTGGTCGCACAGCAGTGGTTCTGAAGTGCAGCCGGGCCTTGTCGGTGGAACTCCGACGGCGGTGGAAACTGCTGCAGCGTTGGCGGTGCTGACACCCCTTCTATACCTGCTTCGCAGCCGGACAGCGGCCGAGTACGACAAGCGTACAGGCTACCGTAACCGGGTCGGCTACAAATTACCCGTCTATACCGCGCTGGCAGTGTTGGCAGCTGCGACGGTCGGCTCGTTTATTTCTATGCTCGCGGTCTTTCTGAATTCGTTGGCACAGATTGGCGTGCAAGGTGCGGACATTGGGCAGCTTTATACGAGCGAGTTCATCCCTGCTTCATTACTGTTTGTGGTGTTTGGGCTGGCTGTCTGGTATGTGCTGTGGCTGGCCAAGGGCCGCGATGCGAGCAAGTCATTCATTGGTCTGACCAGCGTGATGTACAGTACGTGGCGGGCTTGGCGCATATCGCGGTGAGCGATGATGAGGCCGCAAAATTGCAGGCCGAGCTCGACACCATCCTTGGTTACGTGCAGCAGTTGAACCAGCTCGACACCACTGGCGTGGAGCCGACGTATCAGGTGTCAGGGCTGACAAATGTCATGCGCGATGATGAGATCATTGACTACGGCGTAACGCAGGAGGCGCTGCTACAGAACGCGCCGCACGCCCAGGCGGGGCAGATAAAAGTGCCAAAAGTGTTATAGATTTGTGGCCGGCCGCGCCTGTCGTGGGACAAGTCGGGCCGGCGCACGTCAGCTCTCAGGAGTGAACTCGATGGCGATCACGTTGCGCAGATCGAATATGGTGACCTCTCTACCGTCTTTAAGGGAGATAGTCACGTCACCATTCACCAGGCTGCTCGCGGTCGACACTGCATGTTCCAAGCATTTGCGATTGATGGAGTTTACTCCGCTGTATTCCAGGGTGCTCCTGTTGCGGTAGCGAATCCTCACCTTGTACATGGTTCACCTCTCGTTCAAATCGTTGACTGAACCGCAAGCTATTAAACCATAAATAAAGTTGCACATCAATGCATTCCTCTTTTTGCTACATCTGTTATAATGGCCCAAAGATATATGAAGACAATTCCCACACTCCTTGCTGATCTTGCGAGTGGCCGAACAACTGCGGTTGAGCTAACCCAGCAGGCGCTCGATGCGCTTGCGCAGAAACAAACGGCCTATCACGTGACGCTCAGTGATGCGCGCGAGCGGGCATTGCAGCGGGCCAAGGCCATTGATGATACGCGGGCAGCGGGCAAACCGCTTGGCCGTCTGGCCGGTATCCCGTTCATTGCCAAGGATAACTTCCTGACCTTTGGCGTGGCGACAACAGCTGCGGCCAAAATCCTGGAGAACTTTCAGGCGCCGTATCAGGCAACGGCTATCGAACGGTTGGAGGCCGAGGGCGCAATTATGATCGCCAAGGCCAACCTCGACGCCTTTGCCCACGGCTCCAGCACCGAAAACAGCGCCTATGGCCCGACCAAAAACGCCGTCGATCCCACGCGAGTGCCTGGTGGCAGTTCCGGCGGCTCGGCCACGGCAGTGGCGCTCGATATTGTGCCGTTCGCCTTGGGCAGCGACACGGGCGGCTCGATCCGCCAGCCAGCCAGCCTGTCGGGAGTGATTGGCGTCAAGCCGACGTACGGCCTGGTGTCGCGTTACGGCGTGGTAGCGATGGCCAGCTCGACTGACACCATCGGCGCACTGAGCCACACCATGGATGACGCCGCGCTGGTCATGGACATCATAGTTGGCAAAGACGAACGTGACAGTACAACGCTACTCGAACGTGCCGCAAGCTACTTACCCGACCATAATCAGCCCGGCAAGCTCAAAATTGGCCTGGTTAAGGAATACATGACCGATGACGTACAACCCGAAGTCCGTGAGGCTGTGCTGAAACGAGCCGGCCACTTGCGCAGCCTAGGCCACGACGTTGAAGAGTTCAGCTTGCCGTCACTCAAATTGGCGCTCGCCATCTACTACATTGTGGTGCCGGCCGAGATCAGCTCGAACCTCAGCCGTTATGACGGCATCAAATACGGCCTGAGCGCCGAGCAGGCCAAAACGCTCGACGACGTCTACGGTCTGAGCCGTGACCAAGGCTTCATGGCCGAAAACAAGCGCCGCATCCTCATTGGTACCTACGTACTGAGCAGCGGCTACTATGATGCGTATTATCGTAAGGCACAGACCGCACGGACGCTGCTTATTAACGAATTCTCCAAAACATTCGAACAATACGACTTGCTCATTGGGCCAGTGGCGCCCACGACCGCTTTCATGCTGGGCGAAAACACCGACGACCCGCTAAAAATGTACCTGGCCGACATCATGACTGTCGCGGTGAGCCTGGCAGGACTGCCCGCGCTCAGCCTGCCGTCTGGTGCTGATGAGCGCGGGCTACCCATTGGGCTGCAGCTAATCGGCAGGCAGCGTGACGATGCGCGGCTGTATGCAGTGGCAAAACAACTGGAGGGAGCAGCATAATGGACATGTTCTTGGTGCTTTTTTTGGCAATCGTGGTGATTGCCGGGCTGGTGCTGCTGGTCGGGTTCGGCCAGTTTACACGCCGCCGCAGCGGATTGGACCCAAAATATTATCGCGACCACTGGGCTAAAATTGAGCAAGTACAGAAAATGGGTGAAGCTGGCTGGCAAGTGGCCATCATGCAGGCTGACAAATTGCTCGACCAGGCGCTCAAACAGCGGGGCTTTGCCGGCGAAACCATGGGCGACCGGCTGAAAAGCGCCCATGCCGGCGACAAGGTGTGGGCAGCGCACAAAGTCCGTAACCGCATTGCCCACGAGACAGATGTCAGATTGAATGCCATCGTTGTGTCCCAGGCACTCCGCGGCTTCAAGCAAGGCCTGAAAAACGTCGGAGCATTGTGATGAACAAGGCATTGCTGGAAAAATACGAACCCACCATTGGCATCGAGTGCCATGTGCAGCTGCGGACCAAGACGAAACTGTTTAGCGGTGCGGACAACGACGCCCGGGACAAGCCCGCTAACACGACGGTCAGCCCAGTGTGCTTTGGTCTGCCTGGTACATTGCCGGTGCTGAACCGTGAGGCAGTGAATTTGGTCATTCGCGCCGGCATCGCGCTGAACGCCGAGGTTGCGACGCTCAGCAGCTTTGACCGCAAGCATTATTTTTACCCTGATCTGCCAAAAGGGTACCAGATTACCCAGCTAGAGCGGCCGACCGTCGGGCGCGGCACGGTCGAGGTGCCAGCCAGGGGAGGCAACTTTACCGTGCGAATCCTCCGCGCCCATATCGAGGAAGATGCCGGTAAGCTGACGCATCCCGATGGTGCCGACTATAGCCTAGTGGATCTTAACCGTGCGGGTACGCCGCTGATCGAAATCGTGTCCGAGCCAGACATGCACAGCGCCGAGCAAGCCAAGGCCTACGTGCAGGAACTGTATCTGCTCATGAAGTACGCTGGCGTGACATACGGTGATTTGTATCATGGCAACATGCGCTTCGATGTCAATATATCGGTCGCGCCAAAGGGGTCAAGCACGCTTGGTACTCGCGCCGAGGTCAAAAACCTCAATTCTTTCCGTAGCGTAGAGCGCGCCGCGCAGTACGAGTTTGAACGTCAGGCTGAGCTGCTGGATCGTGGCGAGCGAATTGTCCAAGAGACCCGCGGCTGGCACGACGCCAAGCAGAAAACCTTTTCGCAGCGCAGCAAGGAAGAAGCCATGGACTATCGCTACTTCCCGGATGCCGACTTGCCACCGATCGAACTGACCGATAAGCAGATTGAAACAATTCGCCAGGAGGTTGCGCCCTTGCTGCCCAGCACTCGGCGGGCGGCATTGGCAGGGCGGGGTATTCGTGCGGAGCTGGTCGAAACATTACTGCTCAATGACGCGTTGACCGGCCTCGGTTACGTGCAGCGGGCGCTTGATGTTGACCCTCGGGACGCGCCATTTACTGTCAATTTTCTGGTCAATCGTTTGGCCAAAACGGCCGGCGTGAACAGTCTGCCGGCTGCGCAGCAGTTTGGTGACGTAGCAGCGTTATTCCGGGACGGTCAGCTCAGTTCAAATAACGCCGATGCGCTGCTGCTGGAGCTGCGGAGCGATCCAGCGGCAGATGCTCGTACACTCGCCGAGCAAAAAGGCTGGTTGCAGGAAAACGACACCGCAGCTCTTGAATCACAAGTCGCCGAAGTGCTGGCTGATCCCGCCAATGCCAAAGCCATCGCCGATGTAGCGAATGGCAACGAGCGCGTCATCGGCTACCTTGTCGGCCAAGTCATGAAGAAATCCCAGGGCCGCGCCAACCCGGCGCTGGTTAGCCAATTGATCCGCCAGAAGCTTCTTTCTTCGTAGCTTCGCCATACGGCTGATATAATAGGTATAACAAAAGGAGGCGCTATGCCAGAGTTATCAGAAGTATCAGCTTCTTCTCCTGAAGCAAACAAAAACGTTCATTTTGCGGCCTATCAACAAAACGAGGCGTATGTCGAAGCCCACGAGTAGGGTTGGCAGCACCGGTAGTCAACACGACATCCGCATCCGTTAATCGAGTATGGAGGAATTCCATGCCCAAACCAATCGAGTCACCGCTCGGCAAGATGTTGCCGGTGCCGGCCGGACTGCATGGCAAGTGCAATCGTGGTCATCGTTCCGTAACCGACGGTACCGAAGGTGAAGCCAGGCTGGCCAAAGCGACTTTTTGGGCTGGCAGGAAGGGCCAGAGGCCAACCGGCTTCGGTGCCTTCGTGCTCCCGTGCCCGATGAAGGGGTGTGGGATTCCAACCCAGTACCGCACTGATATCCGCGTTGGTTGACCCGAAGGAGCAACCAATGTGCCAAGTGTTTCGGGCGCCGCCAGCTGGCTGGGCAAGAAGCGGAAGGTTCCAAAGGGCGTGAAGGCTCAATGCCCGCGCTGTCAGACGGTCTCAGTGACTGACGGCAACGAGGGAAGCGACTGCTCATCGGGAGAGCCGATTCAACGGTAGGTTCCGCGAGTTTGGGCGGCGACTGGCCTTCGAGCTGCCCTGGCCCAAGTGTGGTTACAAGTGGGTGCAGTTCGTGACCAACATCTTCCTGGACGACTGATGGAGAGGGCGGCACTGAACCTGCCGCCTCCTCCACTACAAACTATTTGTTCATTGATTTTATAGAACGGCGTAGTATATGGTGTGTACTATGAAACAACCAACCAAAGCTATTATTGCCGCCGCTGGGCTGGGCACGCGGTTCTTGCCGCAGACCAAGGCCATGCCCAAGGAAATGCTGCCAATTGTCGACAAGCCCGTGATCCAAATCATCGTGGAGCACCTGGTGGCTGCCGGCATCGAAACGATCATCATAGTGACCGGTTACACCAAACGGGCGCTGGAGGATCATTTTGACAGATCTGAAGAGCTAGAGAACGAGCTACGCGCCAAAGGCAAGGATGAACTGGCCGACCAAGTTGCGGCTATCGGCAATCTGGCCAATTTTGTGTATGTCCGTCAGAAGGGTGCGCCCAAGGGCAATGCACTGCCAGTACTGAATGCTCGGCATTTGGTGGATGACGACGAGCCGTTTTTTGTGATTTTTGCTGATGACTTTTTTCGCAGCCAAGTACCCTACCCACTCCAACTACTCGAGGCGTATAAGAAAACGCATGGCAGCGTCATCTCCCTGGTTCGTGCCCAACCCGAAGACACCAAGCGCCTCGGCATCGCCATAACCGACGGCGAGGAGGAAGGCGGCACAGTCAAACTGACTGGCTTTGTGGAAAAGCCAGGGCCAGAGAAAGCACCGTCACTCTATGCATCGGTCGGCAGCTATCTGCTGACACCAGATATCTGGGCAGTCTTGGAAAATCTCCAGCCAGGTGTTGGCGGTGAGATTGTCCTAGGTGACGCCATTGGGCTGCTGGCCAAAACTGCACCAGTATACGGCCAGGTTATTGAGGGCGTGTGGCATGATGCGGGCGACAAATCACGGTATTTGCAGGCGATAGTGGACCATGCTTTGGTTGATCCCAAGCTTGGGCCTGGCTTCCGCGCGTATCTGGAAAAGCGACTGGCCCAGCAAGATTAATACAAAAATGAAGTAAGACGCGGGGCCGGCTCGACGAATCGGCCAGCCACCGCTGTCAGCCCCAGGCTACCACATGAAGTCATTCTCGGCGTAGGGGGCGTTGGGCATCGAGCCCCTCCGTGCCGGATCGACTGCGAGCTGAGCTTCAGGTCCTGCAGCCGTCCCCTTGGCTCGGGGTATGCCACGCATCTGGGAGGCGTATGTCTTCCAGCCTTTTTGGAACGCCCGTAGCGTAAGGAGCGCTTCGTAGTGGGGCTCGAGCTCCATCGCACGCTCCATACCCACATTGGTCAGCACCAGCTCGTAGCCATTAGGGCCGAGCAGCTTGAGTGACCGCGGAGGCTCGTCGGGAACGACGATAACCACCAGTTCTTTCGTGCAGGTGTCGATGAGCTGCTCTACTTGGCTCTTTGGCGGCCGTCTGGTGCTGCGTTTGTATTCGCAGTGACGATGTACTAGAGCCAGAAGCTCCTGATTGATCGCCAGCCGTTTGCGTTCGGCCTCGGTCAGTGCTCCTGCGCGCTTGATGGCGTGAAAGATGCTGTTGCCGAGCCGGGCCAGGACTTCGGGCCGATCTTCGCGACCGTACATCAGGCCGAGTAGCAGAAGGTGATATACGGCTTCGGGTGGCTTCGTTTCCAGCCTTGCCATGAAGAGTCAATCCTTTCAGGTGTATACCCTTTGGGACTGTGCTATTAAACCATATCAATCTATGTGACGCAACGCTAAGTGAAATCTTTCACAGACTATCGCTCCGACAATGCACTACTATACGCCTACGATCTTTTAAAAAAAGGAGGGAACTTATGGGTATTCTCAGTTGGATCATTATTGGCGGCCTGGCGGGTTGGATTGCCTCAATGATCATGGATACTGACAAGTCGATGAGCGCGCTTGCAAATATTATAGTTGGCATCCTGGGCGGGCTGATTGGAGGCTTTGTGGTGTCTGTCTTTGGCGGGGCCGGTGTGACTGGCTTTAACATCTGGAGCTTATTGGTTGCTGTGCTTGGTTCAATCATTTTGCTGGCAATTGTGCGTGCCGCGCGTGGTGGCCGGCCTGCCTAGAAATGTTATACTGGTGCTAGACACATAAACCATTCTTTGGAAAGGATCAACTCGCATGGATGCATCCCAGATTCTGGTGGCAATTTTGGCTACAGCCCTCGCAATATTTTTAGTTCTGGCCATTGTGCTCACGGTGATCCTGATACGAGTGGCTCGGCAACTTCAGCGCGTTACCAGCAGTGTGGAGCGCACTGCAGACGGGTTCGAAAATGTCATGAGTGGCATCCAAAAAGCCATGGCCCCTGCTGTTGTATCACGCTTTGTGTTGGACCAAATCCAGCGGTTTACCGATCGTCAGAACAAGCGTGATCGGAAAGAGTAAGTAAAGGTAAGGAGAAATTCATGAAAAAAGCAAAGTTTGGCATTGGTCTGGTTGTTGGTGCTCTCGCCGGTGTGGTTGCCGGTCTGCTGGCTGCTCCGAAAAGCGGCAAAGAGACCCGCGACGATCTGCGCCGCAAGCGTGATGAAGTGAAAGAGAAAGCCTCGTCCAAGGTTGAAGAAGTTCGTGACAAAGCGACAACTCGCGCCGGAGAAGCCAAGCAACGAGCCCAGAACGCCGCTGATGACGCCAAAGATCGTGTGGAAGATTTGAAAGATCGCGCTACTCGCGCTGCCGAAAGCGCCAAGGAAACGTTCGAGGAAGAGCCCAAGAAGGACAAAAAGTAACCCGTACTTTCGTCATGGGACGACGCATTCAAAAATTCAAAGACGACCAAGCTCAGGCCGCGACTCGTGGCTTTTTGGAGGACTTGTTCGAGGACTACTATCGCCAGCGCTTCAAGGTGTACCGCATGAACCTGGTGCGCGGTATCGTCTTTGGCTTTGGCAGTGTCATTGGCGGCACGCTGATGGTGGCGCTGCTGCTCTGGCTGCTGTCATTTTTCAGTGAACTGCCGTTTGTCGGGCATTTTACCCAGACCGTACAACATTCTATTCAGGCCAGTCCTCCAAAGACAAACTAAGACTACTATATTACAAATCAGGCCCCGCGCGTTCAGGGCCTGATTTTGTACTGGCCGCTGGCGGTGCGAAGCCTACATGAAGGTCAGATAGCCTTTGCCGCCCTCGATGATGAGATGACCGGTCCAGTCCATTCCTGGTGCGCGCCAGATCTTCTCCACTGCGTTGTATACGCGCGACGGCACCTTGCCAATCGGGACGGTGAAGCTTTTCTCGCCTCGGCGCTCGGCCTCTCTCCGGCATTTCTCGACGTAAGCGTCAAACTTCCTCACAGCGGCCACAAACTCGGGGCCGCCCTGGATGAGCTCGAGGTGCTGCTGACGACTGACAGGCATGGTACCTCCGTAACTCGTCGGGTTATCGAAGCTTAGTATACCAGCAAGGACTATCAGCGTATAGGCCCTGCAGACTCTACCCAGCCGCAGCCCGCCAATGCTATACTGAAAAGCAGCAAAGACCAAAAACTTGGAGGGTAAACGTGGCTACGGCTGATCTCAAGCCATCAGATTACGTGCATTTGCACAATCACACGCACCACAGTGTGCTCGACGGTCTGCAAAAAGCGCCAGACATGGTTCGGCATGTCAAGGATATGGGCATGGAAGCTATTGCCATGACCGACCATGGCACACTGAGCGGTACGATTGAGTTTTACAATGCCTGTCGGGGCGAAGGCATCAAGCCGATCATTGGCATGGAGACCTACGTAGCCCCCCGAAAACACACCGACAAAGACCCGCAGAAGGACAAAGCGCGCTTCCACCTCACCGTATTGGCGATGAACATGCAGGGCTACCTTAACCTCATGCAGCTCAGCACCATTGCCAACCTGCACGGGTACTATTACAAGCCGCGGGTTGATCATGACCTGCTGGAGCAATTCAACGAGGGTCTGATCGTGCTGTCCGGCTGTATCGGCGGTGAAATAGGTGAGAATTTCCGCTACGACAACGACACCAAGGCATACGAAGCAGCAAAGTGGTACAAGTCGGTCTTTGGCGATCGCTACTACCTGGAGATTCAGGACCACACCCATTGGGACGAGCAGAAAAAAGTCAACGAGAAGATCCTGCGACTGGGCCAAGAGCTCAATATCCCCGTGGTTGTCACCTGTGATGCGCACTATCTGAAACACGCAGACCAGGACGCGCACGAGATTTTGCTCTGCGTCGGTACCGGTTCGTACCTCAATGACGAAGACCGCATGAGCCTGAAAGATACGGACTTGTTCGTGACAGATCCGAAGGATTTGATTGCCCGGTGGGGCCAGCAGCATCCCGAAGTTATTACAAATACCAAAGCAATCGCCGACCGCTGCAGTGTCGAGCTGGAATTTGGCAAAATTTTGATTCCAAAGTTTCCGGTGCCCGAAGGCGAGAGCGAGAAGTCGTTTCTGGACCTCAACACCTATCGCGGCCTTGCCTGGCGTTATCTGGACATGAGTGAGGAAGCGGCCGGGAGGCTCAGCATCGGGCAAATCAAGCAGCAGTTGCCGGCCGACGTGGCCGAGCGCACCGCGTACGAGCTCGGCGTCATTGACGGCATGGGCTTTAACGGTTACATGCTGATCGTGTCGGACTTTATCAAATGGGGCAAGGCGCAAGGTATCGTCTTTGGCCCGGGCCGCGGTTCGGCCGCCGGTTCGATCATCGCGTATGCGCTGAAGATTACCGAGCTCGACCCGCTCAAATATGGCCTGCTGTTCGAGCGTTTCCTCAACCCTGACCGCATTAGCATGCCCGATGTCGATATCGACATTGCCGATACCCGGCGTGATGAGGTGGTGCAGTACTGCGTGCAAAAATACGGCAAGGAGCGCGTGGCCAACATCGTGACCTTCGGCAGAATGGCTGCCCGTAACGCCATCCGCGACGTTGCGCGTGTGCTGCAAGTCCCGTACGCCGACGCCGACCGCCTGGCCAAACTGGTGCCAGCGCCGGTCCAGGGCCGTCACATTCCGCTGAAGAAAAGTATTGTCGACGATGCTGACCTCAAACGCGAATACGAGACGAATCCCACCAGCAAGCAAGTCATCGATTACGCTATGATCCTGGAAGGCACCATTCGCTCGCACGGCGTGCATGCCTGTGGCGTGGTGATTGCGCCGGACGATATCGTGAAGTTTGTGCCATTGGAAATGGCGCAGAAGGGCGTTGTCGCTACACAGTATCCCATGGGCGAGATAGAGGCGCTGGGCCTGCTGAAGATGGACTTTTTAGGTCTCAGCAACTTGACCATCCTGAAAAATACGCTACGGATCGTCAAAAAAGTCTATGGCCGCGACATCGAGCTGGCCGACATCCCGCTGGATGACGCAAAGACGTACGAACTGTTCCAGCGCGGTGATACGACCGGCGTGTTCCAATTGGAATCGGCTGGCATGAAGCGCTATTTGCGCGAACTGAAGCCCACCGTCTTCGACGACATCATCGCCATGGTCGCCCTGTACCGTCCCGGCCCGATGCAGTTTATCGAAGGCTTTATCAACCGCAAACATGGCCGTGAAGAAACTACCTACATGCATCCGCTGATGAAAAACGCACTGGAAAGCACCTACGGCATCTTGGTCTACCAGGAGCAGGTGATGCAGATCAGCAAAGAGCTCTGCGGCTTTACCGGCGGTCAGGCTGACACACTGCGCAAGGCGATTGGCAAGAAAAAGATGGACGTGATGATGAAGATGAAAATCGACTTCATCGAAGGCGCGATCAAAAACGGCGCTGACCGGGCGCTGATGGAGAAATTCTGGAAGCAGCTGGAAGATTTCGCGGCCTATTGTTTCAACAAATCGCACGCGGCTTGCTATGGGCTGATTGCCTACTGGACGGCGTATCTAAAGGCCTACTACCCAGCGGCCTTCATGGCAGCGCTAATGACCAGCGACCAGGACGACACCGAGCGATTGGCGATAGAAATCAGCGAGTCGCGTCGCATGGGGCTAAAGGTACTCTCGCCCGATGTCAACCTGTCGTTCGAGGAATTCGGCGTCGTGCCCGAGACGAACGATATTCGCTTTGGTCTGGTGGCGGTCAAGAACGTCGGCGCCGGTGCGGTCGAGGAAATCATCCGCGAGCGCCGGGAAAATGGCAAGTACGCGTCCATCGAGGACTTTGCCAAGCGTGTCAACACACGTCAGGTCAATCGCAAGGTCTGGGAGGCGTTAACCCGGGCCGGTGCGTTTGACCAGTTTGGCGACCGTTCCGACCTGCTTTTCAACCTCGACAACATTCTGGCCTACGCTGCGAAATTGCAAAAGGATGCCGCCAGCGGTCAGGCTGACCTGTTTGGCGGCGAGATGATGCAGTCCATGACGCCTGCCATGCAGCTCGAGCCAGCGCCCACCAAATTTACCGAGCGCGAGCAGCTGCAATGGGAGCGCGAACTGCTGGGCCTGTACCTCAGCGCCCATCCACTGGATAAATACGATGTGTACTTCCGTGAGCAGACCGTGCCGACATCGGATATCAAGAAAGAGCTGGACGGCAAGCAGGTGGTTGTGGGCGGTGTGCTGACGACCAATCGGATTATCAATACCAAAAACGGCTCCAAGATGGCCTTCGTCGGCCTGGAGGACAAAAGCGGTGAACTGGAAATCATCGTCTTCCCGAACCTGTACGAAGAAGTCGGCGAGCAGCTGATTCAGGACGCCGTAGTCAAGATAACTGGTAAAATCAGCGCCAAAGATCGGGACGGTAAGATCACTGACGAGGTCAAGCTCATTGCCGACGATGTGACATTGGTAACCGAGGAAGAGCTGACCAATTACCAGGCGACCGGCAAACTGGCGAAGGTGCCCAAGGCCCGCGCGGTGGTCGCCGCCACCGACGCACCTTTGTCGGCCACGGTCATCTACCGGCCAGTTGAAGATGCTGCCTCTGCCATCAGCACATCTCTGTCGCCGCCGAAGCTATACGTGCATATCAAAGACCCAACCAACGAACAGTACCTCATGCAGCTCAAGCAAAAGTTCAACGAGTTCCCGGGTGAGCACGAAGTCATCCTGGTGCTTGGCGAGCGCAAGAAATCAGCCGTGCGCATGCCGTTTACGGTCAACCCGTCGATTGACCTGCAGCAGACTATCGCCGCGCTGTTTGGTAGCGAGTGTGTGGCGCTGCGCTAAAACCAAGGTAGCTGAGTTGATGGCCCGTAGATCAAGCCGTTGCGAACCATGAAACCTGTTTGCCCGCCTGCACCACAAATGCAGCCCGAACTATCCAGATAATACACACCGTTGGCTCCCGGGCCATAGATGCGATTATCTATGATATAAAATTGGCCCCCAAAGCGGGGACCGTAGATATAATTTGAACCGTCGATGTAGTAACCGGTTTGCATTGTATGACCTCCCGCTTACACCTTTATTATACACCTGCTATACAAAAAGGGTTAGCGTATGAAGCCACCAGCGGCTTGCACCACCACCAAGGCAATGCCCAGTAACACACAGACATCTACCGCTGGATGCACCGCAGCATAGCGCCTGGCATTGTGCCAACCCAGCCGTAAGGTCTCGAGATGGGTCACCAAAAAGCCCATGAAGGTCGCCCCTACCAACGCCAAACTCGCGTATGTGGCCCATGGCGCGTTGCCGCTGACCACGGTGGTCATACCGTTGACGTGCTGGGCAATTGCGGCTGTGTTCGTAGCGGTAGTGGCCGACTCGTGCGGTGGCTGTTTGGCTGTAACGGTCACCAGGGGCTTCTGGTCACTGGGCAATCCGTAAAAGGCAACCACGACAGTATTATTGCCGTTTTGGTAGTGTTCACCATTCGCAAAACCAAAGCCGACATCAGTGTAGCCACCAAGCACATTATCCCGATGCTCTTCGCTATTCATCCAGGCCGTCACCACTTGGTCGCTGGTGCTAAAGCCGTAGGCTAGGTTCTCGCCAGCCTGGGAGTAACTGTAGCCAACTTGTTCAAAGTAATGCCAGGGTGTCGTACCGTCCGGTGCGATATGGTTCCAGTAGTTTTTAGCGATCATCGTTTCGGCTTTGGCCTCGGCGGCGTGATTGAGTTTATTGCTGAGATGGAGGAATGGCAGATTAGCCCGAGCGCGGTAATCGTTCGTCTCGCGAAGCAGCGCAGAGGTACTCATGCTGGTGGTGTACCCCAGCACTTGGGCGTGCCCATTGTGGAGATTGTAGGCCAGCTGGATGACTATAAGCCCAGAGGTGAGCACTCCAAACCACCACGCACGGCGCTTATGTAACGTTTGTGTCTGCGGGGCAGAAATTTTGTGACGAGGAGCAGTAACAACCTTTTTGGGGACTGCAGGTTTTTGTTTTGTCATATGTTCAAGTTCTAGTATGCCTGAGCGTAGCCGCTTTGGCTAGTTTTTTGTCTGCGTTGTCAGTGCGTACAGCGCAATGCCGGTAGCGACGCTGACATTGAACGATTCTTTGAGGCCGTGCATGGGAATCTCGAGTGTTACGTCGCAACTACGAAGGAGTGGCGCGGGAATGCCGTGAACTTCTTCACCTAGTAGCAGGGCGATGCGCTCAGGCGGCACGTAGTCAGCTAAACTGATCGAATGTACAGATTGCTCCAGTGCCACAATGGTGTAGCCTTGGCTGCGATAGCGTTCGAGCAGCCGAGTAACGTCATCTTCATAAGCGATAGCCACCGTTTGCTCAGCCCCGAGGGCTGTCTTGGCGATCTGCGTGGTAAGTTTCTGGCGGACGTGCGGTGGCCGGGAATCGTCTTGCAGGGCAGGATAGGGCGTATAACCAGTGGCGTAGAAAGCTTCGACGCCAAAGCCGTCGCAGCTGCGCAGGATTGCCCCCGCATTGTAGGTGCTGCGAATATTGTGAGCAATAACGATGCAGTGCATAGCACCAGATTATCATCATGAAGCGGCTGGATGTCAATGTGCTGATACTGCTGGTGATTTGCTACAATAAAGCATATGAATGATACGGATCGTTTCCGTGAGCAGGAAGAGCAAAATACCTTGGCTCGGGCCAATATGTTGGGCTTGCAGTATTTTGATTCCCGGGAGCTGACGCCAGATTCACCGCTGCATCCTGGCGTTCTGTCACTGCCAGAAATGTATCAAGGTCATCTGGTGCCGCTCGCCAATGGTGGCGAAAATTCACCGCTGGTGTTTGGCATTACCGTTGGCACGCCGCAGCAACTACTGCGGCAATTGCGCGAACGGTTTGAGG
>WNFY01001687.1_pt1 | contig 21018 bp, 27 predicted proteins | sample 5400091 | NCBI WGS metagenome assembly WNFY01 (sample SAMN13153364, study PRJNA577476) | soil metagenome | isolation source: 60 cm soil or saprolite under grassland replicate 1 | place: USA:California | collected 2016-06-15
AGGGTGGTGCGGAAGGATTATATGGTCTGGCAAAAGGATTGGTTGAACTTCCTGCAAAAGAAATTGCTTATGGAATAGCAGGTCAGCCCTCGAAGGAGTACCAAGCTGAAATTGAGAAGAATCTTGAAGAGCATAAAACCAAGGTCTACGATAACTTCAAAAAAGATTTTCACGCGGGCCAATATGGTAAGGCTTTCACTGGTCTACTCAACCTATTTGATCCGAATGTGGGTGCGGACAAGAATGATCCTGCTGTGCAATTCGCAGCGGAACAATGGAATCTTAGTGCATTAGCCAAAGACCGGGCGAAGCAGGCCTTGAAAGACGGTAAGTATAGCGAAGCCTTACAACACGCTGCCGGGGTTGTTCCGATTGCTAGTGCCGTAGATGCCGCTGTCGAAGAGTATTTAAAAGACCCTTCGTATGATAATCTGAAAAATATTGTTGCCAATGCCATTCCAGCTTTTGTTCCGGCTGCGGCTAAAGGCATCAAAAAGGTCGGCGGATTGCGCGATATTGCTATGGACAAAGTTCGCCCTACGACGGAGACCGTCGGCGGTGAGCCAGTTCAAGTTCGCGCTAAAGGGACGTTCCCCGAAGCCGTTGCAAAGACGGTTGACCCGAGTATTATTGAAAAAGCGGCTGAAAAAACAGCAGCCGATGTTCAAAAAGGTGTAGGAGAAGTGACTAGAAAGGCTTCGGGTTCCGAAGCAGCGACTAGGATCGGTGACCAGGATCGTTTTGGTGTTCGCACTCACGCAGACGATTTGATTGAAAACCAGGCGCGTCCGGTCATGAAGAAGCTTGACGAATTGAGCGGTAACGCTTATTCTGAAGCCCAGAAGATGGCCAAAGACTCAGCAAAAGACTTTACGGCTGAAGGGCGCGACAACTATGAAACCGCGCTTAAACTTCAAGACAGCATTATTGAAGAGCATCGCGCTGTGCTTGAAAAAGACGGGTATGACGTTGACGCCATGCGAGTAAACTACCGCAAGGGTATTGCGCTCAACAAGGTTGCTAAAGCCCTAGACGTTGCAACCGAGGCTAAAGAAGGCGGCGGATATAGAGTAAATGGTAAGAAACTAGCGAACGTAATTGACAGATTGCGTCGAGCACCCGAGGATACCAATCTATTCAAACGTGCGGGGCTATCTCCGGATCATATCGATGCTCTAGGCGATCTAGCGGCTACTCTTCGTAACGAACAACTCGTTCCTAAAGTCGGAGGTTTGTCTAAATTGATGGCTAAAGGACTGGCTATCACTTTATCTGGAGGTCACGGAATCAAAGGTTTGGCTGAAGCTCTTGCGGGTGAATCTCTTGCAGAGAAGCTCGGCACAAAAGCTATGACGGCGATGTTTGGCCAAGCGATGCAGGATGAAAACTCTGCCCGTCGTTTGAATGAAGCTATTAAATCCGGCGATCCGAATGTGCTCGGAAACTGGGATAAATTTAAAGCCATGGCCCAGCGTTTGTGGGAAGAAGAGCGAGGGTCTGCCTCAATTCCGGCGACTGGATTGACGGATACCGAAGCCCAACTTCGTGCTCATGAAGCCGAGGGCGGGTCGACTTTCTCATCGACAGGGAAGAATCTCTCTGGAAAAGATTTGTATTCAGTAGGATCATATCCGGAGCGAACAACCCAGATCGATGCTATGACCCAGGAACAACTTGACCATTTCAAAGATACAAACTCTGATCTTTTGAATAAACCGGGTCATGCTATCGGGACGTGGAAAGACCCAGAATCGGGCCTTCATACTCTCGACGTGGTTAAGACTTATGGGAACCGTGGCGAAGCTATTGCTGCGGGAAAGATGGCCAATCAAAAGGCTATCTACCATCTCGGAGGCGAAGGAGAAATTTCAACTGGCGGAACGGGGGAGGGAACTCTTCTTGACGCTTTGAAGAAAAAGTATGGAACTACTCAGGATGTTCTGAAAGCAGGTTTCATCACTCCTGATGGGGAGATGATTCCTCTTAAAGGAGAACATGACCAGATGTTGGGTGGGAGACCCACGGATAACCTTCGCGAGAGTTTTATTAAGGATACGGGAGTAATTCGTACTCGATATCGTATGTCTCGTGCGGGTGAAGAGCAAGTCTTTTCTTTGCCCGAAGAGATTACGGAAGGCCAGGTACGTCAGATTCGCGCAGCGGCTGGAAAACTACGTAACGGTAGGATAGTATTGGAAACTGTGGACGGAAAAAATTCACGGTCTCTCGACTTTCCAACTGGACGCAATACTATGGATGCGCTCAACGATCTGGTAAAGATCAAAGAAGAAGCTCCCGAGAGCGTTACGATCAACGGTTCTGGAGAGGCTTCAGCGTCTCAAGAAGCAATTAATCGTGAGACTTCGAATAAGGCCCAGGGTCTACGGACTTATCGTGTAGACACGCGAACGGGTGATGCTGTTCCGGTCATTGGTGTCGACACTGTTGATGCCACTGCAAAGCCTTATGAGAAAATTATCCAGGTCAAGGGCGACCAGATTACCGAAGTGGATTCTGGGCGGGGCGCTCGACCAATTGATGAGCAATCTCTGCTAGCCAAACTGACTCCGAAAACGGAGGTTCCGTATAAGACTTTTCCAAAAGATTTTGCTGCACAAGCTGCAAAAGATACTGAATTATTTGGCCAAGCCCAAAAGAATCTTGGTGCAAATGCTTCATTGTCCGATCTTGCGCTCGAAGCGCAGCGTTTGAAGGATGAGTCTAACGGAATTACGCCCGAATCAAAAGAGATAACGACTCGGCGTCCTTGGGCATCTGGCGCTGATCCTGCGAACAAAGCAGGCCAGCATTCTAATTGGGAAGCTATTGAAGAAGCCGAGCGTAATTCTCCCCCACGTACTACCCAAAGCGGTTCACCTGTTATGGGGTACAAGGAGAAGCTAGCTCGAACTGTTGCAGACTACACGGGAGTTCCATATTCAGAAGCTGAGTTGATGAACCCGGACAAAGTTCTTAGCAAGTTCGTCAATCATGCGGCTTCGAACATCGAGTGGCTCTATAACCAGGTTCCGCCTGAGTTGAGAGAACAAACACGTAAATGGTATTCGTCAGCGAACAAAGTGCTGGCTGATATCGCCAAGAAGGATGGAGTGACTCACGAACAAGCTGCCGGAGTGACGGCGGCCTTGAGTCCACAAAATCCTTGGGATAATAATGTCGGTCTCACAAAACGGATGATCGATATTTATAAGAACCGCCAGAACATTCGGTTCTCTCCAGAAATGGAAGAGCAAGCTGCTCGATTAAAGCAAGTACCGACGCAGTCAAAGGCGTTCAAAGGATTGCTCCGGGATATTGCGGGTAAGAAATTGAAGGACGTAAAGAACATTGATCCCGATGTCCAGGCGATGCAGCGTGCGCTTTGGATTCGACTATACGACGAAGCTCATGGCAGTCCGATAAATGACCAGTATTCTCCTACGGGGGAAGTCACTGGCGAATCGCCGGATAGCCGGAGTTGGATTGGTCTTGACCATATGGGCAAGGCTGTAAAAATTCTGGAAGACGGATCAGTTGACAACATCAACGATGTTATGGGTCGCGGACATAAAATTCGCAATTTTTACAATAACCTCATTAACCCGGATTCGAAGAATGGCCATGTCACTATCGATACCCATGCCACAGGTGCGGCGCAGCTTCAGCCCTTCGGTGCGAAGGATACTGAGACGGCTCATACCTTTGGTAGTACAACTCCTGGAAAACCCGGCCCGCCACGAAATGCGGCGGCGGGGGTCGCGGGGACTTACCCGCTCTACGCAGAGGCATATCAGCGTGTAGCTCGTAAACTCGGTATCTTACCGCGTGAACTTCAGTCGATCACTTGGGAAGCCGCGAAGTCTCTGTTTGACAACAAGCAACCCGAAATGAAAGCTCGTGTCAAAGAAATTTGGCAGGATGTCCAGGACGGAAAGTTGACAGCGGACAAAGCTCGTGAGATGATTAAAGAAGAAGCCAATGGGTTCTCCAAGCCCTCGTGGATGTCTGACGAGGAGTGGGAACGTATAGCGGGTTCTGAATCCGATGATACGAGTTTTAATCCGGAGGAATAAGATGGCCAATCCGATGATTGCAGTTTTGAAGCACTATGGTGACCCCGTCAACCGAGAGGCTTATCTCAATACAGCCTACCTCGGTAAACCCCCGGCCAGCTTAGATGCGGAATCCGAGGTCGAACTCCCGGATGAACCCCGCTTTAAGAAGTTTCGCGAGACGACCCATGAGGAAGTCAAGGCGGAAGAGGCGGCTAAAATTAACAAAAAGAAAGCAAAATAAATGCTTGACAGGGTGGCATGAAATTGCTATCTTAGATATATGGCTGGGGAGGGTTTACCTGTCTCCAGGGGTGGCGACCATCACCGCTGATGAATTGAGGGGCCGTATTAGCGGCTCCTCTTTTACCTGCTACGGAGGTCATACGCTAACCCAGGATTCGTATATCAAGGCAAAATTAGTTGAGATGGGTTGGCGCTTTGGGCGTACATACTCCGGGGGTCATATCGCAGGCCAGATGGTTATGCAAACCCTCGCTAATCGCGTTAAGAGTGGTTGGGGTAGCTGGCTTAAGATAGTCGACCACGTTCCCATGTTCATGGCTGAGAAAGAGATTCCCCCGCTTGAACACCCTACCGTCTGGGAACCTAGTTTCATCAAGCTGTTACAAACTGTAGATGGGATTTTTGACGGCTCTGTTCCAGACCTGGCGAAAGGCGCTTTGTACTGGGGCGATCTCGGTCGAATTGAGAACTCATGGTTTCTTGAGAAAATTGTGAGACAGCCTGAATTCCACGCAAGAGTAGCAGACATGAACGGCTTGAGTTTTTGGAAGTAAGGTCTATCCGGGGTAATTCTCCAGGTACTAACCAATATAATAGGGATGACAAAATTGATAGGCGCTGCGAACAACTATCTTACAAATCATCCGCTTTCGCAGAGAACTCGTTCACACAGCTTGGACGATATGGTTAGTGCTTGGAGAATTACCCTCGGGAAGTTTAAAAGGAAGTCATGCTTAAAAAATTTTTCACCTGGGCGTCGGGGAGGCACACCGGGTTCGCAATTTTCTTCACAGTGTCTGGGACAATACTCCAGGTTTTTCAAAAGCTTGATCTGAACTATATTGCCCTCATTGGAGCTATTCATACCTTCGTTTTTGCGCACAGCGCTAAGGAGGATTATTTTTCGAAAAAGGACAATTCCAATGTGGCTGGAGATACAAATGGCGACAAATAGTCTTACTCCGTGGGAGTGGTCGCTTCAGCATTTGCACCTGATGGGCTGGCCTACTGTAGTCTTTTTAGCATGGCGGGCGGGCAGTTATTTTAAGAAATTGCAGGGTGATGTAGTGAAAACAATTGACCAGATAGATACAATGGCGACGAATCATGCGCCGCACATGCAGATGTATCTAGAAGAAGCCAAGATATCTCTGAACAGCATTGACAAAAATATCGGGTTGCTGATTCAAAAAGAAATTTTAAAGTCTAGTTAGAGAGGAGTGAAATGGGAAAACCAGTACCGTCAGTTTCTAAGACTGACCTGATTAAAGATGTTAAACAAGTTGCATTGAAAATTGACGGAACTCTGACACGTGATTTTCTTCGTAGTCATTCAGTCTACACAGATCAGCAACGTGCGAAAGTATTTCCTACGTTTGACTCTTTGCTGAAAGCAGCAGACCTTGATAAGAAAGTGATTGAGGCCACCCCGGCTGAACGTCTCGCGCTGAAACAGGCGGAGTTGCAGGCCAAGAAGGAAGATGGCGCGAAATTACTGACCGAAGCGATATCAAAAATTACAAAACTAGAGGCCGAGCGTGAAACTCTGATTTCTCTACATGACCGTACTCCACAACTTTATGACATCCCGGTACAAACGCCGTCGAAGGACAGTGAATCGGTGATGTGCATTGTGGCCAGTGATTGGCATAGCGAAGAGCCTGTTGAACCCGGCCAGGTTGGCGGATTGAACGAGCACAACCTTGAAATAGGCGAGGCTCGTGCGAATAACTTCTGGCGCGGATGTCAACGGTTTTATGACATCTTCAGTCGTGATACCAACATCCCGACCATCATTGTCGGGCTGTTAGGCGACTTCATTACGAATTCAATTCACGAGGAACTAGCAGAAGAGAATCTCTTGAATCCCACGGAAGCAATATACCGTGTACAAAATATGTTGTTGTCCGGAATTCGATTCTTGTTGAAGAATACGAAGTCGGACTTGGTTGTCGTTTGCCATTCGGGCAACCACGGTCGCACTACTATTCACCAGCGCATTGCGAATGAAGTAGGTAACTCTCTTGAGCACTTTATGTTTTTCAACATGCGTGATCAGCTTGCTGATGAACCCCGTGTGAAGTTTCAAATTGCAACCGGATATCACAGCTATACCCGGCTATTCGATAGCAAGTATACAATTCGTTGGCATCATGGTCACGGTATGAACTTCGGTGGCGGTGTCGGCGGAATTACTATACCCGTTAATAAAGCCATTGCACAATGGAACAAGGGTGTGAAAGCTGATCTCGACGTATTCGGCCACTTTCACACGAGTATTGACGGAAAGAATTTTGTTAGTAATGGGAGCTTGATTGGATACAACGCTTTCGCTGTTCGGATCAAAGCTGATTTCGAGCGACCGAGCCAGTCTTTGTTTCTAGTGAATAAGAGATACAACGCCAAGGGTATTTATACCCCAATTTACGTCTAATTCAACCTGGAGGGGAAAATGAGAGAAGACGGATACGAGAATGAATCTACCGAAGGAGTCCAGCGAGTGACGATTCCGCTCAATGGAACCTTCGGCGCGGGGCCGAGTGCTGATCTAACCGTCATCACTGCTATTCCCGACACTGATCAAGTTCGAGAGGAAACCTTTAAAGTTCCTTACGTTCTGATCGACACGGTTAAACTTCAGCGTATGTGCGACATGAACTTTTTGTTAGGGTACAAGGTCGTTAAAGACCCGGAAAAGTCAGTGAGCGCCCTTAAAGGGCTGGGACTCTGATGCCATACATTAAGCAGATATTCCGCGAAAAATTAGAAGCGGGAACGCTTCTCATCGGGCCGGGTCTTGTTGCCGGGGAGCTTAATTACCTCATCACTGAGTTGATTAAGAAATATCTCGGCTCGAATCCGAACTATCAACGCTACAATGACGTTATCGGCGCTCTAGAATCTGCGAAGCTGGAGCTTTACCGGCGAAAAATTTCGCCGTATGAAGATACTAAAATTGACGAAAACGGCGACATATATTGATCTGGGGAGGTTCAATGAAATCTGTTTACATCGCGAGTTTCTTCGCGGACAAGGATCGCGTTAAAGCTCGTGCGGCAGAATTGAGGGGCATTGGTTGTACGGTGACTGCTCGTTGGTTTGATGAAAAGGTTCCGCATAACGTCTTATTGAAAGACCTCCCGGATGAGTACCATCGGGAAACGGCGGTTGCTGATATCGAAGACATTCTTGCGGCAGAGGTTGTCATCCTGACAATCCCTACACCTGACCAGGCGTATGATTTGACTCCGGGCCAGATGATTCGCGGGGGTCGACATTTTGAATCGGGCTTCCAGTTTGGTTTAGCTATCGCCCAAACTTTTGGTAATGAGTCAAATGACTTTCCTCGGGAACTCATCATTCTCGGTAAGAGGGAAAACGTGTTTCATTATTTAGACGGAACAGGCGTGGCACATCGGTACCCAGCAATCAGAGTAATCGAAACCTGGGAAGAAGTCGTCAAATATCTAAAGGGGGAGTAATGTCGGGTAATGAAATCCAGGCTCCGAAATCAAAAGCTCTTGGAGCGAACCCTAAGGATTTGTTGGGTGTTAAGAAGCCGTCATTGAGTAAGATTCCTGCGATTGCTTTACTGTGGGAATCCCTGGCAATGATGGATGGAGCGGGTAAGTACGACCCGTATAACTGGCGGGCAAATAAAGTAATCGCATCAATTTATATTGACGCCTGTAAGCGTCATCTTGATGCATGGTTAGAGGGCCAGGAAAAGGCCGACGACTCTGGATGCCATCATCTGGGTCATGCGCGTGCTTGCCTCGGTATTCTTTTAGATGCCCAAGCAACTGGAAATTTAATCGATGATCGGCCCGTTACCGAGGGGTCAAGTGCTGCGTATCAATCGGTACTTAAAGAAGTTTCCGCTGCAATTCCGGCGATGCAACAGCGTCACAAGGATTTTCACGCGGCTAAGAACGCCCAGAAGCCATAGGTCGAAACCGTTCTCACCCTCGACTAGCTTTTCTGGGAACGTCGAGGGTTTATGAAACAACAATCACCTTTTGGGGAAAATAGAAGTCTGGTTAACGTCGCAGTGCAACGGCCTACGGTTAATAGCACTGTTGGCGCTAATATAGAGGCTGGGGATTCACAGACCGCGAATACAGAACCGCTATTGACTTTCTCCCGCCACGCAACCTTTGGCCCAACCCGGTCACATCCTCTGGAGACTATATGAAAAAAGAAAACGAGTATCAAGAGACGGCATTAGAAGAAGCTTTGGAATCTCCGAAAGAGGAAGAAGCCGAAGATAAGACGAGTGAGTTTGTGCAACCTGGTCAGCAGTATGTCAAAGAACATCAGTTAGTTCCGTCGCGTATCGGCGGAAAGCCACGAGAGGTTTCTTTTGGCCCCCTTGGTGGCGGGTTAGTTCCCGCAAATCCGTTTGCTTCATTAGCCCAGGCTGGGTATCTTCACAGCCATCCTGAAATATTAGGTAAGAAGAAACTCTCGGAATTTGATGCAGCGACTAAGGGTCGTTCCCTCCCGAAACGAGTAAAGAAATAATGTGGGTTCGCCGTTGTCCGCAATGCGGGAAGACATTGATGAAGCCGCACCTCAGTATTGTACTGAAGTGTCTATGTGGGTGGCTGTGGGGATAAATTGGAGGAATAATGGATAAGTGGATAACTTTTTTTAAAGCTCACGAGAGGCTGGTTATAGTATTTCTAGTGCTAGCGTTCGGATTGTACGGATGGAATAACTGGCTTGATAAATCTGCGGCGAATGCACAAGCCCAAGCTGCGGTTACTAAGCAGATCGCAGATGTGCAGACTGCGGCGAATAAAGAAATTGCCGCTCAAGTAGCCCAGCTAACTGCCCAGTATACCGCCCAGAGTGAGGCGCGAGATAGAGAAATCGCTTCTCTTGTGGATACTATATCCTCGCGGGACGCGGCCTCTGGCCGGAGAATCACTGAGGTTACAGCCCCGAAGACCGCACAAGCGGCTGTCGACGACCTCACTAAGACTTATACGTTACTCACCCCAGTGACCGTGTCGGGCGAGGGTGCGATTGTCCCAGCAGCAGACATACAGCAATTTACGGTCGCCAAGATCGAACGCGATACCTTTGAAAGCGATTTACGTGATACACAAACGCAATTGACGATTGCTAGTGCTGGTATTGTCCAGGCGAATACTGTTATCTCGGGCCTTCATACCCAGGTCGACGGATTGAATTCTGCAATAGAAAAGAACGAGGCAAAAGCGAAGGCTGAGATTGCTGAAGTGAAAGCCAAGGCCCGTAAAGGGAAGTGGAGCTTGTTTAAGTGGGGAGTCGTCGTCGGCTTCGCGGGCCGTCAAGCTATCAAATCGACAACCGGATTTTAATGTGAGTTTCGCAGCGGGAGAAATTCAACCGTTGGAAAGGAGTGAACCATGAAAGTAGTACCTAATGCGGTCTACGGCCAACTGGCCGAGGCCTTAGTGAATGGCGGGGCTAAGAGAGCAACAAAGTATCTGTCCCCGTCTCTAGTAGTAAAAGCAACGCGTATAGGAAAGCTAGACCTGCGTGATTCTCGACAGAGTTTCATCGTGACGGTTGGCGCACCGAATTACGCGGAGCGACTCTTCGTTAAGGATTACAAGCTGACGGGTGAACCATTTCCTGTTAGAAAAATTCAATTGAAGTGGAGTAAGAAATAGGAGCAATCTAATGAAAAGACTTATGCTAATTTTTGCATTGATGCTGGCTTCGGTTGCTGCCATCGCAGATGGTGGGCCGATTCCGATGTGTAATCCTAATTGTGATTGTCGTGCGGGTCGTACAAACCCTTGCACGCCGGATAAGACACCTCGCCCCTATGTTATCGCCAATGTGGGATTCAACTATTAACGCCGTTGACGGGTAGCTCAATGGTAGAGCAGCGGACTGTTAATCCGCTGGTTGCAGGTTCGAGTCCTGCCTCGTCAGCCACGGGCGGTAGTTGAAATGTCGATGTATACAACGCCTCCAACTAAGACTTGGAGGGAGTGCAAGGCCCGCGACATCCTTGCCCGCCCACCAATTTTTCGCTCGAAAGAGCCTCCCACGAGCCAGGGTATAATGCGGCCCATTTTTATTGCCCGAAAGGTTTCTCATTCCTCGTGGATTAAACCGCACAGATTTGAATACAACTGGAATTAGTTACAAAGACGGGACGTCTATTACTCTTCCTCACGAGTTTGGGAATCCGTGGGGGGCCTCTCAAGACTACACCAGTCAGCTAGGATCGTTACATCTTCCTCAGCTTGCAAACTTGGGGTCATCGTTGCTATTGATTGGTCGCCAGTTCGGTCAAAATAAAATTAATGCGTACATGTCAAATGACCAAGGAGTTACTTTTTCACGGGTAGCAACTCTAGATACGTATCTCGGGGCAGGCAATAACGGAGGATATTGTTCTTTCGTGAAACTAGATGCCAAGAGAATTCTCGTGACTTACTACACCGATCCAACTGGGGCGGGTAAGCCCAATATAAGTGCTTCGATCATGAAGTTCGGTGGTGCCCCTATTCAAAATCAAGGAAAAAATGTCTAATACAAAAATTTCAGCCTTAACTTCCGGCAATCCGGCCCAAAGCTCTGACCAGCTTCCAATCAATCGTGGCGGATCAAACTTTTCGATCACCGCTGGAAGCATCGCGTCTTTATCTCCCACAGCCTCGGGAACTCTTAACACAGTTGCGAAATTTACGGGGTCTAGCTCCCTAGGGAATTCGGGCATCACGGATGATGGGACAACTGTATCTCTTACCGAGTTATTTACTCAAACACTTAGCGACGTTACAACAGGCCTCATTGCTCTGAATACCATGACGCTTACGCTAAATCCGTCCGCGACTAAGACTGGCACTTCTGCGGTTTTAAGTATTGTACAAGCCAGTTCTGTAACACAGCCGATTTCTGGTCGTATGCGCGGTATTATCGTCGCAATGAGTCCGTCTAGTTCCGGAACTATTACCCGAACCGAAGGAATTAATATTGGGAATTTCGCTACAGGTACTAGTGCTTTCGGCACAGTAATTGGCGGGTATTTTGATACAGAGACGCTGACGACTAGCGGAACGACAACCACAAATGAAGCGTTACTAGTCCAGTCTGGAGCCGCCGGATCAGGCGGCACGATTACTAGCGATTATGGAATTCGGATTCCGGTTCCTTCTAAAACAGGCGTATTAACGCATCATTACGGCATTCATTTCGATTCCGGACATACAGGCGGGGCTAACAATGCAGATGGTTGGGCGATCTTCATCGCTGGAGCAGCCGACCAGAGTCAGTTTGGTATCGTGCAGCAACTCGGACTGACAACCAAATACAACAATATCGCTACGGTTTCGGGCGGGCACCCAGCGGAGTACGCGACCGTTGATCTTACAGCCCAGAGCGCAGCCATCGCAGCTAATACTATTTATGCTGTTCCGGCTGCGGGTGCCGGGATGTATCGTGTTAGCTTTGTGGCTTCCATTACTACGGCTTCAACCTCTGCGGGAGTTCTTGGGGGAACCAATGGTTTCCAGATTAAGTACACCGACCAGAATGATAGCGTAGTGAAGACCAGTTCGGTAAATGCCACGACAGTAAGTGCTGCAAATACCACAGCCACTACGGTTTCGGGTACATTCATTGCTAATTGTAAGGCAAGCACCAATCTACAATATTCTTTCGATTATACGGCTGGAACCGGAACGGCTTTGGTGTATAATATCCATGTAAAGGTGGAAGCTCTATAAACAAAAGGAGGGAACAATGCTGAATGAGAACCATGTATATGAGTTATTGGGTCGGTACTCTTTTGAGAATGCCGCTCTAAAAGGAGAGATTACAAAATTGATAGAAGCCAACAAAGTTCTTGAAGAAAAACTGGCCGAGGTCAATAAAAATTCGGAAACAAAAAAAGAGAAGAAGTAAAGTTAAAGCCCCTCACCGTAATTGGTCGAGGGGCTTCTTTTTATTTGCTGCGGGTGTATTTCGATACCGTCAGTTAGCCAGTCCAGCAGCGTTGTCTATTCCTCCAACCCGAGGTACAGGTGGGTTAATTTCACACAAAAGTTTGGTGACTTTGCGGTCGTGTTCGATCTCACGCAATGTCTGGGCAAGTTCAGAACTATATGCCGTTTTCTTTTCACGATTGGAAAGAAAATCGAGTCGCTTCTGGATGAGCTTGACCGCGATTTTCATCTCGTCTGACGTTGCCAGGTCATCCGGCGCTTTCCAGGTCAATCGAGCGATCTCCTCTATCCCACGCATGAAAATTTCTTTCAATTCCTGATAATGCTCGTATCGAGTACCTGTTTCCATCAAATCGAGCATTTCGGGTTTACTAGATTCTATCATAAGCCCTCGCGATCCAACCATTCAAAAATTTCACTCGGTCGGGGTGAGACTTCGCAATATCCCGATAAAATTGAGCCTGGATATCTTGTACACGAATAATCAGTTTAAGTACCGGGGCCGCATTGGCTTCTCCGAAGCTCTTCGGGCCAAGGATACCATCCTGGGGAAGTTGTACCGCCTGTTGGAGCATCTTGTGCGCCCGAACTGGCCCCATATTGACGGCCATATCAAAAATCTTCGTAGCGACCGCCTGGGCGACGAAACGGTCGTAATGGTAGGCATCCCACCACCGCGTACGATAAAAGCCGCTGGCGAGGCTAGGAGTGAGCAGGCGTATGTCTGCAATGTCGACATCTCCGTCGTGATCGAGGTCTCCGGCCAATCCCTGGCTTTTGAGCCATCTCAAGGATACGCCGTAGTTAGTTGCTCCCCCCGGATCACCCGCAATATTGTTAAATCCGCCTTCATGGCGGAGGATAGTCGGTATTGCTAGTTCAAAAGTGCTCATCGTAGTGTTGGCTCCATACAGTCTGAACAGTCACATTCGTTACGCGGGCCGGGTGGGTACAGTCGCCCAGTTCTAGTATCTATCACGCCCGTGTCAGTTCCCTTATACATGCCGGGAAGCTCTTCTGCGATGCCCAGTACTTCAGCGACAATGAGCATGACAGCAGCACCCAGGAGATGTCCATATGCGACAAGAGAGAACCCCGCGATGCGAAGAACACTCTTTGCGTAGCTAATCTTGGTATGTAATGTCATCTAGTTTTAACTCCTTCTTTGCAGCGTCGATCAGCGAATGAAAAAGAAACAGATGGTGAATAGGGCAACCAGACTAATGACCGCCCACACCATGACTTTTTTCCACTGAGGGATTTTTACTTCTTCTGGGGTCATTGTGAATCTTTTTCCAAAAAGATATTGCTAACAATCTTTAGTTTGATGCGACGATCTTTTACTGGACGGATAACGATGCCTTCTCGCTGACCGTTCCAAAGTGTGCTCTTACCATCGACGAAAGACTTGATCTTCTCGACATCAAAAGGCCCTGAGTAAAGAACCGGAACTACCGCTGTGATACCAAGATTACCCGGCCACAACCACACGTCATTGGCCTGGTCAAATACATCAAAGGCATAAAACCAGACTTCGCCGTCCTCCGCGCCGTAGCGATACCCCTTTTGTGTAGGCCCGACTTCGCCATAGAGCACGAGTCCCGGATTTTGATCACACCATTCTTTTATCCAAGGGTTTTGTTTGGAGGCATTCCACCAGACGTTAGCCCCTTCTTTCTTCCACTGGCGATGACTCCCAGCGTAAAACTCTCCGTCAATCGTGACATATCGGGCATTTGACCCGTGAATTTTCTCAGTGACGTGAACACGGTCTTCCGGCCCGAGACGGCTCGTATGTTTGAAACTCGCTTTGTAGTTATCTACGTCGTAGACTGGAAATTCGAAGTTGACTTCACGGGCGTAACTCTGGCCCGCCCCACGGAAACCCAGGTGGAATAGTGTGAAGTAGAACCATCCCTTAAGTGTCCGAGGATACTTCCGCTTTGGCGCGGCGAGTGTTTGAGCACTTGTGCTCTCAGTATCAAATTCTGGGACATAGTGCGTGACGCCGAGGATGTCACTGACTTCATCCCCATCCTTCCAATCTGTCGGGTCGAATTTTGGATTATACAAATCTCGCAGATCATTCAGGGGCATCAACAATCCCTCGCTGTATTCTTTGCGAAGACGCTTGACAGTAATACGGCGACGTTTCTCCGGCACTTCTGGAAGAGGGATGATCTCACCTTTCATTCCGGCTTCTAAATCGGCCCCAGGCATAAGTTCAAAAGCATAACGTTCCCATATAAACCGAAAAGGTTCAGTCTGTGGGACAACCGAATCCGGTTGAACATAGACGGCAAGGTCACCCGTCTTAAAATTCCCCTTACCAATGACGACCTGGTATCCGCCGACATGGGTGAGTTCTAACCTGTCCGCATTCGGATGCGGAAATATTTCTCCAACAGTGACGACGTTGACCTGGTGACCAGCGGGCTTTGTAGACATAGTACTCCTTAAATATGAGTTGGTGGGCGCGAGAGGGGTTGAACCTCCATGACCACTAGGGTCGGCAGTTTTACAGACTGCTGGGATTAGCCGATTCTCCCATAACGCCCATAACTAGCGTTACGACTTATGCCGCAACGGCAGTTTCTTCTTGTTTGTTTTTCGAACGGCTGACACTACAGGATTTGCGACATGAGGTACAACGCCACGATCCGAGAGTTCCCTCGGCTTCAGGACGGGCTCCAGGAAATCCGATGTGCCGTCCCTTCGGCATAAGCAATGGCGGCTTTTCAGCCGGGGCCGAACAGCATGTCGAAGTGTAACGAAATACAGGGTTTTGGACAGAGCCAGAAAAAGCTACTCTACGTTTGCTCAATTATTTCTCCGTTGAACTGGGAATAGGGGCCAGACGAGCATCCCTTGCCGCATATGCAGCTTTAATTATCTTAGTAAAGAGTTCAGCCTCTGTCAAGTCTTTTTCTCTATAGATTTCCCCGGCAAAACCATACCAGCCTTTGGCTACTCCATTGCCCTCTTCATTCTTAGTTTTATTTCCTTCTAGGACAACCCCGGTGTTGACTGCCCAGGTGACGACATCGGCTTTCGAATCAAATCCGGTGTCGTAGTATAAAGCGATTTTCGTCTTTCGGAAAGGACTTCCGACTTTGTTCTTCTTGGCTTCGACCTTCATCCAGTGACCAATGTGAATTTCCTTGTCATCTTTGATCTCTCCGCCATCCGTCTTGGAGACGCGACGAATTTCCAGACGAAGTGACGAAAAGAATTTTAGAGCGCGGCCCCCCGTCGTAGTCTCGGGGTTACCAAACATCACGCCGATCTTTTCACGAATCTGGTTGATGAAAATAATTGTTGTCCCGGTTTTTGCTGCGGCACCTACGAGCTTACGCATAGCTTGCGACATCAGCCTCGCATGCAGGCCCATGTGGCTATTATGACAGATGATTCCGCCTAACGTGACAAAGGTACCCGCTTTTGTGCATATATCGTACAGATACTGGGGCACATCACCTTCATAAAATTGGCGTATCTCCGCAGGATGGGAGGTCGCTATGGCCTCAGTTAAAGTAACTTGTTGGGGGACAGTCGGTTTGATCACAACCGTAGTCTTCCCCAGCATAGCTTGTAAGCCGGTGATAACCGCCAGCGAATTATTAAAAAACTGTCTGGTCTTCTTCGATGAATGGTTTCCATTTCCGTGCCAAAATCCGTCAATGAAAGCCTTTTTCGTTTCACCAGTTCCATTTAATACGAATGATGGAACCTGCTTATTCAAAGAATCGGAAATACAAGCCTGCATCATATACCCTAGAGTCGGATCGGCTTCAACAGTCAATACGTATAAAGGTTTTCTTGGCTTCGAACCTTTCTGGACGCGTATACCACCTTTTAGGCCGAAGAGTTGTTGAACGAGTGTCTGGCATCTTTTAATTAAAAGTTTGTCGGTATTACACACTTCGAAACGGTTGCAGTTTTTAGTTCGAGGAGTTGTCCCTTCTGCAATATAAAACCCGAGCAACCATGCTAGCGATGGCGAACAGATTTCACTTAAACCAAACGTTGGTAGATTTACGGTATCGAGACGGTCAAAAATTTTTAATTCGCGAGGAGACTTTTCTTCTCCATTTACGAATAATGAATGATCTTCCGTGGTGCCCACATATCCAGAAGTGGTTCGGGTATATCGAATACGTTTATTTTTTACGTTTGCCTTTTTCTGTACACCTAGTAGCGAACGCCAACCAAGATGAGTAAGAATCTCCCATGAACGAGTTTTTTTATACCACCCAGTCTGATGTTTTCGGTATAAGTCACCAATTTGTTTTATTTCAACTAAAGAACTACCCTTTCGACGAACGTACACCGGGGTTTCAAAAGTAACGCTATCGCCCATGTCGCCGTCAAGTTCTGCTTTAGGCACTAACGCGGATACAGAATCGACCACGATGACATCAAACGCACGAGTCTCCGTCATAGCGAGAACGATGTCCAATGCCTGCTCACCATAATCGGGTTGACTAAGCACCAACTCTTTTGGATTGACGCCGATTTTACGAGCGTAGTTGACATCCAGCGCATGCTCTGCATCGACGAACCCGGCCATGCCGCCCGCTTGTTGAACACAAGCGATGACCTGGAGTGCGAACGTCGTTTTCCCTCCTGACTCCGGCCCGAAAATTTCGACAATTCGACCACGGGGAATACCACCACAGCCGATGACCTCCTCATCGACTGTGGGCAGATTGAGTTGAATAGACGGAACCCGAAGAGCCGCTTTTGTGCCGAGCTTCTGAATGACGATAGCTTTTGCTTCGTTATTGACGCTCGTCGCCAAGCTGTTAATCGCTTTAATTTTCTCTTCTTTAGTTAACGGAGGGGGCGGGGCTGTTGACACTGACTTCTTGGTCTCCGTTGCTTCTGGGTTCTTGATTATTATTGGTGCCATCACTCTCCTGTTCATTTCTAAAACATTCTGTCATACGCCTCCATTCTGAATAGGTGAACCAGTTCCCCTTCCCACGATTGCAACGTCCACAACAAACAACGACGTTATCTAATTCGTAGGGCATCGACGGATCGACGCGGTCTAGGTTGTACCCATTGGAGTTTCCCGTCAATAAGAAGGGTCTCCACTCCATCTCAGTATGGCAGTAATGACAATGATCTTGTGTCGTGAACGTGAGATACTGTTCGAAAGTTATCAAACAGGGTATCCCACGTCGACGAGCAATATCACACATCTTCTTGTGACGCGACTCAAATGGTCGGAGTCGGTTGTAATTCCCCCGGATCGCTCGGGGGCTGAGTTGACTGTTGTGCAGCAAGGCTCCTCTTCTCTTCGTTCATGAAATGAATAACAGTAGCCATATATCGAAAAAACATTTTTACGAATTTGGCTCCTCGCATAGCAATGAACGGCCCTTTCCCTTGGGTTCTGTAAAATTGGTCACAGACCTCAACGAGTTGTGGGTGAGTATTTAGAAATTGAAACCAACAGTTCTCACAGTTCTTGTGTGTCGGTTCATTTATCATGTCAAGGCTGTGCCCACAATTCTCCAATCGAGGGTGTCGGACGGTGTAATACTTCGCCCGAAGTCGACACATCAATTTTTCGGTTAATACGGGCGGGTTGCCCTGTTCGTCGGGCCATAATTCCTCGACGGTATTTTCGTACCCTGCGGGCGGCTTCCGCTTTGCATTAGGTTGGGCTTCTGGTACGGCTTGTTCCGGGGTCGTTGAGACGCCTGGGCAAGTCCCTTCGTGTTCACAAACCACTGATTGATTTTCTGGTTCCATACTGATTTCTCCATCCAACTAGGTTTTTGTACTCGGCGATCTATCACAGGATCGATCACGCCGTATTTCTGGAGCAGAATATATCTATGTTCACGAGGAACATCTTCCTCTTCGATTTCTGCCGATACTTGACGACGAACGGCGATTTCGGCTGGGACATTAGTAGAGAACCGTCGTAGCTTTAGCTCACGACGATCTTCCTTCATGTCTGGGGTACACTGTTTGCACTTCTCCATCAAACCACTATGAATTGTAACCTTGCGATACATGCATATTACCTCTTTTTGGATTTAACACCTAAAGTTTCTATAATTCCATAATCGATCAAATCGTTTCGAAAGTTGATACCTGTCTGGACTATATATCCCAGATGATAAGCCATGACCTCTTCGTCAACCTTCTTGACTCCGGCCCAACGAGCTAGCATAGCGTAAGCTGCGTGATAACATTCATGAGCCAACGACCCCGTAGGGCACTCGCCAATTTTCAAAAATATAGTTGATTGGCCGTGCCTTTCATTGAAATGATGGAAGGCATCACAACCATCAGGAGCGGGTTTTCCAAATCTTTTTCTGGCTGATTTGTCGAAGCTCCGTGTAAAGACGAAAGTGACTTTAAAGTTAGAGAATACCGGAAATAAAATCGCCCTCTCATAGTCTTCGTACTTAGATAGTTTTGGTCGCCGCATATCCCCTCGGTTTTCTCAGGCGAAAGAAATATCCGCCCCGGCCTTTAACCGGAAAAATTTTACGCCGAATAAATTCGGCACCCATACGTTGTTCGATACTATGCCGTCGAGAGCCGAGTTTACTCTGTGCATGAATTTCCCGGTCGACATCCGTTTCGCTGTCATACAACGTGTATGCCAGATGAAAGTCTGTCATCTTCACACTACTCGGAAGAATTTTAGCAATGACCTTGAAGACATCACACTTAAAATCGACGGAGGTTGGCTTCGCGGGGTCTTGCTGTGCTGACGAGCTTCTTGCTTTTTCGGGATTCATGGCCCCTACGGAGCCGAGTTTTGCACGCATCACTTGTCGCAATCGAAGCATGACTTCGTCGAATGCGCGTTTGTTCGCGGAGTAGTGGAGCGGCTGGTTTTTCATATCCCCCTCGGTGTTCGAGAATGCGGATACGGGTCACCTTTAGGGCCGTATCTCATTTTCTTTTTATGTTTTGCTAACCCCATTAATCCGTACACTGTTTCCCCAAGAGCAGCCGGGGCTGGGGGATTTTCAATATAGGCAAGCATCGCCTTGAGTTTTGCCGCATTATCGACCAAAAATTTGTTAGTTAAGGGGTTCAATAAACCCCGTATTAACCCGGTTTTATGGTCATGATCTAAGTTAGCTCTTGGAACTAGGGGATCACCCGATATGGGATCAACCCCTTTCTGGAATTCCCAAATTTTTTTCCTCTCTCCCGGCTGGAGATTATACAGTTTTTTATCTCTCTGGGTTCTTATATTTTCTAGGTTTCTTACCCTAGCAGGACTTTTTTGTTGTCGAATACGTCCTAAATCCGATTGTCGTTGTTTCCATACAGGATCAGAGTTCCATTTATCCTTATAATAACACTTCTTACAAAGACCCTTGGCGTAATGAGTTTTATCCGGACAACAGGTAGCCTTCTTGCCCCGTTTTCCTCGATTTATTTTTGACCAATATCCGAGGTTTTTAATGTCTTTGGCCTGGTCTTCGGGTGTCAGTTTTTCCACTTGTCCCATTTTACCTTTGTAAACATTATCTCCCCTAATCGAGTCGGGCGAACAACGACGACTTCAGCCCCCGTTTCTGAAGCCTCGGTTTTCGCCATCTGAGAAAACTGGGGCCAGTTACTTAAATCGGCGAGTAGGCCGAGTTGCACGAGGCGAAGAATGTCGTTGAATCCCTGGTTCACCTGGTCAGGATTTATATCGGCAGAAGTAGCCGAGACTTCTAGAGCAGTGTGAACTCGCCCTCGTACTAATCTTTGCATGACTATAACTTGATGTCCGTTAATGGTGTCCATCAGAACTTCTTTCCCCCTTCAGCCAGTCGGGCTTTGTTAGTGTGATCCGCACGCGTTTTATTATAGGCCCGTTTTTCGACGACAGCCTGGGCAAACTCATCCGGATAATACTCGCCTACATAATCCATTAAACGAATATATAAATCAGCTAGTTCAACGGGTTCCGCATGCAAATGGGGGAGATGATCATCCATCTTATTTTTACGGAGGCCTTCGAACGCCTCGGACAACTCGCTGTGCATTAGGGAGTATTTAGTGCCGCGATCTGGGCGAAGCTTTCGTCCGGTCTTAGGAGACACCCACCACTTATTGTTTTCACGCCGGGTGATCTTAGCCATAGCCCAGAGAAAATAATTTTCTTTTTCAAGAATTTCCTGTAAGCATTTGTTTTCCTTGTCATATTTTAGAACACAGGCTACACAAGGATTCCCACCGTTGCAGGTCGGGGGGTAGATGCCTTTATATCTCTTTGCGCTTCCACAGTTGAGTTCTTTTGGAACTTTAAGTAGCATCGGTCGAGTCATTTATGTGACAACCTTTCGTTAATAATTTTTGATGCCATGCCGCTCGTCATCTGTGAGAACGGAAATTCCTTATATGGGAAGAGTCGCTTAATCATCGTTGTCTGGGCTTTACTGACGGGCTTATTATGCCACGTCGCTTCGCGTAAGATATAGCTCAGAGTGATCTTCGGAATACGCTTCCTAATCTGTTCGTCGCTAGCTTTAAAGGCCTCTTCCATCGACATGCGAGTTGCAGCTAGCTCGACTTCTTTGATTCGCCCGACGATGTTCCACTGTCCTAATGCGTTTTCATAAATCTTTAGGAAGCCCGCACGTTCCGGCCCGGACTTTGGAATATTGATTCGGTATCCTCCGTCCGCTGCTCTAAACCATACGAGGTCACTGTTGCGCTCGACTTCAGCCGGAAATTTTATGTCGAATAGGTTGACCTGCTTGACGAGCGGGGGCAAGTCACCAATCGCTTTGAGC
>WNFY01001688.1_pt1 | contig 21015 bp, 14 predicted proteins | sample 5400091 | NCBI WGS metagenome assembly WNFY01 (sample SAMN13153364, study PRJNA577476) | soil metagenome | isolation source: 60 cm soil or saprolite under grassland replicate 1 | place: USA:California | collected 2016-06-15
GCGGCCTGCCGGACCGCCAGCGCGAGGCGATCGTGCTGCGCTACTACGCTGACCTGTCCGAGGCCGAGATCGCCACCGCGATGGGGATCAGCCGCGGCGCGGTCAAGAGCCACACCGCCCGCGGCATGACCGCCCTGCGTACCGCCCTGGAGCAGGAATGACCGCGGACGCCGACCCGGGGCACGGGAGCGCGGGAAGCGGCCCGGCGCGCGGCCGCGACTTCGGCGATTTCGTGCGCATCGCCCTGAACGCCGCGGCAGACCAGATCGAGCCGTGCACGGACGGGCCTGAAGGGTTGATCCCGATCCGGGCGAGGATCCTGGCCCGGGCCGGCGTCCCCTGGCCGCAAGCGTTCGCCATGAGCAGGTACTGGCTGGGCCCGAAGTAAGCGCATGCCCGACGGGGCACGCGGCAGTACCCGGGGCAAGCGACCAGACCCGTTCGGCATAAATGGCCTTCTCCGGACGGCCGGACTGACTGCGTTCCTGGGCATCGTCTCGGCCGATCGGATCGGGACCTACTTTGGCATCCTCCACCGTCCCGAGAACGGGGATTCCAGCCGCGACCTGCGGTCGCCCCACCCACCTCCCTGCCCCCTACATTCGCGGTTCACCGGCCCGGCCTTCCGGAAGCCTCCCCGCGCAGCCACGGCATGCCCTGCCGCAGTTCTATACCATGTATTGCAGATGCCGCTTGGCTCTTGCGGACGGGTCAGAAGGTATCAGATCACACCGACATTTCCGGGGAGGTGGAGCGGCGTTACCTTCCCGGTCAGAAGGCCCGGGTCTGACGCGCCGCAATCCTTATGACCGAGCAGGCGGAGACGAGCCGAACGGCGATCCTGACCGTTGACGACGACCCGGGCGTTTCCCGTGCGGTAGCCCGTGACCTGCGGCGGCGATACGGGGAACGGTACCGGATCGTGCGCGCCGAGTCGGGCGCGGACGCGCTGGAGGCGCTGCGTCAGATGAAGCTGCGCGGCGATCTGGTGGCGGCGATCCTGGCCGACTACCGGATGCCCGAGATGAACGGGATCGAGTTCCTCGAGCGGGCGATGGACATCTACCCGGGGGCGCGGCGCGTGCTGCTCACGGCCTACGCCGACACCGGGGCCGCGATCGACGCGATCAACGTCGTCGACCTGGACCATTACCTGCTCAAGCCGTGGGACCCGCCGGAGGAGAAGCTCTACCCGGTGATCGACGCGCTGCTCGACGCGTGGATGCAGTCGGACCACCGGCCGGTGCCGGAGACCAAGGTGGTCGGGCACCGCTGGTCAGCCCGCTGTTCGGAGGTGCGTGAGTTCCTGGCCCGGAACCAGGTGCCGTACCGCTGGTACAACTCCGACGAGCCGGAGGCGGAGCGGCTGCTCGAGGCGGCGCATGCGGACGGGCTGTCGCTGCCGGTGGTGATCACGCCGGACGGAGACCCGCTGGTCGAGCCGACCGACGCCGAACTGGCCTCCCGCGTCGGCCTGGCCACCACGCCGTCCAAGGACTTCTACGACCTCGTCGTGATCGGCGGCGGCCCGGCCGGCCTCGGCGCCGCGGTGTACGGCGCCTCGGAAGGGCTGCGCACCGTGCTGGTCGAACGCACAGCCACCGGCGGCCAGGCCGGGCAGAGCTCGCGGATCGAGAACTACCTGGGCTTCCCCGACGGGGTGTCCGGCGCGCAGCTGACCGACCGGGCGCGGCGGCAGGCGGCCAAGTTCGGGGCCGAGGTGCTGACCACGCGGAACGTGGTCGCCCTGGATGTGTGCGGCTCGGCCCGCCGGGTTCGGTTCGCGGACGGCAGCTCGATCGACGCGCACACGATCATCCTGGCGACCGGGGTGACCTACCGGCAGCTCGCGGCGCCAGGCCTGGCCGACCTGACCGGGCGCGGGGTTTATTACGGGTCCGCGCTCACCGAGGCCTCGGCCTGCCTGGGGCAAGACGTCTACATCGTGGGCGGGGCGAACTCGGCCGGGCAGGCCGCCGTCTTCCTGTCCCGGCACGCCAAGTCGGTGACGCTCCTGGTCCGCGGGCCCTCGCTGGAAAGTTCGATGTCGTACTACCTGATCAAGCAGATCGAAGACGTACCGAACATCTCCGTGCGGACGTGCACCGAGGTCATCGAGGCGATCGGCGAGGATCACCTGGAGAACCTGACGCTGCGGAACACCGCGACGGGCGGCACGGAAACAGTGGGCGCCCAGTTGCTGTTCTTGTTTATCGGGGCAGCGCCGCTGACCGACTGGCTGGATGGAGTGGTAGTGCGGGATTCGCGGGGTTTCGTGGTCGCCGGGCCCGACCTGTCGGTCGGCGGTGAGCGGCCGCGCGGCTGGGACCTTGACCGGATGCCGTACCACCTGGAGACCAGCATCCCGGGGGTATTCGTGGCCGGGGACGCGCGGGCGGAGTCGGCCAAGCGGGTGGCTTCGGCCGTCGGCGAAGGCGCGCTCGCCGTCATGCTCGTACACCGCTATCTGGAGAAGAGATGAGTGCTTTGCCTGCTGAGCCACAGCAGCTGTCGTGCAGTGTCGAAGAGCTGCGGTCACTGTTCCTGTTCGAGAAGCTGAGCGAGGACCAGCTGCAGTGGCTGTGCGAGCGCGGGCACGTGCAGCTGCACGAGCCGGGCACGGTCTACGCCGAGGGCTCCCCCGCGACCTGCTTCTACGTGCTGCTCGAGGGCACCGTGGTGCTGTCGCGCCGAGTGGGGGCGGACGACATCGAGGTCGGCCGCACCTCGACGCGCGGCGTGTACACCGGCGCCTTCATGGCCTACCTGGGCGACGCGGTGCCGCAGGTCTACAACAACTCGGTGCGGGTGACCGAACCGTCGCGGTTCTTCGTGCTGGACGCCGCGGTCTTCGCCGAGCTGATGCAGGACTGGTTCCCGATGGCGGTGCACCTGCTGGAGGGCCTGTTCTTCGGCAGCAGGAACGCCCAGGCAGCCATCGGCCAGCGGGAACGGCTGCTGGCGCTCGGCTCGCTTTCGGCCGGCCTGACCCATGAGCTCAACAACCCGGCCGCGGCCGCGGTGCGGGCCACCTCGGCGCTGCGCGAGCGAGTGGCCGGGATGCGGCACAAGCTGGGCATGATCGCGGGCGGGAAGTGGGACCGGACCATGCTGCAGACGCTGATCAGGTTGCAGGAAGAGGCGGCCGAACGGGTGCCGAAGGCCGCCGCCCTGTCGCCGCTGGAAGCCTCTGACCAGGAGGACGCCATCACCGACTGGCTCGATTCGCACCAGGTTCGTGACGGCTGGGACATGGCCCCGACGTTCGTGGCGGCAGGGCTCGACGTCGCCTGGCTCGATCGTGTCGAGGCGACGGTGGACCCAGGATGCCTAGAGGCGGCGCTGAGGTGGCTGAACTACACCGTCGACACCGAACTGCTGATGAACGAGATCGAGGACTCCACCACCCGGATCACTACCCTGGTCGGCGCGGCCAGGCAGTACTCGCAGCTGGACCGGGCGCCGTACCAGGTCGTCGACGTGCACGAGCTGCTGGACAGCACGCTGATGATGCTGTCCGGGAAGATCCCGCCCGGCATCCAGATAGTGAAGGAGTACGACCGGTCGCTGCCGCAGATCCCGGCGTACGCGGCCGAGCTGAACCAGGTCTGGACGAACCTGATCGACAACGCGGTGTCCGCGATGAACGGGTCAGGGACCCTCACGGTCCGCACCGGGAAGGCCCGCGAGGACGAGGTGTTCGTGGAGTTCGGCGACACCGGGCCCGGGGTCCCGCCGGAGATCAAGGACCGTATATTCGAACCGTTCTTCACCACCAAGCCGGTGGGCGAGGGAACGGGCCTCGGGCTGGACATCTCGTGGCGCATCGTGGTGAAGAAGCACCACGGTGACCTGTCATTGGAGTCAGCGCCCGGTGATACGCGGTTCCGGGTGCGCCTGCCGGTCACCTGGCAGGACACGGAGGAGAGCTGACATGAGCGAGATCGCCGGGATCGACCCGTCGGTGCCGCCGAGCGGGGAAGGCTGCGTCGAGTGCGAGGCCGACGGCGGCTGGTGGGTGCACCTGCGCCGGTGCGCGCAGTGCGGGCACATCGGCTGCTGCGACACCTCGCCTATGCAGCACGCGACCGCGCACGCTTCGGCTACGGGCCATCCGTTCATCCAGAGCTTCGAGCCGGGTGAGGACTGGTTCTACAGCTACGAAACCAAGGAGACCTACGAGGGCCCTGAGCTGGCGCCGCCGCGGCACCACCCGGTCGACCAGGGCGTGCCCGGCCCCCAGGGGCGGGTGCCGGCGGACTGGCGGCAGCACGTGCACTACTAGGCTCGGTGCGCCACAAGGCACGGGCGGGTCGGCCGACGTTGCGCCCGCGGCGTTGAGATAGCGTTTCATCGCCAGATCGCCGAATCGACGGATCGCCGAATCGACGGATCGCCAGATTGGCTGAGGGAGATGGACGATGGAGCCTGACGGATCCGCGCAGGTCGCCGTGTTCGTGGACTTCGAGAACCTCGTCCTCGGCGCGGTCAAGGAACTGCCCGACCAGGCGAACCCGGCGCCGTACGAGGCGCTGACCCGGCTGTGCCGGGGCTACGGCAACGCCTCGGTGCGCCGCGCCTACGCGGACTGGGCCAATCCGCTGTTCGGCGGGCACCAGGAAGACCTGGCGATGAACGGCGTGGACCTGATCCAGGTAGCGCGCGTCGGCATCCAGAACAAGAACGCCGCCGACATCCGGATGGCGGTCGACGCCATGGAGACGCTGATCGTGCATCCGGAGGTCAGCGTGTTCATCCTGGTCAGCGGCGACGGCGACTACTCGCCGCTGGTGCAGCGGCTGCGGGAGTTCGGCAAGTGGGTGGTCGGAGTCGGGACCGAGGCGAACGCGAGCCGCAAGCTGGTCTCGGTGTGCTCGGAGTACAAATACTGGGGCACGCTGGTGACGGAGGTCGAGCCGGCCGCACGGCCGGTCGCGGCCTTCGACATCACCGACGCCGAGCGGTTGCTGGTACGGGCGCTCGAGGAGTCCGGCGTCGAGACGATGACGGCGGGCGGGCTGAAGAGCAAGATGCTGGCGCTCGACCCGGCCTTCGACGAGCACAACTACGGCGCCCGGAGTTTCCGCGCCTTCCTGGCCATGCTGCCGAAGCGCGTGGAGATCGCGGAGGCAGGCGGTCCGGACCTGACCGTCAAGCTGATCGAGGAAACGCGGAAGACCACGAGGACGAGGACCCGGAAGCCCTGATCCCGCGTTAGTTGGCGATGCCGACCGTCTGCCGGAACGTCTCGGCGTTCTCCAGCGCGCTGAGCATGTAGCGGGCGACGTCGGCGCGCGAGATGAACACGCCGCGGCGGAGGTTCTGCCCGTAGGCCGTTCGGTACCTGCCGGTGGCGGGCTTGTCCGTGAGCCTGGGCGGCCGTACGGCGGTCCAGTCCAGGTCGCCGGCGCGCAGGATGTCCTCCATCCGGGCCAGGTCGGCGTAGTGCTCGCGCAGCGCCCGCTTGACGACGGGGTCAGCCACGTACCGGATGATGAAGCCGTCACCCGGGTCGTGCCGGGGCGGATGCGGGCGCCCCGGCGAGGGGATGGTGCCGATCGGCGCCGCGCTCACCACGATGATGCGCCGGACCCCGGCGGCCCGCATGGCCTGCGTGATGACCTTGGTTCCCCGGGCGGCGACGCCGGCGTCGGCCTTGGTCCGGGGACCGAGCGCGGACAGCACCGCGTCGGCGCCGGCGACCGCGGGCTGGAGGGCGGCCGGGTCAACGGAGGCGAGGTCGGCGGCCACGGCGCGGGCCACGGCCAGGTCCTGCGGCTTCCGCGCCACGGCGGTCACATCATGGCCAGCGGCGATGGCCTGCTCGAGCAACTGGCGGCCGATGCCGCCGGTCGCCGCGACGATGGTGAGTTTCACCAGGCGTCCTTCCCATCCGTGGGCGCGGCCGGGCCTACCCGGCCGCTCGGCTCGCCAGGATGACGGCTACGGGACGCGGAATGTGACAGGCGGCCTCCGGGGTTTACGGTCAGCGCCGGTCATCCACGGCCGGTAAGCGCCGATTCGCGCGAACGATGAGGAGCCGCGGCGGCGGTAACTTCCGTCCCAGCCTTATCGCGCGTCCCGCAGGTAATGCCGCTGGGGAGATGCAACGACATGAAGACCAGGGTTCATGGCGCGGCCCGGGTACCTCGCAGGGATTCCAGACGAGCTTCTGGAGCTGCCCGGAGTCCAGCGGCGCCAGCTTGGTGAAGAATTCTTCCCGGCTCATCCGGTTCGGGACATGACACCCGATCACAGTGGCGATGCCGTGGTGTCAGGGGCGCGCTGGCGGCGTGCCGGCCTTCAGCCGACCGGCGAACTGCCGCCATGCGACCGGCGAGACCGCGAGCACCGGGCCTTCCTCTCGCTTATGTCTCCGCGGCGATCGCGCCCAGCAGGGCGACGGTTTCATCTGGTCGGAGCGCGGCGGCGCGAAGATGCTCGAACATCAGCATATACCGGCGAATGTAGAAAGTAGGGCGGCTTGTCAGGATGTGTTCCGCCAGACAGTAACTTGTAGAATGTAATCGGACGTAGTGCTCGATTGCGAGACGACCTTGACACCAGCAATCTTTCCGCTCTCAAGTACGCAGAACGCCACTCCGAGCGTACCGGTGTATATGTTGTCCGTGAATGCGGTACTATTGGTACACGCATGATACGTCGGCGTGCTGCCGTTTTGTAGCCGAACCATCCGATCGCTACCCAATTCCTGATAAACATCACCCGAATCGTCCAAGTCTCCATTCTGTTGAGAAGAATCGAATTGCGACTGCGTCGGTTTTGAAGCCCCCAAGGGGATCGAATAGCCAGATGGAAGTTCAATTGTATATGAGCCAAGTGCCGCGTCGTTTGACTTTGCGGTTCGTGATGCGTGAGGGCTCTGTTGGGATTGTGTTACCGGGGAGGTTACGGTAGCTGTGGCGGTAGCAGTTACGGTTACCGTGGGTTGCGGCGCAGGGTCGGGTGCCCCAGAGGCGTGACCTGCTGCGTATCCGCCACCCACGAACAGCGCACACAGGCCGACGATGGCTGTGATCCAGGCTGGGCCGAGTTCGCCGATGCGTTCCGACCAGCGCTTTTGCGATGACTCCTTGTCCGCGCTCATCTGTTGGAATACCTCTTGGGAGGGTGCCAGATAGACCTAGGGGGATGAGTCTTGCACATGACTGCACAACCGTGCCGACCGTATGGGCAAATACGGTGACATGCGCATAGAGTCTCCAGCCGATCTGGCGGGCACGCGGGGGATAGCATTCCGTTACGCCGGGACATTTATTATTAATTAGGAGGATGCTTCTATCTCTGCGAGTTGCTCGCTGACTCGGCAGAGATAGCCGGCGCTTCCGCTGGTAATTTCGGTTACCCTGATTTCTGCCGTGTCATGGGTTTGGTTCTCGCTCACTATAACTCTGAGTGTTAACCGTTCTTGTTAACCTCAAACGGGTATGTTACGTACCCCTTGCCCGCGCGGTGCGTCTGTTAGCGTCCGCTCATGATGGGTGCCGTCCGGCCATCAAACTCGGGCGGGCGGGCTGCATGTGCTCTACGCTTGCGGCCATGACGGAGCCAGGCAAGGCGGAGCTGAACGAGATGGTCGCCGAGGCCATCGTCGACGCCCATGACGGAGAGGAGCAGGTAACTGGGTTCTTCGGCATTCTCGAAGAGGAGCTGGCGGTGCCGTTCGAGACGACAGTGCTTGGTGTAGCCGTCACCGTGGAGGGCATCGGCCTAGCGTCGTACGGGATCACGGCGACGTGTGTCCGGGGCAAGCACCGGCAGGCGATTCCCGTTCTCGATCTGCCGCTGCCGGAACCGCCTCCGGCTGGGTGGAAGTGGATCGCCGCTTACCGGCACTGGGCGCGCTGATCGCGAGTTCGTGATGCTAGGACGCTCTTTGGACGGCCTGTCGGCGGACGCCGACTGCGGCTGAAGCGTTTCCGCGGAAACGCTTCAGCCCGCTCCGGACTCTCAGCGGGGTAGGGCGAGGTGGGTGGTCACGTCTGGACGACCGACGCGGCCGCGGCCGCGCGCTCGATCAAGTGAGCAGGCACTTCGGCCTGCTCGCCGTTCCAGCGAATCCATTCCGGAAGCAGTGTCAGCACCATTTCGGTGACCGGATCGTCTCGCCAGTCGGCGATCAGCTCTCGGAAATACTCCGATCGGTGCGGGGAGACCGAGTGCTCGGCGCCGGGCAGCGTTCCCTCCAGCCACTCTTCCGCTGTGGGAGCTGCGGGAGCGTTGTACTCACGGCGCAGGCGCCGTGCGGGTGCCGCCCGGCGATAAGGGGGAGCCTCGCCCGGATATGCCGGCAAGCCCGGCGAGCCAGGCACTGCAACCGGTATCGTACGGTGCCGTGCTGGATGGCGAGCTGGTCTTCGTACCGGGCGAGATTCCCCGTGAGGGCGTGTTCGCGCACTGGGGCCGCGGTGCGGGGGCCGCCAAAGTGGAGCTGGTCTTCCCCGGCGGCAGGTACGGCATACGCAAGCGCCTGGTGTCGGCGGATCTTATCCCGCTCGGTGACGCGCTGCCCGCGTTGCTCGCCGATGGTGCTGGTGCGCGGATGCGGCTGAGTGGCCAGGTCTGGGCCGCTGCCGCGACGGCGGGCGTAGGACTGATCGCCCGGGGCCGCCTCCTGCCGACCGTGGGGGCTGGCAGCACGGACGTGTGGCGGGCGGGGCCGCTCGACCCGGCCGACCTCAGCTGGATACGCCAGCTCGCCGCGGCCTTCCCGCCGACCGCGCATCCACTGGCGGTTCCCGGCTCGCGCCCGATGCGGCTCCGCTCCCCCGAGGCACTGATCCGCGATCTGTGGGACGCGATCGCCGACCTGATCGCACGTTCGCCGGCCGCGTCCCGGATGGCCGCGTCGCCCGCGTTCGCCGCAGCCGAACCGACGCCGGCCGACGATCTGGCGGAGTGGCTCGCCGACACCACCGACGGCCTGGCGGCGGGCGCGCGTCTCGGGCTGCGGGTCGAGGCCGTTCCGCCGTCACCCGCGGATCCTGCGGACCTGGACGATGACGAGGACGAGGGGGCCGACGAGGCGGATGAGGTCGGGATGGATGGGTCCGAGCCCGCGTTCCGGCTGGTGCTGCAGCTGCGCAGCAACGGCGACCCGAGCCTGATCGTCGACGCCGTCGCGCTGTGGAGCCAGCCCGAGACGGTGCTGTCCAGGTTCGGCGCGCAGGCAGAGACGGACCTGCTGCTCGCGCTTCGGCGCGGCGCGGCGGTATGGCCTCCGCTGGCCGAGGCGCTGCGGCAGGCCAGCCCATCGGCGATCGGGCTGAACGACGACGCGATGGCCAGCCTGCTCGGGCCCGCCGCCGAAGGGCTGGCGGGCGCGGGGATCGAGGTGCTATGGCCGTCCAGCCTGCTCGGCGACGGCCTGGAGCTGAGGGCGGTCCCCACGCCTGCGCCGGAGAAGCTGACGGACGCCGGGTTCGGACTCGAGGCGCTGCTGGACTTCCGCTGGCAGCTCACGCTCGGCGGCACACTGCTTGACGCCGACGAAATCGCCGCGCTGGCCGAGGCCAAACGGCCGCTGATCAGGCTCCGGGGTCGCTGGGTGATCCTCGACCCGGCGCTGCTAGACCGGCTGCGCCGCCCGCCGCGTACCCGGATGCGTATGTCGGAGGCGCTCGGCGCGGTACTTGCCGGTTCGGCGGAGGTCGACGGCGAGATGGTGACGGTGGTCGCGGAAGGCCCGCTCGCGGATCTCGCCGCCCGGGTTGCGGGCATAGCGTCCGCTCCGGCGCCCGTCGAAGCGCCGCCGGGACTCACCGCGGTGTTGCGGCCATACCAGCAGCGGGGCCTGGCCTGGCTGGCCGGAATGTGCGAGACCGGGCTAGGCGGCTGCCTGGCCGACGACATGGGACTCGGCAAGACGGTCCAGGTGATCGCGCTGCACCTGCATCGGCGGGACGCGAAAGCTGGCCCCACGCTCGTGGTGTGCCCTGCATCGCTGCTCGGCACCTGGGAGCGCGAGGTACGCAGGTTCGCCCCCGAGATCCCGGTCCGTCGGTACCACGGGGGCGGGCGGCACCTGGAGGACCTGGCCGCCGATGAGATCGTCCTGGTCACCTACGGCGTGGTGCTGCGCGACTCCGCACAGCTCGCCGGCGTCGGCTGGGGCCTGCTCGTCGCGGACGAGGCCCAGCAGGCCAAGAACCCGCTGTCGCGGACAGCCCGGGAACTGCGCGCGCTGTCGGCATCGGCCAGGATCGCGCTGACCGGAACGCCGGTGGAGAACCGCCTGTCGGACCTGTGGGCGATCCTGGACTGGACGACACCGGGGCTGCTGGGGCACCTGGAAGCGTTCACCAGCCGGGTGGCGATACCGGTAGAGCGGTACCGCGACGCGGGGGCAACCGCCAAGTTCGCCACCTTGGTCCGGCCGTTCCTGCTGCGGCGGAAGAAGAGCGACCCCGGCATCGCGCCTGAGCTGCCGCCTAAGACCGAGACGGACCTGTTCGTGCCGCTGACGACCGAACAGGTCACCTTGTACGAGGCGATCGTTCGGGAGACGATGGAGGCGATTGCCACGACGCAGGGCATCGAGCGGGCGGGCCTGGTGTTCAAGCTGCTCACCGCGCTGAAACAGATCTGCAACCATCCGGCCCAGTACCTCCGGCAACCCGGGCCGCTGGCCGGGCGGTCCGGGAAGCTGGCTGCCTTCGACGAGCTGACCGACCTGATCCTGGCGGGCGGTGAATCCATGCTCGTCTTCACCCAGTACAAGCAGATGGGCACGCTGCTGCAGCAGCATCTCGACGCGCGCGGAATCGGCTCGCTGTTCTTGCACGGCGGGGTTCCCGTGCCGCGCCGGGAGGAGATGGTGGCCAGGTTCCAGGCCGGTCAGGTTCCGGTGTTCCTGCTTTCACTCAAGGCTGGCGGCACCGGCCTGACGCTGACTCGCGCCACGCACGTGATGCACTACGACCGCTGGTGGAACCCGGCTGTGGAGGATCAGGCGACGGACCGGGCGTACCGGATCGGCCAGGACCGTCCCGTCCAGGTACACCGCCTGGTCGCCGAGGGCACGCTCGAAGACCGCATCGCGGCCCTGCTGGAGACCAAGCGCGAGCTCGCCGACGCCGTGATCGGCTCCGGCGAGGGCTGGATCACCGAGCTGTCCGATGCCGAGCTCGCCGAGCTCGTCAGCCTGCGAGCCGCCCGGTGAGCGGGACGGGCCCGGTGAGCGGGACGGGCCCGGTGAGCGGGACGGATCCGGCGGGTTCCGAGCCGCGGGAGTTCGGCCGGACCTGGTGGGGCCGGGCCTGGCTGGAGGCGCTGGAGCAGCGGGCGCGGCTGGACCCCGACCGGCTGCCCCGCGGTCGGCAGTACGCACGCTCTGGCGCTGTCGGCGATCTGACCCTCGCGCCGGGCGAGGCGCGGGCCAGGGTGCGGGGCCGGAAGACCGAGCCGTACCAGGTCAGGATCCGGGTGCGCCAGTTCGCCGACGTCGGGTGGGACCGGGTGCTCGAGGCCATCGCCACCCAGCTCGGTCACGCGGCGGCGCTGCTGGACGGCGAGCTGCCGCCGGAAATCGCCGATGACGCGGCCGGCGCCGGGCTTGACTTGCTTCCTGGGGGCGGCGAGGTCGGGCCGCGGTGCGACTGCCCGGACGACGCGGATCCGTGCAAGCATTCGGCGGCGGCCTGTTACCTCATCGCCGACGCGCTCGACGCTGATCCGTTCGCCCTCTTCCTCCTGCGCGGCCGGACCCGTGACCAGGTGCTGGCCGGAATCCGGGCGCGCCGGCGCGGCGCGGGACCTGCCGGCGCCAAGCCCAGCGGGCAGCGCGCGGCGGCTGCCAGCACCGAAGCGGGAGCGCCGGCAGCTGATGGTCAGCCGATCGCCGACGAGGGTGTTGATGCCAGGGCGGCGTTCCGCGCGCCGGTGCCATCGGCGCCGATCCCGGCCGTACCGTTGCCGCCGCCGCGGCCAGGCTCTCCGGCCGCACTCCCGGTGGATCCGCCGCCGTGGCGTCCCGGTCTCCGCGAGGACCTGATCGAGCTGGCCGCGGATGCTGCCAGCCGGGCGTGGGAACTGGCGTCGGGACTGTCCGCCGATGCCGGGCTGTCCCTCGCCCCGGAAGCCGACCTGGCCCGCCGGGCCGCCCGGACGCTGGGCACGCCGACATTCGCGACGCTGGCGGCACGGTCCGGGGTGGCACCGCGGGGCCTCGTGCGGCAAGCGCTCGCCTGGCGGCAGGGCGGCCTCGCGGGCCTCGAACTGCTGCAGGCCGAATGGGACCCGGCCGCCGAAGATCCGGAAGCCGCCAGGCTGCTGGAGGCGGCGCGGACCGCACTGCGCGCCAGGACCGGCGCGGCCGAAACCGTCCATGGCAACCGGATCACCGCGGGCCGCCTGCAGCTTCGGCTCGGCCGGGACCTGCGCTGGTACCCGTACGCGCGGTCGGACATGGAATGGGAGCCCAGCGGCCGACCCGAAGTAGATCCGGCCCTAGCCGTGGCGGATCTCTGACGGCCGAGGCCTCCGACCATGTGACTTCTCTCACCTAGAATGACAATTCGATTACATTAGGTGCCGGTATCCGAGTTCTGAGAGTATGTGGACCTGTCGTCTGAGCGGGAGGTTCTCACCGGGCGCGCCGGCGACATGCCGACTGAGCCGAGCCAGGATTGTCGGCCAGCGGGTTTAGAGTCGTGGCGGAAACTCGGCGCAAGGCGCCGGTCTGAAGGAGACAGCAAGTCATGGGGATGCCCGACGTCGATGCCTGGGAGCTTGCCGGGTTCGCGGGACGTCTCGACGTGGCCGCCTACCTGACAGCGGATCAGCACGCAGCCCAGTACCGTGTCCTGGTCGACGTTCTCCTGGATGCACAGGAACAGTCGCTCACCGGGGTGAGCCGTGACGAGCTGCTGGCAAGCGTGCGCGACCGGATCGCTGCCGCTACGGATCCCGCGACGGCCGACCGCCTCACCGCGTCCGGCTCCTTCGATATCGACGCCCGGATGAAGGCCCTGCACCACTGGGGTGTCGTGATCCGGTGGCAGGACAAGGCCAAGACCGAGGCCGACTTCGTCCGCACCCGCGATCGCTACCAGCTGACTAGCGAGGCCGCCGACCTGCACCGCTGGCTCCGGCGGAAGATCGACGAGGATGCCGTCGCCACCAGTGCCGCCGCCTTCGCACCCGCGGTCATCGCGGACCGGCTCGATGACACGCTCCTGGCCCTGGCGGACCGGGATCATGTCGGCGCCGCGCGGGCCTGGGCGCAGGTCCGGACCACGCTCAAGGACATGGCCGAGGCCGCCTCGATCTGGCAGTCGCGAATGGCATCGGCGCTGGCGGGCTCGCCCGACGAGGAGAAGATGCGCCGCCTGCGGGAGACCCTCATGGCCTATGTCACGGTCTGGGGCGCCGGAGTGGATACCTATAGCCCGAGAATCCGCGATGCGGTCCGCAAGCTGGGGCAGATCGCTGACGAAGACTGGCGCGCCATCGCCCTGGCGGGCGTCGACCCGGACGCCGCTGAGGAAATAGTGGCGGCCATCACGCAAGGCCACAAGGACGTGGCACAGACCCTGGACGCCTGGTTCCGGCCCGGCTCCGGTCAGGCGCTGCGGCTCCGGCGGCAGGTCAGGGACGCGGTCACGCCGCTGCTGCGGGGATCCCGGGTGCTGATGGCCACCGGGGGCCGGGTGACGCGTCGCGCCGAACTGCTGCGCATCGCCGCCGCAATCGAGTCGGCCAGAAGCGACGAGGCCGCCTGGCGGGTATGGTGCGCGGCCACCGGACTCTGGAGCGCCCGCCACCTATCCGGCGCGCCAGCCGAACCGGACACACCGGCCCGCACGTCGTTCTGGGAGGCGCCGGCGGTGCCCGTCGATGTGACGCTGCGTAAGCGCGGTACCCAGTCGGTGAAGGGCCGCCCCGCCCACGTGCCAAGCCACCGGGCGGCACGACGGGCCGCCCGGGAAGCGGCCGATGCCCAGCGACTCGCGGCGGAACGTGCCGAGCGCGTCATCGCGGGGCGGTCCGGCTCTCACCTGGCCGACTGGCCGGCGATCTCCAGCGGCCAGGAAGCCGCCATTGTCTGGGATCTTCTCACCGCCGTGCTGCGTACGGCGCCCGATGCCAGCGGTATCCGGACCGCGCTCACCGGAGACGACCGGTGGATCGTGATGGCCTATCCCGCTCCGCCCGCCCGCCCGTCCGCCCTGCTGGCCACCCCCGACGGATTCCTCGCCTGCGAGAACTGGCGAATCGAGGTCAGCCGGGCATGAGCACGATCGGGCGCGACAGCGCGCGGGCCGAAGCCCAGCAGGCATTCGTCGGCCTGCTGGCCTCGCCACTGCTGGCCGCGCGCGTCCAACCGCCCCTGTTCGCCGACGTCCTCCGGCACCGTGCCATCATCAGCGACTGGGTGGCCAGGCTCGGATACCGCCTCGTCCTGACCGGCGGCGTGGCCCGGCTGCACCGCGATCCCGCCGGTCCCGCGAGCACCGCCGCGCCGCCGCCGTGGAGTCCGCCCGCCCGCCGTGACCTGGTCCTGCTGGCGCTAGCCGCGACCGCGTGCGAGGACACCGATTCCAGCACGACCGTGCAGGAACTCTCCGACGAGGTCCGGGCGCTGTCCGCGGGCACCCGTATCACCGCCTACGATCCCGACCGGAGAGCGGAGCGGCAGGCATTCGTACGCGGTCTCGGGCGCCTCACCGAACTCGGCATCCTCATCCGCCGCACGTCCGACGAGACCCTGCTCCGGCAGTGGGAGGAGGAAGGCACCGGCGTAGGAGCGGGTTACGAGCTCGACCGGGACGCGCTGCTGCAGTTCACCGATCCGTACACGGTGGAACTGGCCCTCGCGGCCGGGCAGCCGGATGCCCGCGATTCCGGTGAGGACGAGGCTTCCCGCCTGCACACCCGCAGCCAGCGACTCCTCCGCACCTTGGTCGAGGACACCGCGCTGCTCTACGCCGACCTGCATCCGCTCGACGCCGACTACGCTCGGGCACAACGTTCCTGGCTGGCCGGGCAAGCGGCAGACATGACCGGAGGGGTGGTGGAAGTACGCGCCGAGGGAATGCTGCTCCGGCTGCCGGACGACCGGCCGACAAGTTCCGCGGTCACGCCGATGTTCCCGGCGGCGACCGCCGGCCGCTGGTTCGCCCTCAAGGTTCTCGACGCCGCCGCCGAAGGTACCCCCGACGAGTCCGGCCGGATCACGCTCACTGGGCCGCAGGCCGACGCCGTAGTAGCCCGCGTCTATGCGGAAAACTTCGGCGCGCTGACCAAGGCGCTCGGCGAATCCCCGGCCCGGCTGCGGTCAGGGGTCGAACCCATCCTCACTGGCCTGGGCCTGATCAGAACGGATGACGATGGCTGGATCGTCCTCCCGGTGGCGGGCCGCTACCGCGACCCGAAGGCGGTATGGGAGCTGACGCTGGAGGACATACCGTGACCGCGCCGTTCGACCTGACGTCGTGGCGGGACACGGTCATCCGCGGCGGGCTCCCCGCGCCGGCCAGAGGGGAACGGTGGCAGCCGCTGAGGGCCGGGGTGGTGAACCTATGGGAATATGACGCCGCCGAGGTCTGGTACGCGGACGGACGGCTGCAACTCCAGGGCGCGAACGAGTCGGGCAAGTCGACCCTGATGACGCTGACCACCCTGCTGCTGATCGCGGGTGACATCTCCAGCCACAACATCGACACGCTCGGTCAGAGCGAGAAACGTTTCCGCTACTACGTGGAACCGACCGGTCACGCACTGGACCGGCGCGACGCGACGCAGGCGAAGAACCGGGGCTGGGCGTGGCTTGAGTTCGGCAGCACCGGCGGGGGCGGGGGCGAGGAGTACTTCACCTTGCTCCTGTTCGCGGAATCCCGGCGGGCCGACGGCACGCTGAAGGTGCAATGGTGTACCGCGCATGGCGCGGCGCGGGTCCGGGCCGGGCTTGCGCTGGCCAAGGCCGGGGTGGTGGCCGAGCCGGGACAGTTCCGCGACGTCCCGGGGTTCACCGCGCACCGTTCTGGCACGGCCTACCGCGAGGACCTCGCGCGCACCCTGTACGGGAGCAGCGTGGCCTGGCTGGATCAGGTCATCCGCATCTTGCGAGTGGTGCGTACCCCGCAGATCGGCCACCGGCTCGACCTGAGGTTCCTGACCGACGCGTTCCGGGTGGCCCTGCCGCCGATAGCCGACGACGAGATCAGTCAGCTCGCCGACGGCTGGGAGCAGCTGCAGCGCCTGCGCGACGAGCGTGACACGACCGATCAGGCCCTTACCGCCGTCACCGAATTCACCCGGCAGCGGTGGCGGCCGTGGGCCGACTCCGTCATCCGCGCCGCCGCCGACCCGGTGGCCGCCGTGACCAGCAAGCTCACCCAGATCACCCGCGAGGAGAAGAGCGCGTCAGACGCCGTGCGCGCACTCGAGGGCGAAGTCAGGGTCCTCGATGAGCGCATCGAGGCCGAGGAGAAGGCCGGGCATCTGGCGGCGGCCCAGCGCGAGGCGCTGCGCGACAGCCAGGCCTACCAGGACGCCGTCTCGGCCAGCATGAACGCCCAGCAGCTCGCCGAGCGCGCCGACGCCGCGGAGAAGACCGCTGTGCGGTCCCGCCGGCGGGCCGACGAGGCGCAGCGGGCGATCGGGCCGGCCGAGGCTCACCTCGCCGAGGCCGGGAAGAATCTCGACAAGGCCGAACGGGCGGTAGTGACTGCGGCCGACAACGTGGCTCGCCACGCTGACGACGCCGGCCTGGTGGAGGTCACGGCGCGGTTCCTGGCCGATCGCGACATCGAGCGGATGCGGCAGGCCGCGCGGCTCCGCGGCACGGCCGCCGAAGAGGCGCGGCGCAGGATCGCGGTCCACGCCAAGGCGGTGACCGAGTGCGACGCGGCGACACGACGTGCCGGCGAAGCCCGTGGCCGGGCGGCCAGAGCTCAGCGCCTGGCGGCCGAACGGGAGCGGGCGGTGGAAGGCGCCATCACGGCGGTCGCCGAGCTGCTTTCGGATTGGGCCCGGAGCCTCGACGAGCGGATACGCCCGGCCGCCGAGCTCCTCGAACGCTGGATCCAGCGGGTTTCCAGCCAGGCGGTGGCGGACAAGCCCGCACCGGTGCTCGCGACCTCGGTCAGCCGCGATCACCTGGTACCGGCCCGGCGCCCCTTGGACCAGCGGCGCGCCGAGCTGGATCGGGCTCGGCAGGAGAACGCAGCGGCAACCGCTGACGCCGAGGCGGAACTGGCTCGTGTCGAGTCTGAGCGTGACCCGCGGCCGCGCGAACCGGAGTTCTGGCTACGGCGGGAACGGGCCGAGGGTGCCGGTCTGGCCGGCGCGCCGCTATGGCGCCTAGTCGAGACGGCCGGGCCGGATGTTCCGGTCGCGCGGCTCGAGGCGGCGATGGACGCGGCCGGCCTGCTGCAGGCATGGGTAACCCCGGACGGGGCCTATTCCGCCGGGCGGGACGGAAGCGACGTTATCTGGGCTACGTCCCGCTCCGGCTCGCCTGGCCCCGGTTCACGATCGCTGTCGGCCGTGCTGCGGCCGGCCGACGACGCAGGCGCCCTCGCCGGGGTGGTGAATGAGTTGCTAGGTTCGGTTAAGTACGGTGACGACCTCGGCACTGAGGGCACGGCGATCAGCGCGGACGGCCGGTGGCGGCACGGCGGGCTTACCGGCACAGCGGCACCGCGGCCGGAGGGTGCGCGCCTGCTCGGCGCCGCGGCACGGGCGGCAGACCGGGCCCGCCGTATCGCGGACCTTCGAACCCGCCTGGACGGGCTGGGCGCCGAGCGCGAACAGCTCACCGGCGAACTGGCCGGGCTGGACGGCCTGCTCGGTGCGCTGGACGCGGCCGCGGAACGGCTGCCCGGCGACTCGGAAGTGGTCTCGGCCGTGCTCCGGGCCAGGGACGCCGCCCAGGCTGCCGAGGACGCCGCCGCGGAGGCAGAAGCTGCGGACCAGGACGAGCGCACCGCCCGGTCCGCCGCGGACACGGCCGCGGCGGACGTGGCCGCCCACTGCGACGAGCACGGCCTGCCGCGTAGTTCCGGGGACGTGGAAGAAGTACTGAGGGCGCTGGCCGAATACCAGTCCGCGATCAGCGGCCTGGTCAGCGCGATGAGCCTGGTACCGCCGCTGCGCACGGCCGCCGGGCAGGCGGCCGAGGTGGTCCGGCAACGCCGCGCCGGGTACCAGAGCGCCGCAGAGGATGCGGCCAGTGACGAGGAGGCCGCGCTCGGCCTGCGCGCCAAGGCGGACGCCGCCCGATCCGCCCTTACCAAGGAGGCGCAGGAAGTCATCGAAGAGGTGCGGCGCCTGGGCCGGCGTGCCGAGGAGGCCGCGCAGCTGCTGAAGTCGCTGGCCCGGGACCAGGCCGGGCTGACCGGCCGCAAGACCAAGGCCGAGACGGTCCTGGAGCAGGTCGAACAGCGGCGCGAGGAGGCCGAGGCGGAACGGAAGCGCTGCGTGGATCGGTGGTTCGGCTGTGTCGACTCCGGCCTGCCCCGGTTGCGCGGGCTCGACGATCCGCCGACCCGGGGCGTCACGGCCGCACTCGAATCGGTCCGCGCCACCCGCGCGAAGATCAGCATCCGTGACTGGCCGGATGATCCCGCCGCGGCGGGCCACCGGGTCCAGGGCCAGTGGGTCCGGATGACCGAAGCCGTGGCCATGCTCCGATCCCAGCTGGAATCCCTGGCTGGCCGGACCATCCGCACCGTCACGCCCGGCGACGGTAACGAGGACTTCCCCGGTGCCGTCGAAGTCGTGGTGGACGCCACCGGAGCCGCGCTGGCCCCGCCGGTCGCGGCGGAGACGCTGTCGGCGCTGCTGCTGCGGCTGCAGACCGACTACGACGAGGAGCTCACCAAGACCATCAACGAGCTTCTGGGCAGCACCTTCATCGAGCATCTGCGCGATCGGCTGGCCGAGGCCGAACGACTGCGATCGGACATCAACGCCAAGCTCGCGCAGAACCCCACGTCGGTCTCCGGCCTGACCCTGCGGCTCATCCGGGTCCCGGTGTCGGAGGAACGGACGGCCAACGACGTGCTCGCCGCGCTGGAACGCGACTTCACCCTGCTGCCCGAATCGACGCAGGAGCAGCTACGCGGTTTCCTGGCCGCCCGGGTCAGCGACGCGCAGGAGAGCGCGCGGGCCGCGGGCGATCCCGACTGGAGGTCCAGGCTGGCGGAAATGCTCGACTACCGCCGCTGGTTCGAGCTGCGGATGGAGTACCGCACGCCGCGTTCGGGCCTGGCAGACGGGCCGGCCGGCGGGTGGCGCACACTCGACCGCGGAGACCACGGCCTGCTGTCCGGCGGTGCCAAGGTCGTCACCCTGATGCAGCCGTTCATCGCGGCGCTGCACGCCATGTACGACCAGTCGGGCATCGGTCCGCGGATGATCTGGCTCGACGAAGCGTTCGGGGGCGTGGACTCGTCGAACAAGGCTGCCATGTTCCGGCTACTGACATCGTGCGACCTGGACTGGCTGATCGCGGGTCCAGCTATCATCGCCAACTCCTCCACCGTTCCGCTGGCCTCGATTTACGAGGTGCGCCGCGCGCCCCAGCCGCTGCCCGGGGTCTCACTCGAGCTCGCGGTGTGGACCGGGAACGAGCTCACCCATATCCCCACGCCGGATCCCGCGGACCTGCCCGACCTGGCGGCGGTATCCAGTGACTGCGCCGAATCCGACGACCTGTTCTCCGCGCTGTGACCGACCCTCGCCTGCTGGATTGGGCCGGCTTGCCCGGGCCGGCGAAAGTGCTCGCGGCGGCCAGGCAGCGCCTCGAGGCCGGGCACGGCATGGCCGGCCGGCCCCTGCGGGTGTCGCTGACCGACGCGGAACGCGATCAGGTCGGCATGCTCCTCGGCACCAGCTGGGTGCTGTCAGGGCGCCAGGTGGGAGCCAGGGCGCTGGCCGAAGCGGTGGCAAGCCTCGGCACTGACCTGGAGACCCTGCTGACCGTCAATGGCGGCCCGGTCCGGGACCGGGCGGCTGAGCGGGCGGCGTCGGTCCGGCAGGCCGAAGATGAGCGGGCCCGCGCTCTCGGCGTCCTGACCGCCGCGGGCGTGCCGGCCGCGTCGGCCGCCGCCTGGGTGGCCCGGCGCGGACTGCCGCGAGCCGGGACCGGGCAGTTGCTGGAGCTCGCGTCGCGCTGTGCCCTGGTCTGGCCGAGACTCCCCGGGCCCACCGTCCTGCTCACCGTGCTCGCGGCCGAAGCGCTCGGCGACCCGCACGCGCTGGACCGGGGCAGCCCGGTAGCAGCCGGCGTGCTGCGGCTGCTCGGGTACGACGTGTCCGCCACCGCCGAGGCCTGGCGGGCCACCTGGGACGAGATCGGGGTGGTCTGCGACCCCGTCTCGTCCCGGGTCCTGGTCCTGAACCTGCGGCTGGACGGCGACGCCGCGGCCTGCCGGCTGACCGCCGCAGCTGGCACCGAACCGCTGTGGCTGACCTGGCGTTCGCTGGCCGGCACGTTCGGACCGGGCGATACGGACGTCTACGCGTGCGAGAACCCGTCCGTGCTCATCGCCGCCGCCGACCGGCTGGGACGTCGGTGTCTGCCACTGGTTTGCACGAACGGCCGCCCGTCCGCAGCGGCGCGGCGGCTGCTGGCGGCGCTCGCGGCCGGCGGGACGGTGCTGCACGTCCGCGCCGACGAGGACAGCGCGGGGCGGCAGATCGTGTCCGGGCTGAACGCCGTGATACCTGGGATGCGCCTATGGCGCTACTCGCTTGATCCGTCCTCGAACCCCAGGTACGAGGAGCAGGACCTAGAGCTCCTCTTGCACGACCTCGACCGCGGCTGAACCCTGTCTGGACACAGCGGCCTCGCCGGCGCCGGCCTCCACCCGCCGCACGGCCCTACGTCCGGGATCCACGTCAGCTTCCCGGACGCGGTTTCCCGGTCACCTCTTCCAGGAGCCGGGGATCGGCGAAGTCGCGGAAGAGCACGATATGACCGTCCCGGATCCGGAGGACCTGGATGGACGTCGCGGTGAGCGGCCGGCCCGTCGTGGTCACGGTCGC
>WNFY01003092.1_pt1 | contig 21004 bp, 12 predicted proteins | sample 5400091 | NCBI WGS metagenome assembly WNFY01 (sample SAMN13153364, study PRJNA577476) | soil metagenome | isolation source: 60 cm soil or saprolite under grassland replicate 1 | place: USA:California | collected 2016-06-15
ACTGAATGCTGCTGACCTTGCATCTTTTGATACGCAAACCGAATCATGGATTGCGGAAGCGGGAAAGTATACAGTGAAGATCGGATCATCATCAAAGCAAATCAAACGAACTGCAACATTTGGTCTTGCAAATGATATTGTTGTAGAGAAAGTAAATAAGGCATTATCGCCGCAGATAAACATAAATGAATATAAATCAGATAAAGCTAATGCGAAAGGTTTTATTTATGATTTGAATGGTTTTGTAGCGATAAGTAAATAACTGGTTTGTTTGTAAAACTGCAGGCAAGCATAAAAATCCTTATCCCGACGGCGAACTCCCTTGAAAATAAATTGTGGGGCATATTTCGCATGGGGCTCCGAATTAGTCTTTCTTCCGGTCTATTTGCTTTTCAGGTTCAGAAATACCATTGGGATGCTCAGCTCTAAATTTTGTCATTTCCTCTAATAAAATAGTTTCAACATATGGATTTTCAGGATAAAAAGTTTTAGCAGTCCACTTTATTCCATCATCATTAATATTATTTCGTTTTAGAATATACAATACAAATCCAAGCCCCCTAAAACCAAACATCATCGTGTCTTTACTAAGTAACTCAACAGCCCTATCAAGTATTTTACTATCTTTTGCCAAAGCAACTCCGGTTTCTGAAATAACCTTATCTACAGCTTCTGATAATTGAATAGATACTTGAATGTTTATGTGCTGTTGAATATCGGTCAGTTTTAGCATTTCTCTATACGTTTGGAAATTTGCACTCTGAATTTCTGTCAATGATTTTGCTACTGAAATTTGAGATTCTAATGACTTGATGGTTTCGTTTTTAGCGTTAATGGCGTTTCGTTGGGCTATATATGTCCACACATACGCTATAGCAATGACAATCATTATAACTATGTCAGCCCATGATTGAAATATTTCCATATAGTGAGTTTGCTATAAATATAACAACTTAAAAATAGCGGAAGCAAATAGAAGAAGTGGTCAAAAAAATTTATTCTTTTTATCGGGTATATCTAAGCGCAGCACTTAACGTCGAGTAAGATTTTTATGCTCAATAAAAATTTTAGCACGGGATGGCAGGAGTATTAAAGAAAAAAAGAAAAGGGAAAACGGAGGCGCTTCGCCGACGAATAAAACTCGCATCATTAGAACATTGATTGAAAACATGGCTGCTAAAAAATACAAAGACGAGAATTAGCCGGTTGGACAAATGAGGATTATATAAAGGAATATAAATTTAGAAATTCAATAATCATATGTGCTACTATTGTTGGCATTCTGTTAGGATTTTGGTTATCCAAGCAATAAATATTGTCCATGCAATTGCTGCAACAGGAAATAGCCATTTGGGGCTATAAATCATAACAATAGTCAAAAACGGGACATCTTTTAAATCTTCGCTTTTAAGTTTACCAATTTCAATTTTTTTGTCAGAATATCTTCTTATAAAACTTTCTTCTCCAATTTTACTTTTCACGACTTCCCGCATGGTAAGAGAATCACCCAACATCGTAATTGAATAAGCCTCTAATGCCTTTGGGTATTCCGGTTTTTTAAAAATCATACTCTAATATTTTAGCATGAATAAAATCAAAAATAGAATTTGGGTAGGCTGTTAGTAGAAGCACGGGCTTATTTCCTTTAATATTTCCGTGCCTACTTAACATAATATTAATTATAGGAAAATTATAACAAGGTTGACGAAATTTGATTTATCGGAGAATTGTAACCCAGCCGGTTAACGGTTTTTCATTTTTAATTTTTAGATCGAGTATATAATAATATGTTCCTACAGGCATCGGTGTTCCATTGCGTGTTCCATCCCAGGGTTTGATATAGCCAATATTTCTAAATACCAACTGGCCATAACGATTATAAACCTGCAGATCTGCATCACCAAATAAATCAAGCGGCTCAATATTCCATAGATCATTAATGCCATCACCATTGGGAGAAAAGGCATTAGGAATTAATATTTTGTCATACACTTTTATGAAGACTTCATCAGTAGCAGCACCACATCCCCTATTGGATTCTGTATGAAGTGTGTAGTATGCAGATTTTGGTGCGTTTACCAAAGGCCTCAAAGAATTAGCATTATCTATATTAAAAGTTGGTGTCCAGAAATATCGTATATCCGTTCCGCTTACAGTTCCTTCAAGAGTAACCGGAATGCCTGCGCGTGTCCTTTTATCAGAGCCTGCATTTGCGCTTGGTTTTTTCCAAACATTTACATTTACATAAGCTGTATCAGTGCAGCCATATTCATTACTTACAACAGCCATAAACCTGGTACTATCAGAAGGAGTAGCAACAGGATTTGCAATGCTGTCGTTGTTTAAAACATTTCCCGGATACCATTTAAATCTTGTACCACCACTTACTGTAAGTTTTGTTGATGTCCCTTCACAAATATTTACATCATTGCTGATTGCAGTAACATGGGCTGCAGGAAAAACTATAAGGTTTACAGAAGCAGTATCAGTGCAGCCCTGGTATGTAGTTATTTTTACATGATATCTGCCCTCATCGTCATAATTTGCAGAATCAATTACAGGTCTTTCTGATGAGGAAAAGTATCCGTTAGGACCTGTCCATACATATTGAGAACCTCCTGCAGCAAATATCACAACAGCTTCACCATAGCAGCCAAATATATAGCTGGTAATTTGTGCATAAGGTTTGGGATTTACAGTAATTGTTATTGGTTTTGAATATACCCTGCTGCAACTTACCGTTACCCCATTAACTGATTCTGCTACTCCCATTCTGTAGAAATAAACGCTCACTTTTTTTGGCTTAATCAGGAGATTTAAAGAATTCTGCGAAAGCATATCCTGCCAGGTATTACCACCATCAAAACTTTCCTGCCATTGTAATACAGGGTTATCAAATCCTGGAGAAAATGAACCTTTCACGGTAAATGTGGTAGTATCCCCATCACATATGCTGATTGTATCAGCGTTATTTTCAGTAAACACAGCATTTACAATTGGCCCGCAAGCTCTGATTGCGATATCATCTATACCAATTACATTTCCGCACTCTCCTGAAACCGCATCATTTTTAATGCGCAGTAAAACAGATGTAGTGGCAGCGGATGTTTTAAAAAAAGTACCATACTGTTTCCATTCTAAAGCATCCGTCTCGTATATCTTGTCTGTAGAATAAGTAGCAAGCACAGCTCCTGAAACTGTTTCAACCTGCAGTGTAACATTCGGCTTTGAGCCACTTCCTCCGCAGGCTGTTTTACGGAGTAAATTCGCAATCCATACTGATACTTCATAAGTAGTATTTGGACATAATCCATCAACTTTTGTTGAAAAGAAAGTTCCGTCATAGTTGCTCGCGTTTACCAGCAAATATTTCCCATCCTGATCTCCTTGTGTATGATCCGCAGAAGTCGCTAACCATGTATTATCAAAGCAATTAAATAATAGACTGTGCAACCCATATTCGCCTGGTCCGGGGCAACCATTTGCAGATAGTGTGTAAGAAATGCTTGAAGGAGTTAAAGCGAAAGGAGCATCTCTGTTACCAAAATCAATCGTTACTATTGGATCTCCAAGGCTGCCTGTACACAATTGTGCTTGCAATAATAAATGGGATAAAACAAACGCAATCGTTAAAAGTATAATCCTTTTCATTTGAATAATCCGCTGCTATTAAAATTAATAAACAAATGCATGCAAAACTGTCTAAAGATATTTGTTAAAACAAGTTTGAACTTTTTAAAGTTAAAATCAATTTACCAACTCAATCAACTTATCTACTCTATTTACCTGACATACCTTATATACTTCATCATTATCTTGCATCTTCATGCTTTTTGTACAAAACATATCACTTACCCAATTCAGAAATTATCTTTTTCAACAATTTAAATTTTCTGAACGTATTGTAGCAATCAGTGGTGCCAACGGAACCGGCAAAACCAACCTGCTTGATGCTATTTATTATTTATGTTTTACTAAAAGTTATTTTGTAAAACCTGATGCACAAAGTGCACAAACTAACTTAAGTGGCTTTCGCATTGAAGGCAACATTGTAAAAAATGATGAACCCAATAATCTTGTTTGCATCTTTCGTGAAAATAATCGCAAAGAGTTTCAGTTTAATAAGACTATTTATAAAAAGTTTTCTGAACACATCGGCAAATTTCCCTGTGTATTTATAGCACCGGATGATGTGCAATTAATAACAGAAGGAAGTGAAAAACGAAGAAATTTTATTGATGCTATTCTATCACAACTCTACCCTGCATATTTGCAACATTTAATTAATTATAAAAAAGTACTTGATGAAAGAAACAGTCTTTTAAAAGCTGCTGCAGAAAAAAATTATCTTGATGAAACGCTGCTTAATATTCTTGATGAGCAATTGATAAAAAATGGTGAGCAGGTTTATAAAACAAGAAAACAGTTCCTTGAAATTTTTATTCCAAAAGCTCAGATTGAATACAGTGCAATTGCGGACAATAATGATACAATTACACTTCATTATTTTAGCCAGTTACATAATATTTCATTTAATGATATTCTCCTGGAAAACAGGCAACGTGATCTTTTTCTTCAGCGAACGAGCTGTGGTATACATAAAGATGATCTTGAAATGCAATTAGGGGAAATGGCTTTTAAAAATATTGCTTCACAGGGCCAGCGAAAAAGTTTATTGTTTGCATTAAAGCTTGCAGAGTTTGCTGCATTAAAAGAAAAAAAAGGATACGCCCCTCTCCTGCTGCTTGATGATATTTTTGAAAAGCTCGACGCAAAGCGCATGAATAATCTATTGTATAAAGTATGTATTGAAGAACAAGCCCAAGTATTTATTACAGATACACATAAAGAACGATTACAAAAAGCCTTTGAAGATTTACACGTTAACTACCAGTTAATTGAATTAAACTTTCCTTTTGCAGAACTTTAAATGTATGAGAGAACCAAATGCACTTAACAATGAATAACCCGGAAAGACTGCAGGAACCTTGTCGACAAAGCGTTTTGTGAGTTCAAACGGTTCTTTTCCCGCGTCGCTGTCGAGACCCAAAACAAAATTGGTTTGTACATAAGGAATATACTGAAATATCATGTTTACATGCTCTGATATGCGGTTGAGTTTTTCTTCACCTGCAATACGTGATGTTCTTGATTTATTACCCAACTCGTACCATGATTCAATGCCCGGCAACATCGCCCCAAATCCATTATTGCATTTCTTTCAAATGCTCTTCTGTAAGAATTGACAAGCTACTTTCTGCGATAAAACGAAAACTTTTTGGCGGCGCTACAGAAGCAATCGCATCCATGTTTTCTTCAAAGCGAATTCCAAAATTCGAGTCATGCCATACAACAAGAGGCCTCTTAAATTTAGTAAGCAGAAAGCGAAGATCTTTTTTTATCGTTTCGAAATTAAGGGTTTCATAAAGCACCGTTGAGTCAATGCGAAATGAACATGTCTAGAAATATGGAATACAAAATTCCTTGAAAGAATATATATCCATAACGATCATACTATCGTAACCTTTTCTCATGATTCTCTTTATCCCACAAGAATGTTTCTGTAAAAGAAAAATATGAAATGCTAAAAAAGGAGTTTTAAGAATAACTTTCAATTTTAATGTATTCGACATAAATTTTTCAATCGTAAAATAAAGAGCTGGGGTAACGCCTCTTCGACGATCGTTCTTATTTGATTCTGCTTTCGATGCATGGAAAAAATTGCTGACAAAAGTTTGCAAACAACAATTTTATTAATTACATTTAATTTCTCAGGTTCAGTCTATCTCAGAATATTCAAAGGAAAGATCATTTAGTCTTCATCTGCAGGAATAAACTAAGTAAAATGATTGATAATGCATTAAAGATAATTGCTAACGAGGTAAACAAGTATGTAGTTCGAAAGCTAGATCCTGATCGTGACCCCTCATCAACCAAACGAATAGCCACAGGAAATGTCACAAAAGTTCAGGAATCTGATGCAGCAGGATCAAGATCAGACTCTTTATCTGCCCCCGGTATTTTGACACTTGTAAATTTAGAAGAAGAACGTGTTTTAAAAAATCCAAATAATTATGTCAGGGTCAACGATAAACTGGAATACCGCAATCCTAAAATATTTTTGAATTTGTACTGCTTGTTTGCTGTGAATCATAGCTCTTATGATACGGCTTTGCAGTACCTCTCATTGATTATTCAGTTTTTTCAGTATAGAAACGTCATTGACCATAAGAACACGCCTCCTGATAATGGACTCGTTTTAGATCAAAAAATAGATAAGCTGATTTTTGATATGGTTTCTATGAACTCCGAACAGGTAAACCATTTATGGGCAATATTGGGCGGTAAATATTTACCCTCCGTTTTATACAAAGTGCGGATGCTTACAATTGAAGATGATACTGCGGGAATGGAGGCAGAAACAATTGTAAAACTATCTCTTAATAGCAATGATATAAATTAAGGAAAGAATGAATTTTAATTACAATATATTCTTTACTATTGAACTTCTGCATGAATATTTTTTAAACCGCAAATGCAATGATCTTGAAATTAAACCTGCTAAAGACTGTATGGAAATTTCAAGACGGATAAACATACAATGGCGAAATAACGAAAACCAACTCATGGCATTTATTAAAGAGAATGATGTTCATGAGCCATTTATCAACACTCCTCCCGAAAAACTTTTTCGAAAATATTATGATAAAACCGTTTTCAGGTTTTATATAAAATTAAAAGATCCCCTATTTTTAAATTATACTAATATTGATCCCTCCTACGGCTCCAGAAAAAAGTTTTATTTCAGCAACATTGCAAAAAATAAAGACAATGGAATGTTGTATTTAACGACACCTGTTAAGGATCATTCAATTGGAACAACTTATTTCCCCGGTACTCTTGTTAGGGATCCTGTAAATGGTAATGTTTTCGAATCGATTAAAAAACATATTTCAAAGAAAAAAACGCAATTATCAGATACTCAATTCTGGGTACCTAAAGGATTATTACATTTATCAAAGCCTGTTGATGATTATTCAATAGGAAAGACTTATCTAGCGGGCGATTTTGTAAGAAAACCGGATACTGATAATGTATATGAAACGATCAGGAAACATACAAGTAAAAGTGTCGCAGATTTAGATGATCAATCTTTATGGATTTCGCGGGGACAAGGCCAATTGCAGTATCCAACAGATAATGATATTGTAGATTATTGCAATGGTAATTATGTTTTTAAGGTGTCCTCCCCTGTTGCAAAAGCTGACATTGCTATTTTGGGATTTAATTATAATGCTGCTTCTCCTGCTTATGAAGTGCCTGTTGGTGAAAGTGAAGCCCGGAATTTTGAAAAACCCGTAACAGAAGTGAATGTTAATTTATCTTCACTCGGGCCAGGTAAGTACAAAATAAAAATCAATGAAGAAACAAAGATGGTATATTATGATTCAGCGCTTAAGATGGGTGATATATTTGGCGTCGTTGAAATTTTTAACCATCTCCCGGGCACAGATGATTACGCATTGTTAACTGCTGATGAAAAAATCAGAAGTATAAAGTACCAGGTTCAGTTCCCAAACCGAAGGGTGTTGTGGAAATATATAAGGAAAGATGGCAAGGCCCGCAGCATCACCGATATGGGTGATACAGGATATATCTTTAAATTGAATGGAGAAGAGTTTGTTTCTGCAACACCCATCCCCTTATCTGAAAGCGCTCTTAAAACATTAAAATTAGAATTCAATACGAAAGATTTTAGTTTACATCCTTTACCGAATCCATCGGTTCAACGTCTCAAAAAGTTTACACAGAATGAATTTGATTACTTCTGTTCCGAAGTTTATTTAAATTATTAGAGGGACATAATAATGTTCTCAACAGCTACCAAAACAACAACAACTTCACCTGCTGTACAGCAAAAGACAACAGGTGCCACCTTTTTCAGAAAGGCAGGTGAGGAAAGTTTTTTTGGTGCAAAAGAAAATCCATCCTTTTTTGGCAAAACCATACAAACAAAATTAACGGTTAGTACTCCAGACGATCCCCATGAAAAAGAAGCAGATGCAGTAGCCGATAAAGTGATGCGTATGAAAGAACCGGTAATAACGCCAGCAACTCTGCCTAGGAAAAAAGAAGAAGAGGTGCATCGCAAAGAGGAGGAAGAAGTACAGGCAAAACCGGAAATCCCTATTATAAATAAAATTCAGTGTAAAGAAGACAAAGAGGAAAAGCTCCACGCCAAATTGGACGCCGCGATTTATCAAAAACAAGAAGGGCATACCGGTACAAAAACGCAAATTATTACGGGAACGGGTAATGATCATACCATTCAAAGAAAAAATATTTCATTATTTCATTCAGATATAATTCAACGAAGCGGAAGGGGCCCGCCAACAACTTCTATTCCGTTTGAGCAAACATTAGCAGCCTCCAAAGGAGGAGGCACTGCATTACCCGGCAATACCCGTCAATTTATGGAAAGCCGCTTTAATGCAGATTTCAGTGGTGTGCGTATACACACAGATTCAACTGCAGAACACCTGAGCAGCAGTGTACATGCCAAAGCATTTGCACATGGTAATGATATTTATTTTAACAGTAGACAATTCTCTCCTCATTCCATCGAAGGCGGTACTTTACTCGCCCACGAACTAACCCACACCATACAACAAGGAGCCAGCAAAAGCAACCCTCCAAGAATCAATAACAAATCTTTAGTTGCTAAAAAAAGCAGTATTCACAGAAATGCGAACACCGAAATATTGCAATCATCAAATAATATCAAAGATTTAAAAACAACGAGGTCTAAAACAAATGAGAGAAATGAAGAAACCAACATTTCTCAAAAGGCAGAAGTAAAAAATACAGAAAACACATCTTTGAAACAAATTGTTGTTCAATCTAAAATCAATTTGAATAGCAGCGATGTAAGTACAACTGGAAATTCACGTCGAACTGATGCAACACTTAACAAAATCACTACAAAAAAAGAAATATTTAAGAAAGATGAAAAGCCCAAAGAGGAAGAAGAAAAATCTTCGGCAGATGCTCAACATGAAATTCATAAAAAATCAACTGATACGTTAAGTTCTGAAATCAATATCCGCAAAGTTCAGCAGCATAACTCGGATACCTCTGTTAGATCGCATATTCAAACTTCCTCAACTGATAATTTCCCTGCGAATACAAGTGATGCAGACAGTTTGAAAAACACGGGTGTAAGCGAACGGGGACCACCTATTCACCGGATGGCTGCAAATCCAGGTGTTATAATTGTTCAACGTTCTTTGTTTGACAGCGCGTTAAGCCACGTCAGTGATTTCTTGTCCGACATTCCTATTACACTTGATATTGATGTAGCCAAACGCTGGTTGATGAATGGCGTTAGACGCTTTGCTTCATATATACCAGGTTACAGAGCATTGGGTGTTGTATTAGGCCATGACCCGATTACAGGTGAAGAAATAGCACAAAACGGAAGAAGCTTTATTGAAGCAGCTTTGGACATTATTCCTGGTGGAAATTTACTTAAGCAAAAATTAGATGAGTTAGGCCTTATTGACAGAGCGGCTGCATGGATAGATGCGCAAATAGCTACGCTAAGTGGAATAGTACAAAATGTACGGAACGAATTTTTAGGTGAATGGAATAGCCTTGGTTTAAGTAGCATTCTTGATGGCCCAACAGAAATTTTGCGTCGCTTTGGTAGTATATTCGAAAGAGCAATCAACAATATCATAGATTTTGCCCGAAGAGCCGCCGGAGAATTGTTAGACATTATCAAAAAATTCCTCTTAAATCAAATCGTTGATTTTGTTAAAAACCATACCAATGCCTATGAACTGCTAAAAGTAATTCTTGGAAAAGATCCTATTACTGATGAACCCGTTGAAAGAAACGGAACCAACATATTGAATGCGCTTTTGGAAATGGGCGGTGATGCAGGTCGTGAGCAACGAAGACAAATGCAGGAAACACACACTTTTGAAAAAGCAGCAGCATGGATTGATAGAGGCATTGCAGTTTTTGGTGATTTGTATTCAGCCATTAGAAGCGGTTTCAGCCGGATATGGGACGTAGTATCAATTGAGGCATTGATGCGCCCGATAGATACTTTTAACCAGATCTATGAAACATTCGCAGGACCGGTAGGAAGAGTATTGGATTTTGTAAGAGATGCTCTCGTGGCGATACTTGGTTTTATTAAGGAAGCCCTGATGACAAGATTAAGTGCCTGGGCAAGAACGGTAAGAGGATATCCGCTTGTAACGGTTATTATTGGTAAAGATCCTTTCACAAATGCAACGGTACCGAGAACAGTCGAGAACATTATTCATGGTTTCATGAGTTTGATGGAGGGCGGGGAAGAACAGTTTAATCAATTGCAACAATCCGGTGCAATAGGACGAACAGTACAGCGTATTAATGCAGCCGTGGCAAGGTTGAATATGACGCCGGAATATATTGTTCAGTTGTTTGTTCAATTGTGGAATTCATTCAGCTTTGCAGATCTGGCAAATCCAATAGCCGCATTCCAGCGAATACTTGATCGCTTTGGTGAACCAATTCGTCGGCTTATTGCCTTTGTAGTTGAGATTATAAAGATTGTTGTTGAAGTTATCATGCAGGTGATGAACTTTCCGTCCGATCTTATAGCCAATATCATAGCAAGGGCTATGCAGGCATTCGAAATGATCAAACGCGACCCTGTTGGATTTTTGAAAAATTTGTTGAGAGCCATCAAGCAGGGATTTGTACAGTTCTTTAATAATATTTTGCGCCACCTGCTGGCAGGCTTGCAGGGATGGCTTATGAGTGAATTGCAGGATTCCGGTGTGCAGGCACCGCAGGATTTTAACCTTAGAGGTATCATAGGCTGGGTATTACAGATACTGGGTATTTCAATGGATAAGATATGGGAAAAACTTGCACAACATCCAAGAATAGGACCGCAAAGAGTAGCACGTATAAGAAGTATGATTGATAGGCTTGAAGGTATCTGGACGTTTGTTAAGGATGTGCAGCAACGCGGCATGGCTGCAATCTGGGATAAAATACAGGAACGTTTAAGTACTTTGTGGGATACTATCCTTGATGCAATCAAAAACTGGATAATGGAGCAGGTAGTGAATCGCGTAACCGCACGACTTTTAAGCATGCTCGATCCTACAGGCATAATGGCTGTAATAAACAGTGCGATTGTATTGTATCGGGCAGTTCAATCCTTTATCAGATACTTAAGACAAATGCTTGAAATTGTAAATTCATTTGTAGAAGGTGTGGTGCAAATAGCAAGCGGAAATATTACAGTTGCAGCAAACTTCTTGGAACGTTCTATGGCAAGAGCAGTGCCTGTTATGATTGGCTTTTTAGCAAATCAGGTAGGGCTTAGCGGGTTAGGAAGAAGAATTGGTGAAATGATTGGCCGTGTTCGTGGTTTAGTTGACCAAGCATTAACCTGGTTGGTAAACAAAGCAGTAGATATGGGAATGAATTTGTTGGATAGAGTGATGGCGCTGGGAAGAAGTGCTGTAGAAGCAGTAAGGAATGCGCTTGGCTTAAGAAGAAGCTTCCGCACGACTGACCAAAGGGATCATTCGGTGTCAATTGAGGGCGATGGTTCCATAATTGTTGCTTCCACACCAAAACCTGTGCAAACTTTAGTGGCAGAAAGAAGAACGCAAATAGAAGCAGAAAATACCAATACGCCGGCAAAAGTTACTGAAAACACTTCGAAAATTAGTGCACTTGACCGGATTCTGGCACTTAAGGCATTAATTGATGGACTAATACCTCAATATAATGCAGCAGCAGATGGTAGCCGTACCAGGGCGGATCAGATCAGGAATACTATCAATGGTCATATGAATGAAATTGTAGAAAAACTTATTGTTGCAGGCATTGAGATTGAGGGATCAAATAATATTGAAACACATGTCACGCATACTGAGTTAGACGGTAGCAGGGCATCTCATGTAGTAGCCGAACCTTTAACGACGATTCCTGGTAATACTACAGGTTCACAGCCTCATGAAGATACACCCGGTAAGCCCTATGTGAAAGCAAGTGTTTGGACGTCAAATTGGGTGGGGGCACATTTATTAAATCATCACCTTCATGGACCGGGCGTTGCATGGAATATGGTAAGTGGTACAAAAGAAACAAATAACAATATGAAGACAGAAGTAGAGAATACTGCAAAAAATGAAATTTCTTCTCATCCTGAGAAGCAATATTACTATAATGTATCGGTTACCTATTATGCGGAACAACCTACAAAACCGTTTATGAAATTCTTTCCATTTCAGATAAATCTGCAATGGGGAGAACTGCTTGGCCAAAGAGGTAGTTGGACTCGCGGACCTGCAAGAGGACGTACATTTACTCAGGATTCGCCTGACATGACCAATACGGTTATGCCTGCATTTAATGAATCATCTGCGACGCGTTTATGGGAAGCTGCACGAGATGCCGGTGTGAGTGTACCGCAAAGTGTTTTCGATAATATTGTTGACGCACGTAGGGGAATTCCATCGCAATCGTTTGGAAATGATGTGAACGACCTAATAAGTCACATGGATGCATATTATGCCAGTCATGGTTTAGCACCTGTAGGAAGATTCACTACGTTATATGGCGGACAACTAAGAACATTAGCTGCCAATTACATATTCATGCATTATTGATATGGTAAATTATCTTACTGCTTTTAACGACTTTATTCAGCAACTAAATCTTCCCGGGATACGTGTAATCTCGAGCGACATGAGTTATTACCTCAATGCCCCACATGAAGCGGTGCACGAAGGATTGCTAGTGGTCAATTCCGGAATAGAAGATTTTTACCGGCAGGTGGAGTATATGAATGCAGAATGGTTGTATGATATAGATAATAATCCGCGGGATATTTCCTTGCTTGATCAAGAATCCAATATTATTGCAGGCAAAATGGATATTTCTTCATACACAGATGTTACAACGAAAGAAGACCATAAATTAATTTATAACCGAACGACCTATTTAATATTTGATAAAGTATCATCTGAAGAACTAGTATGTTTTAAGATGGCTGGTAATAAACTACAAGATGAACTTTTCTGGATGGATTTTTTAAAAGGTGATCTGCCCATCGCGCTGGGTGCAAATTTGGAAAGATATCTCACACAAGGTTTTGGTCATCATTTTATGTACGGATGGCAGAAAGCAGCATTTTTAAATGACGGTAGACGTCAGGCATTTATTGCACATTATGAAGAACAACTATTTGGCATAAAAAACTAGATTATGGAGACACCATTTTCACGCCAAACAAGTTTTTTGAATAGGCCTTTGCAAATTTTGTACTGCAAAAGAGTCTTAAGTTATTAACTTAAAAAAAAGTTTATGAAACCCACATACTCTCGCCGCTATCGCCGTAGTCCTTCTCAATCAAGGGAAGGAAGAATGTTTAAAAAAGATAATCTGCAGGAACAAACTTTCTTTGGTGCTCCTTCGTATGAAAGCTTTTTTAAACCCAACATTGCCATTCAACGCAAGTGTACCCACTGCGAAGCAGAAGACAAAAAAGTTCATCGTACGACAGGTGATAAAGAAGAAGAAAAAAAGATCCAAAAAATGAGTGATAAAAAAGAAGAGAAATTACAGCGTCAGTCAGAGAAGAAAGAAGAAGAAAAAATACAACGCCAGCCTGAGAAGAAAGAAGAAGAGAAGATTCAAAAAATGGAGGAAAAGAAAGAAGAAAAATTACAACGTCAGCCGGAAAAGAAAGAGGAAGAAAAAATTCAGAAGATGGATGAAAAAAAAGAGGAGGATAAAACGCTGCATCGCCAGGGTGAGAAGAAAGAAGAAGAGAAGAATATTGCAAAAAAGGAAAGCGGTACTTCAAACACGGGTCTTGCTGCTACAGGTTCCTATATACAATCACTCACCGGCAAGGGACAATCACCGCCTGGAGAGGCACAATATTTTTTTGGTAAAAAAATGGGCCATGATTTCAGCAATGTAAAAATTCACACAGGTACCGAAGCTGAAAAATCAGCAAAGGATATAAATGCCAAAGCATATACTACCGGTAATAATATTGTATTTAATAAAAGCCAGTATAATCCTGCTTCTGCAGAGGGTAAAAAATTGCTTGCCCACGAGTTAACGCATGTAATACAGCAACAGGAAAATAAACCGGATATACTAAACAGGGTAACTGAAAATGCCGAACACGAAAAAGAAGAGAAGACTGCATCTTTTGTAATAACCGGTCAGGCAACCAATACGCAAAATAAAACGGCTTATGGCTGTGCTGGGGTAAATGTACAGGGACAAACAGATGCTAATTATACTGATTCTTTTAATGCCTCAGTAAATTCGCGTTCTTCGACAAAATGTACAGACTGCACACCACCAGACTGTATTTCTGCAAACGGAATTATTGTTTCGAAGTTTAAAGCAAACCCGGTAATTACTTTGCCATCAGTGCCGGATGGATTAACAGAATGTGAATCAAAAGCCGTTGATAAATTTATCAGTACCACTTTAAAACGCCACGAGCAACAACATGTCACAGCTTTCAATACCTATAATGGACTAATAAGAACACCCTACAAGTTTACCGGATGCCAGGCTGAGTTAGATAGTTATATACAGTCGCAGCATGACAATATTAATGCCCAAAGAATAGCTTCAGCAAACGCATTAAGCAGCAAATTGGATCCTTTTAATCGTCCAATTCCATGCGACTGCAAGGAGCAATAAAAAAAGTATATTTAATTTAAATATTTACAGAATGCTTTACGCCCTTCATACTAATATTACATCACATCATGCATTAGAAACTGCTATGCATGATTTGCAGCAGATCATTGTGCAGCGTATGCAATCACATTTTAACCATGATACATTTGTCTTTGACGAATGGCTGGCAGAAACATTCAAAGGAAACTTATTTAAGCAGGATATAATAAAGCAGATTCCACAACTTAAAACAACAGATGAATGGATCGTTCTGATGCTTGCAATGGTGCCGCATATTCAACCAAGTTTTTTTGAATCCATTATTGCTGAGCATTTGCCCACAGGCGGTGATTTTCCTGAATTTGGCGGGGTTAAAGGGACAAATCATCGCGGAATGTTACCCACGGGCGAAACGGCTCAGTTCATTATTGGAGGACAGGATTTGGAAAGAAGATTGGCCGTGCAAGCCTTATTTGAAGAACAACATTTTTTTTACCAGAATGATATTATCTGGTTGGAATCTGTAAAGGAGGGAGAACCCTTCATGAGCGGAAGAATTATACTGTCACCGGAGTGGGTAAATTTTTTATTAACAGGGACGGAGATCAAACCTAAATTCAGTCCTGATTTCCCTGCAAAACTTGTTGCTTCAAAAATGGTATGGGATGATCTTGTTTTACATCCCTTTACCGCAGAGCAGATTGAAGATATAAAACGATGGTTTCGTTTTCATCACATCCTTGAAGCCGATCCTAATTTATCCCGCAAGATCAATATTGGTTACAGAGTTCTGTTTCATGGACCTCCCGGAACGGGTAAAACACTTACTGCTGCGCTTATGGGTAAAGAGTTTGATAAGGATGTGTACCGTGTAGATTTGTTTATTTTTTGATGAAGCCGATGCATTGTTTGGCAAACGCACCAATGTGCAAAGTTCACACGATAAATATGCAAACCAGGAAGTAGCATTTCTTTTACAGCGGGTTGAAGATTTTTCCGGGTTGCTCATTCTTGCTTCCAATTATAAATCAAATATGGATGAAGCTTTTTTACGACGCTTTCATTCCATTGTTCATTTTCCTATGCCTAATTCACAGGAGCGGTTAAAACTCTGGAAGCAATCTTTACCGGTTTCTATCAAACTCAATGGAAGGCTCGATCTTACACAGCTTGCAGAAGCACATGAAATAAGTGGTGCCTCAATTATAAATATCGTACAGTATGCATCGCTGAAGGCTTTAAGCCGCGAAGACAAAACGCTTTATCATGAAGACCTGTTGAATGGTATTAAAAGGGAATTGCGTAAGGAAGAAAAGTCAATATAGAAGAATTGATACAAATTATTGTAATAAAATTTATGTGATGGATTATTTGGTAATGATAATAAAAGTTAAAGAAAAATTATTTAGTCAATTATTATGGTCCAAGCTTTAGTTTTTAATAGCATCGTTGTTGCGTCGCACTCTTGTGCTGAAAGTAATTCTACCCAGCTAAGCGAGCCGTCATTGCGAGTCCTGCCAAAGATTTGCGCGTGGGTGAAGGACGTGGCAATCTTCTTGATATCGTCCGATAAGCATAGGTAATTATTAATCATTAAAAACAATTTTGAGATAACTAAACTTTATGTTTTCATCTGCTACAAAAACAAATAAGAATGTAACTGCTGTTCAGCAAAAAACAGCAGGCACTACCTTCTTCCGCAAAGCAGGTGAACAATCTTTTTTTGGATCAAAAGAAAATCATTCTTTTTTTGGTAAACCCGTACAAGCTAAATTAACCGTAAGCGCTTCAGATGATCCGCAGGAAAAAGAGGCAGATGCGGTAGCCGATAAAGTTATGCGTGCTCAGGAGCCGGCACCTGTTGCAATATCACCCGTACCTGCAAAAGAAGATAAACTTGAACGCAAAGAAGAAAAAGAAATACAAACGAAACAGGAAGCACCTTTCGTCAATAAAGTTTTTTGTAAAGAAGATAATGAGGAAAAACTGCAGACGAAATCAGACAGGTCTATTTATCAAAGAAAGGAAGAACAACCAGATGAAAAAATACAAACTGTTACTACAACGAACAGTGGTCTTTCCATCAATAGGAAAAATATTTCTTTATATCATTCAGATGTAGTTCAACGTTCAGGCAGGGGCCCGCCACAAAGCTCTATACCGTTCCAGCAAAATTTATCAGCATCAAAAGGTTCCGGCAGTAGGTTGCCGGACGATACCCGTACGTTTATGGAAAGCCGGTTCAATGCCGACTTTGCCAATGTACGTGTGCATACTGGTGCTGGTGCGGAGCAAATGAACAACCATGTACAGGCAAAGGCCTTTACTCATGGTAATGATATCTATTTTAATAAGGGAAATTATGCCCCGGATACTTCCGGTGGTAAATCATTACTGGCGCATGAACTAACACATACAGTTCAGCAGGGAGCCAGTCCTGTAAATAATGCTATTGCTCCCAAACAGTTTGCAAACCCAATAAATACGATTCATCGTGCACCTCAACCACCCGCTGCAAGTCAAAACCCGGCTTCTGGCATAGACATCTCCAATAAATCAGGCGGTTCTGCTTTACCGGATGATGCTAAAGAATATTTCAGGCATTCTTTCAAGGCAGATACAAGTGATATCCGCGTCCATACAGACGACGAAGCGACAGAGATTTGCCGTTCCCGGAAAGTTCCTGCGTTTACACAAGGCCGTCATATTTGTTTCGATCCGGCAAGGTATTCACCGAGTTCAGAAGAAGGTGGAAAATTGCTCGCAAAACAGGTGTCTGCTTCATTGGCACAACGATCTATTACCGTTAACAAAGTAAAGGGGAAAGCGCCGGCTCCAGCTAAACAAACTGCAATCAAAGCTGAGCCAAAGGATAAAAAGAAAACAGGGCCGAAAGGAAAAGGAGATAAAAAGAAGAAAGCAGGCGGTAAACCAAAGGGAAAACACAAAGGCGATAAATCAGACAGGCCGGCTGTTAAGTCGGTAAAACCTAATCCTAAAAAATCTCCTTCACACCCCGATGAAGACCCGGCTTTTCAAAAGGTAGTAGCTAAAACCAAAACAACTGCAAAAAATCAGAAGCAGCATGACCCTGCTGAATCAAAAGCTACTGATGCACAAAAGGCATCGCCACCTGCGCCCAAAGAAGCCGAAAGCAAGGCGAAGGAAAGAAAAACAGATGGTATAGATGAAGCCGGAAAAGAGGACAAGCCCTTTGATGCAAAGTCATTCAAAGCTGATTTATTAAAGAAGATTGAAGACGTTACACCGAAGACATTGGAAGACGCAACAGAATTTAAGGAAAATAATAAAATAGGCGAGGTTAAAAATGTAATGGGTGATAAAGTGTCTGGTGAAAAACAAGACACCACCGGTCCGGTAGCAAAAGCAACAGCACAGCCTGCGCAGGTGAACGATGCGGATAATAAACATCCGCTCCCACTTCCACCAACGCCCAAAGGGCCTAAACCTCCAGGTGTTAGCGCACAAGATGCAGCACCTAAACCTAAACTGGATAATGAAATTTCGCTGCAGGAAAAGAGCAAGTCCCTGGATGATGAAATGAAAGCCAATAACGTAACCGAGGACCAATTGGCTAAAAGTAACGAGCCTTCCTTTACCGCTGCGCTTGATCAAAAAAGAGGCGCCCAGAAAGATGCAGTAGAAAAGCCCAAGCAATACAGAAAAGATGAGAAGCTGATGCTAACGCAGGCGAAGGCAGTAACTCAGGAACAATCTGCACATGCATTAGCAGGTATGGATGCCGAACGAGGAAAAAATTTCGGAATGGTTGTGCAACACCAGCAAACAACAAAAGAAAAGGATAATTTAACCAGGGCGGGCGTGGCAAAAGAAATTGAAAGCATATACGCTGCAGCAGAAGAAAAAGTAAAAAAAGCGCTGGATGATGCAGATAAGGAGTCCAACAGGATTTTTGATGAAGGTTCCGAAACAGCCAGGAAAGAATTTGAAAATTATGTGGATGGGAAAATGAGGGCATATAAGGAAGATCGTTATTCCGGTTTCTGGGGTGGACTAAGCTGGCTGGAGGATAAAATATTCGGTATGCCCGATGAAGTAAATGTTTTTTACACGCAGGGCCGGCAAATGTATCTCGATAAAATGGACCAGGTAATTACACAGGTGGCCAATTATGTTACCGCAAAGCTCAATGAAGCGAAACAAGCAATCAAGGATGGAAAAAAACAAATAGACGATTATGTAAGCAAGCTGCCGGAAGACCTTGCAGAAGTTGGCAAACAGGCCGCTTCAGATATACAGGACAAATTTGATTCGCTTGAACAAAGTGTGAACGATAAAAAAGACCAGTTAATAGAAGGCCTTGCCAAAAAGTATGTTGATAATGTAAAGAAGATTGATGACCGGATCAGTGAGATGAAAGAAGCAAATGCGGGGCTTATTGATAAAGCAATCGGATTTTTGAAAAAAGTATGGCAGGTGATAAAAGATCTGACCAATTTGTTTACTACAATTCTTTCAAGACTTGCTTCTATTATTGGAACTATTCTCGGCAGCCCCGGCGGATTCTTCGAAAACCTGGGCAAAGCATTTAAACTCGGGTTTGATAACTTTAAAAATAAGTTTTTGGATTATCTTGAAAAAGGCCTTATGGAGTGGCTGGCAACTAACCTTGGCATCGCAGGCATTGAGCTTCCTGAAAAATTTAGCCCCGCTGCCATTTTCTCTTTGGTGCTGCAGGTGCTTGGTCTTACAAAGCAACATATAAAAGAAAGAGCAGTAGTTATACTCGGCGCAAAAACGGTAGCAGTACTTGAAACTGCCGGGGGGATACTTTACCGTGTATATAACGAAGGGCTCGGTGCAATATGGGATATGATTTATGAAAAACTTACTGACCTGAAAGAAATAGTATGGGAAGCAATAAAGTCTTTTATTAAAACAAAAATAATAGAAGCAGCCATCGTATTCTTACTCAGTTTACTCAACCCGATTGGTGCTTTTATTAAAGTTTGTATGGCTATTTATGATTTCCTGATGATGCTTGTAAGATTCAAGGATCGCATAGTAGAATTACTTGATACCATACTAAATGCTGTAATGGATGTTGCAGCCGGTTCAATAAGTGGCGCTGCCAATGCTATTGAAAAAGCATTTGCAAAGTCTATCCCTATAATAATAGCTTTCCTTGCTGCATTGCTGCACCTGAATGATATTGGCGCCAGAGTAAGAGATATTATTACACGTATCCGGGCAAAGGTCGACAAAGCACTTGACTGGGTGATAAAGAAAGGCGCAGGTCTTGTTAAGGGTATTGCAGGTGCAGCCAGAAGGGCAGTTGGCGGCGGAGGAACACCAGAAGAAAGATTGAAGAATGGAATGGCTGATGCACTTGTTGTGGTAAACAGATTTGCAGGAAAAAAAGTTGGTGCTTTAGTTCTAAGGCCTTTACTAGGTGCAGTCAAAATTAAATATGGATTCAAAAGCTTAGATGTTATCCCCCGCGAAGGAAAGTGGGTTATCAGAGGTGAAATTAATCCGGTGGAAGAAATTACAAGTAATGCCGAAGTGGAACAGGGCCCCGAAGGGGGAAAGGGAAAATCAACAATACAACAGCTTTTTGGTATGGCAAATGGCGAAATAATTGAGCCTAAACCAAAATATGCCGGTGCAAAATTACGCCAAATGTTGTCTCAGTTCGAGCCGGCCTTATTGAGTGCGAATGAAGATAGAATCCGCGGAGTTATTAAATTGATTCGTGGAAAAGATCCCGATTATACAATATACCAAGGGGCTATTTATGCGCCGTTTATTGAAGATCAAGAAGCTGCTATTCAACAATTAAGGAATCGTATGCCAACCGCCGGATATTTTTTGAGTCTTGAACGGGGCGGGGCAATGCTGGGCGATCAAATAACTTTGCATACGCAAACACTTAATCAAAGTATTGAAAAAGAAAAAAGCGGAGATTACAGAGCTAAACAGCTTTCCGATTTAGAAAATATGATCAATCAAATAATGCACGGAAAAGAGGGTGAGCATGTTATAATTACTATTTCAGAAACATCAGTTTCAGGAAGTTCAACATCCAATCTTTTGGAAAAATTAAGAAGTATAATAAGCACTGGACGTTTTCCAAATCTTAAATTTAGAGTGCTTGTATTACAACAAACCGTTACCGGACGGGGGGAAGAAGCAGCCGGTGTTATTATGCGTAATTTGGCCAAAGCAAACCGAGTTGAAGTTGTTATTGCTAATACACCATATATTTTAGGTGAAGATGTGGACTATCAAATTG
>WNFY01001690.1_pt1 | contig 21003 bp, 20 predicted proteins | sample 5400091 | NCBI WGS metagenome assembly WNFY01 (sample SAMN13153364, study PRJNA577476) | soil metagenome | isolation source: 60 cm soil or saprolite under grassland replicate 1 | place: USA:California | collected 2016-06-15
AGGCCGCGGCCAACGGACCCGGGCTCATCCCTAAGCAGAACTTCAGCTCGAAAGCCGCATCCCGACGCAAACCGGATGCGGTGCGCTCCGGCAAAGCACGGGCCGGCGCGCCGGCGCCCACGTCATCGGCAGGCAGGCCGCCACCCGCCGGCACCGATCGGCTCGATCCGACCGGGCAGGGCGTTGCCGGCGCGAACCCACGGCGGCCTCGCAAGCCCGTCGAAGACGATCCGTTCGACGCCGTCGGGGTCCGGGCCGGCGCCTTCCTGTTGCGGCCGGCGATCGAGGTCACGACAGGCCACGACAGCAACCCCGCGCGCAGTTCCGGGGGGCGCGGCTCCTCGCTGCTGATCGTCGCTCCGGAGCTCAAAGTGAATTCCGATTGGGAACGGCACGAGCTCACCGCCAAGATTCGCGGCAGCTACACCGAGTATCCCTCGGTTCCTTTCGCCGACCGGCCGTTCGTGGATGCAAAGCTCGACGCCCGCATCGACGTGACACGCGATACTCGCATCGATCTCCAAACACGCTATCTGTTGTCTACGGAGAATCCCGGCAGCCCCAACCTGCAGGCCGGCCTCGCCAAGCTCCCCACCTACACCGACGTCGGCGGCACTGCCGGCATCGATCGGCGCTTCAACCGGCTGGACGTTTCGCTCAAGGGCAGCATCGATCGCTTCGATTATCAGAACTCGCTGCTCACCGACGGAACTTCGTTCAGCAACAAGGATCGCGACTACAATCAATACGGCGCGCAGGCTCGCGCCGGCTACGAGATCACGCCGGGGCTCAAGCCGTTCGTCGAGCTCGATGCCGATACGCGGGTCCACGACGTTGCGCTCGACCGGTTCGGCTTTGCGCGCGACTCCGAGGGGTTCACGCCCAAGGCCGGCACCAGTTTCGAATTCACCCGCAAGCTCACCGGCGAAATCTCGGTGGGCTATCTGATCCGCACCTACCAGGATCCGCGCCTTGCCGATCTGCGCGGGTTGATCGCCGGTGCCTCGTTGGTCTGGACGGCGACCGGGCTGACTACGGTGAAGCTCACCGCGGGCTCGTCCGCGGACGAATCGACGCAGCCCGGTGTCTCCGGCCTGTTCCGGCGCGACGCCGGCATCGAAGTCGATCACGCATTCCGGCGCTGGCTGCTCGGCACCTTCAAGGTCGGCTGGGGACTTGACGAATACGTCGGGCTCAACCGGGAGGACAAGCGTTACGCGACCTCGCTCGGGCTGGTTTACAAGCTGTCGCGCACCATGCAGCTCAAGGGAGAGCTGCGCCAGTCCTGGCTGCGGTCCAGCGATCCGGGCGCGGACTACACCGCGACCGCGATCCTGGTCGGCCTGCGGCTGCAGCGCTGATGGCGCTCGTGTCCCGGATCTTCGTTCGCTTCGCTCACTCGTCCGGGACGCGAGATATCTTCTCCCCCAGCAGCTTTTCCAGCTCGGCGCGGAATTCGGCCCGCATGTCCTCGCGTGCGAGCGCGTAGGCGACATTCGCAGCCAGGAAACCGATCTTCGAGCCGCAGTCGAAGGTGCGGCCCTCGAACTTGAAGCCGTAGAACGGCAGCTTCAGCGCGAGGCGCATCATCGCGTCGGTGATCTGGATCTCGCCGCCGGCGCCGCGGTCCTGCGTCTCCAGGATCTCGAAGATCTCCGGCTGCAGGATGTAGCGGCCGGTGATGATCAGATTGGACGGCGCGCTGCCGCGCGGGGGTTTTTCCACCATGCCGGTGATCGAGAACGCCTTGCCCTTGCGCTCGCCGACGCCGACCACGCCGTACATGTGCGTGCGGTCGGCGGGGACTTCCTCGACCGCAATGAGATTGGCGCGCTCGCCGAGCCCGCGATAGGCGTCCATCATCTGGCTCAGGCATCCGCGAGGCGCCTGCACCAGCACGTCGGGCAGCAGCAGCGCGAACGGTTCGCGGCCGACCAGCTCGCGCGCGCACCACACCGCGTGGCCGAGCCCGAGCGGGGTCTGCTGGCGCGTGAAGCTCGTCGTTCCGACCTCCGGCAGGTCGCGGTTGAGCACTTCGAGGTCGGCTTTTTTGCCGCGCTCGTTCAGCGTGAACTCGAGTTCGAACTGCCGGTCAAAATGGTCCTCGATGATGCCCTTGTTACGGCCGGTCACGAAGATGAAATGCTCGATGCCGGCTTCGCGCGCCTCGTCGACCACGTGCTGTATGATCGGCCGGTCGACCACCGTGAGCATCTCCTTCGGCATCGCCTTGGTGGCGGGCAGGAAACGGGTGCCGAGGCCGGCAACCGGAAAAATCGCCTTGCGAATCGGGGACATGGCCGAAACATTCCTGGGGGTGGGCTTCGCGAACGGCAGGCGCTGCTTTGTCGGCAAAATCCCCGCGAATTTCAAGGAAATGCGGTGCGACGCGCATGGATCAGGCTCGGCCGGGCGAGGATGCCGCAGCCCCGACAGGCCGATTTTGCCGTGGGCGGTTGATTCGCGGCCCTGCTTTGGCCAGAAATTCGCCCCCAATAGGCAAGTGTGTGAGACCGGTTAAGCGGCCGGAAACCATCGGCGGTTCCCAATGGGGCCGGCGCCGCGAAGTGGCGGGGAAGGGCGGGCACATGGGCGGGAAACGGATTCGGTTGGACGGGCTTGTGGGCTTTCCCGGCGCGGCGCTCATCGCCGCCGTTGCGGTCGCGGCGGTGCCGGCTGGAGCGCAGTGGCAGGATGAACGCGCCGTGCTGGTCCGCGGCGAGGCAACTCCGATCGCGCCTACCAGTCGCGGCTGGAGCGGGGAGGCCGGCGGCTCGGGGCACCCGCTGATGACCCCGCAGGCGATTCTGGCCGCGGCCAGCAATTTCCAGAATTGCATCGCGCAGCTGTGGCCGCAGGCCGCCCGGCGCGGCGTCTCCTGGCAGACGTTCCAGGCCTATACGGCCAATCTCGAGCCCGATCTCCACATCATGGATCTGCTCGATGCGCAGCCGGAGTTCACGAAATCGCTGTGGGATTATCTCGATCTTCTGGTCAACGATACGCGCATCGCGACCGGGCGGGAGATCTTGGCGAAATACCAGCCGACCTTCGCGGCGGTGGAAAAAGCCTACGGGGTCGATCGCCACGTCATCGCCGCGATCTGGGGCATCGAATCCAATTTCGGCAGCGCGATCGGCGAGCGCCCGGTGCTGCAATCGACGGCGACGCTCGCCTGCATCGGCCGGCGCCAGGATTATTTCCGGGAGGAATTCCTTTCGACGCTCGAAATCCTCCATCGCGGCGACGTGCGGCCCGATCGGCTCAAAGGATCGTGGGCCGGCGCATTCGGGCCGACGCAATTCATGCCGACCGCCTTCAAGCGTTACGCGGTCGATTTCGACGGCGACGGCAGGCGGGACGTCGTCGATTCCATTCCGGACGTCATCGCCTCGACCGCGAACAATCTGCGCACGGACGGCTGGATCACCGGCCAGATCTGGGGCTACGAGGTCGGGGTGCCGCCGGGGTTCGATTACCTGTTCGCGGACCGCTCGCGCCAGCTCATGATGCAGGAGTGGCAGCGACTCGGCATCCACCGGATCGGCGGCAAGGCATTTCCGCGCCCGACGGACCGCGCCTACCTGCTGGTGCCGGCCGGCGCCCGCGGCCCGGCGTTCCTGATGCTCAACAATTTCCGGGCGATCATGCGCTACAACCCCGCGGAGGCCTATGCGCTCGCCATCGGCCATCTCGCCGACCGCTTGCGCGGCGAGGGGCCGCTGGTGCAGCCATGGCCGCGCGACGAGCGCGTGCTCAGCCTCACGGAGCGCTACGAGCTGCAGCAGCGGCTGGCGCTGCACGGCTTCGACGTGGGCGAGCCGGACGGACGGTTCGGGGCCAAGACCCGCGCCGCGATCCGCGAGTTCCAGCGGCGCGCCGGCCTGATCCCGGACGGCTTCGCCTCGACGCAAGTGCTGGACCGCCTGCGCGCGCATTAATTGCCTCCCCGCTAGCGGGGGGTTCGATCACGCGAGGCGTGATCGGGGGCCGATCCACCCTGCCGGTTTCGCCGGCGACTCTCCCCGTAGGGACGGAGTACCGCGAAGTTGACATTTTCGTCGGGCTATTGGCGGATGGCCTGCCCGTCGCTCTCGAAGGGAAGGTCGCGCTTGCATGCGGCCGGGGGCATCAAGATGAAAACGGCAAGCATTCTGGGCAAGCTCGCTGCACCGACCTTGGTGCTTGCGGCGGAGATTTGGCTCGCGTGTGCGGCCTCTCTTGTCCTCACCTCGCCTGCGGCGGCGCAATTCTGGGATTATCCCTTCTGGGGCCGGCGTCAGGCCCCGCAGCAGCAGCGCCAATGGGCGCCATGGAGCGGGGGCGGCGGCTGGCAGGGTGAGCGGTCGCAGTCGCAGGGCGATGCCATTAAGGCACCGCCGCCGCGCAAGCAGGAGGGCTCGCCGACCAAGACCGTGGTGGTCGTGGGCGATTCCATGGCCGACTGGCTCGGCTTCGGGCTCGAAGATGCGTTCGCCGAAACGCCGGAGATCGGTGTGGTCCGCAAGTACCGCACCTATAGCGGCTTGATCCGACCGGAATCCCGGAAGGAAGTCGATTGGCCGCAGGCTGCAAAGGAAATCCTCGCCGCCGAGAAAGCCGATTTCATCGTGATGATGATCGGAACGAGCGACCGGCAGGCAATCCGCGAGCGGCCGCCGCGGGTCGCTCCGAAGCAACAGCTGGTGGTGCCGCAGACGAAGCTCGAAGGCGGGCAGCCGACCTCGATCAATCCGCAAGCTGCCGAGGCGCAAGAGGGTGCCGGGGCCGAGCAGCCGAAATCCGCCGAGCAGCAAAAACCGGCCGCGGCTCCCGAACCGCCTGCCGGGCCGATGATGACCTACGAGTTTCGCTCCGAAAAATGGGGCGAGGCCTACGGCAGGCGCATCGACGAGACGATCGCAGTGCTCAAGAGCAAGGGCGTGCCGGTGCTCTGGATCGGTTTGCCGGCGATCCGCGGCACCCGTTCGACCGCCGACCTCGCCTATCTGAACGAGCTCTATCGCGCGCATGCCGAAAAGGCCGGCATCGTCTATGTCGACGTGTGGGATGGCTTCGTGGACGAGAGCGGCAATTTCGTCGCGCGCGGCCCCGATTTCGAAGGTCAGACCCGCGTGCTGCGCGCCGGCGATGGCGTGCATTTCACCAAGGCGGGCGCCCGCAAGCTCGCGCATTACGTCGAGCGGGAGATCCGGCACGTGATGCTCAGCCGCGGCGCGCCGATGGCGCTGCCGGTGCCGGAGGAGCCCCAGCCGGACGCTTCGCGCACCGGCGCGCCGGCGGCGCGTCCGGTAGCCGGGCCGGTGGTGCCTTTGACGACCTTGACGAGCGCGCCCGAAGGCCTGGTCGGCGTCGGCCTGCAGCGGTCCGGCGTGAACGACCCGAATGCCAACCGCATCCTGGTGAAAGGCGAGCCCTTGCCGGCAATCAGCGGCAGGGCGGACGATTTCGCCTGGCCGCGGCCCGATGCGAGCTTGCGGATCGAGCCGGAACCGAGCGCGGCGCCGGCTCCCGCGCCGACGGCGAAATCCGGAAGCGGCGGCGCGCCGCCCGCGCCCAAACCGGGGGCGCCGGCGCCGGCACCGGCGAAAAAACATGCGCCCGCGGCTGCGGCCGCCGCCGAAGGCGGCCGTCGGCCGCTCTCGCTCGGCGACGATCAGCCGCGGCCCGAGCCGGCGCGCCGTCGCGCGCAACCCGACAACGCGCTGCGGCCGCCCGCGGCGGTGCCGCTCGCGCCGATCCGTTGAGGGTTTTCCCTGCTCCCGCTTACGGGGAAGTCTGCGAAGCCGACGACCCCCGCGGGGTCAGGATCGGTCGGAACAGCAATTTTAGAAGAACTCATACAGGTCCAAAAAGAACTCCGCTCTTTGCGTATTCCAGGTCGAGAGCCCGTAGGATCCGGCAAACGCCGGCATCCAATGTTTGCCGTAGCGCTCCTCTATTTCCGACGCCACCAACGCCAGATCGACGTAGCGATCGGCTTTTCCCGAGTGTCCGCAGTCGACAAAACTGATTTCTTGGAGCCCATTGATCAGGATGTTTGTAAATGTCGCATCTCCATGGACGACCACCAGGTCTTCGGCCGACGGGATTCTGGTGACGAGCCGCTGGAATAATCCTTCCGGCGTCATTTTCGAGTTCAAACTTCTGAACTGGGCCGGATCGATTTGCCGTTCCGCAATGGCTGCTTCCGCGCGTTTGAGCCGGGTTTGAATTGCCTCGTCGAATGGGCAGGACAAAACGGGAAGTGAATGCAATTTAGACAATCCGCGCCCGAGGGCCTCGATGACCCTGTCCGCAGGAAGATCGCAGGATTCAACCGGTTCGCCGGGGTGAGCCGACGCCAACATCGCGGCGAAATCCGGTCGGATGATCATTCTCAGAAGCGGCGGCACATTCGCGCCGTGCGAATGAAGCCAAGATGTCCGTATGATCTCCTGCCGAATTGCTTCGGTATGGGAACCTGTTCCCAACTTGAGATACCGGTCGGGAGAGGACGTGCTGAGAACGCGCCACACGCAGGCGCCGCTCACACCAGAACTCACCGGCTCGCAGCGTGCCCCTTCGAGTTCGGAGCGCCACGATCGCGGCAGAAGCTCGAAAACCTCATCGAGGCCGAGTTGCCCTCCGCGGTTTGGGCGGGCCCATTGCTTGCCTTCGGCCGAGTTCACCGGCCCGTGCCGCCGGTCAGACCCAACGTGAGGCTTCCTGCTCGGTCGGCAGCCGGCCCTCGGGCGTAAGTTCGTCCACTGCCTGGGGCAGCTCCTGGCTCAACCCATTGAGCAGATCATCCTTGGACATGCCGGTTTGGGCAGTGAGCGCATTGATCCGCTCCGGACCCAGCGCTTCCGCAAGCTGGTTCGGCTCGATGGGCTGGTTCGATCCCGGGCCGACCCATGAGTTGACGACGTCCCCGTGCCCGCTCTGCTGGAAGCGCCTGACGAGGTCGGCCAACCCGCCGCTCAGGACGCTTCCGGCGGCCCCGCCTGCCAGTAGCCCACCCAAGCCGCCGCCGAGCAGACCGCCGAGCCCGCCGGGCGCTCCAGAGCCGCCGGGCGATGGGGCAGGTTCTTCGGAAGGCCCGACCCCAGCTCGGCCCGGCTGACTGCCGCCGAAGTTCTTGAGCGCCTTGTAGGCCAAGAGACCGAGCACGGCCATGGTGATCGGCGACATGCCTCTGCTGGTGGTCGGATCGCGCTGTCCGCGCGGCCCATTCTGCATTCCGTTCAGGACATCGAGCAAACCCATGGTCGTCTCCCTAGAGTGTCATCTTCTAGATGATGTTGCGTGTTTGTCGGTTGCAGGTCGCAGGAAGCGTCTCCGGCGAGCTCGCAAGACCGGCTCGCCGGAGTGTCGTCGCACTTATTGGGGTTGCTTTTCGTTCTTGGCGGCGCGGAAACCGGCCGAGGCGGTGTCCTTCTCGCACATATAGGCGCCGTCCTTGGTCTTTCCGTATCGCGCGCTGTCACTGTAGTGATAGATCTTCGAATCCGTGTTGACCCAAACAACCGTGTCGGTCGGGCAATGAGCCTTGGCGGCCAACATGGTCGAGTACTGGGCCGCCGCGGCATTTCCGGTCGCTCGTGGCGCGGGCTGCGATCTCGCCTCGGGAGCCCGGCTAGCTTGTGGGCGGGCGGCGGGACTCTGAGTGGCGATTCTTGTGTCGCGCGGCGAGGCTTTTGCGCTGGGCTGCGTTTTTTGTTGCGTCGCGGGGCTCGGCTCGGTGCGAGTAGTGGGGGTTTGCGCCGCGGCTCGGGTATCTCGTGGCGAGGCCTTGGCAGCCGGCTGTGCGCGAGTGGCAGGAGGCTGGGCCGCGGTTCTTGTATCTCGCGGCGAGCCTTTTGCGGCCGGCTGCGGGCTTGTGGCCGTGGCGGCGGCGCGACCTGAAGGCTGCGCGGCCGCATTGCCGCTGCCCTGACGGCAAGCCGCCACGTAATCCTTCTTGGTCTTCCCGCTCGCCTGAATCGAGGTCCTGTTCGACTGCCATTCGGCGTCGCACTGTTTGGCGGTTTTCTGCTGGGCGAGCGATGAACCTGCCGACGCAATCAGCGCGCCGGCGAGGATGGCAGAACATAGGATCGTGGAGCGCTGCAGTCTCATGGTTCGTTTCCCTTGGTTGCGAGTAGATGCTAGCCCTGCGCGGCGCCCAGGGTGTCGGCCATGGTCGCGCCGCGCTGTCCCATCGGCCGGGAGGCCGTCTCCGTGGTGTCGCGGACGGTTTGGTGCTCCATCTCGGCGTCGATCGCGGCTCCGGCCAGGACCACGATGATGGAGAGCCAGATCCAGGTCATGAAGCCGATGATGGCCCCGAGCGAGCCGTAGGTCTTGTTGTAGCTGCCGAAATTCTCCGCATACCAGGAGAACAGCAGGGATGCCGCGATCCAGACCAGCGCCGCGAACATGCTGCCCCAGCTGACCCAGCGCCACTGCGGCTCGTTCCGGCTCGGACCGTACCGATAGAGAATGGAGAGCGCCACGCCGACCGCCACGAACAGCAACGGCCATCTCGCAACTTTGATGATCCACTCGGTCGCGCTTTCCAGGCCGATGTATTTCAGAGCCAATGGCACGACCGCGACCAAACCGAGCGCCAGCAGCAGGAATACGATGGCCGCCAACGTCAGGCCCAGCGAGATCAAGTTGAGGCGCACGAAGCCGCGCTTCTCCTTCTCGCCGTAAACGATGTTGAGCGCGTCGAACAGCGCCTTGATGCCGGCGTTGGCGCTCCACAACGAAACGGCGAGTCCGACGATGAATGCCAAGCCGAGCGTTCCCGCGCCTTGCGCGGCGAGCCGGCTCATCTGGTCGCGGAGCACTTCGATCGCGCCGCCGGGCACGAAGCTCGAAATCGAATCGAGGTGGCTGGCGATCGCTCCGGGGTCCGCGAACAGCCCGTAAATGGCGATCAGCGCGGCGATGGCCGGGAAGATCGCGAGCAGGACGTAGAAGGCCACCCCGGCCGCAACCGCGATGACGCGGCACTCCGTGATGCGGGCGTAGACGCGCCAGAGGATGTCCTTCCATCCCCGCGCCGGAATCTCCGACGGCGCCGTGGCGAGCCGGCCGCGATCCGCCGCGAAGGCGTGCTCGCCGCGTTGCACTCGCGTACCGGAGAATCGCTGTTGGCGGAATCCCGGGTCTCTCGTCATCCGATTGTTTGTCCTGCAACGCGCCGAGCACCGGGCTCCAGCCGCACGCGGAATTCACGCCGTCAACCGCGATTGGCCGAAGTCTGTTCCGGCAGGGAGCGAAATAGGTTCGAAGCCTTGGCCGAACGGTCGAGCAGGCGACGCGAAGGAAATGATCGATAAGGAATTATGAGTCCGCCCTTGCGCCCCGGCGGAGAGGCGGCCCCGATCGCAGCGTTTCCGTTCGGTCGAGGTCGCCCAAGCTCAGGAACCGGATTCCCGAAGCTGAGCTATTGTAGGACGACGGAGGCGGATTTCCTTGTTCCAGATCAAGCCGGCTTGCCGGCGCGGTTCCAGCCGCGGCCGGTGTCGCCGAACGCCTCGCAACCGTCCTCGGTCACCGCCACGGTGTCCTCGAGCTTGATGAAGCCGCGGCGCGGGTGCTTCATCGTGGTCTCGATCGATACCACCATACCGCTTTCGAGCGCGCGATCCGCATCGTAGCCGCTGTAGGCGCGGTTCGTAGCGAGGCGCGGCGCCTCGTGGCTGATCAGTCCCATCCCGTGGGCGATGAATTCCAGATACGCGCCGTACGGGGAGGCGTTCATCAGCTTCTCGGCGGCAACGAATATGTCGCCGCCGCGGGCACCGCGGCGGATCGGTTTGCGCGCCGCCTGCTGAATCGCGTCGATTGCGGCGAGCAGGTCCTGCAGCTCCGAATCCGGCGCGCCCAAGATCCCCATCCGGCAGAGATCGCCGATATAGCCGCGATAGTTCCCGCCGGAGTCGAGCGAGATGACGTCGCCCGGCTCGAGCCGCTGATCCGACGGCGCCCGGTTCAAGCTGGTGCCGGCCGTGATCAGGCAATATTCGAACGTAAGCCCGCGGCCGACCTCTTCGCGCCGCAGCTTTTCGACGAGCTCGGTCTTGGTCGTGCCGGGCGCGCAGCTGGCGAACACCGCGAGCATGGACGCGACGACGCGCTCGGAAGCTTCCCGCAAGAGGCCAAGCTCGGCCGGGGTTTTGATTGCGCGCAGCCGCTCCAGCGGGAAATGCGCGTCGATGATCTCGCAGTCCGGCAGCGCCACGCGCAGCGCCGCGTCGGCGTCGGCGGGCAGGAACGAGGCCTCGATCCCGATGTGCCGGATGCCGGGCCCGAGCCCGCGGATGTGCTCGACCGCAAGCTTGATCGCGTCGACCGAGCCCGAAGACGCCGGCTTGACCGCGGGCGGCCAGAACTTGCCGAGCTCGTGCTCGAATGCCTCGAGCCGGTAGCCGATATAGGCGGCCTCCTCCGGCCGGCTGCGCCGATAGACGAGCACCGGCAGATAGCGGCTCACACCCATGGCGTCCATGTAATCGAAGAAGAAGAAGCGATAGCCCCCGAGCAGATATTGCACGTTGTGCTTCGACGTGACGAGAAGCAGGTCGATGCCGGCGTCTTCGAGCAAATCGTCGAGGCGCCCGGTATCGAACGGGATGGGTTTTTCCGCCGGTTTTGCCGCCCGGGCGAGCGTTGCGCTGTCCATGATGTTCCTCCGAACGCCGATCGATCAGCTTGCCCGATCGCATGGGTGCGTGTCACTAGCCCGCATGGCCGCCAGGAGGGGCTCCGAAATGGTCGCGACCGGGAATATGTTCGCCGATATTTCTCCGGGCGGCGCCGAGGAGCAGGTCACGCAATTGCTGCGGGCGCCGGCGCTGCGGATCGAGCGCATCGTTTCCCACGCGCATGCGAGCCCGCCGGGGTTCTGGTACGATCAGGATTGTGCCGAATGGGTTCTCCTGCTCCGGGGCGCGGCGATCCTCGGGCTCGAGGGGCATGCGGAACCGGTCCGGCTCGCAGCGGGCGATTACGTTCACCTTCCGGCCCACACGCGTCATCGCGTCGAATGGACCGACCCGGACCACCCGACCATCTGGCTCGCCGTGCATTATCGGTGATAACCGCATAGCTGAAATTATCCGGTGTTTTGGAGCGGAGAGCATTTGCTGATGCCCCTCGATTTACTCGAGACACCTCCCCCCTTGTCGGGGAGGCCGCCTCGCCCGCCATGCCCCTGATCGCGCTCACGGGCGGCACCGGATTCATCGGGCGATATCTGCTGCGCCAGCTCTCCAAGCGCGGCTATCGGCTGCGCGTCCTGCTACGCCGTCCCAGCGTGCTGCCGGCGGAATGCGCGAGCGCGGTGGTGGGCGATCTCGCGCGGCCGCAGAACATGGCGGCGGCGCTGGCGGGCGCCGACGCCGTGATCCATTCGGCCGGCGTTTCCCACGAGATGTCCGGGCTGCCGGAGGACGACCATCGGGCGCTCAACACCGAGGCCACGATCGGCCTGGCGCGCGCGGCGCAGCGGGCGGGAGTTCGTCGCTTCGTGTTTCTCTCCTCGATCCGCGCGCAATCCGGGCCGACCGCCGCAAGCGTGCTCACCGAGGATTCCGAGCCGCAACCCACCGACGCCTATGGCCGCTCGAAGCTCGCAGCCGAACAGGGTTTGGCACAGCTCGAGCTCGATTGGGTCGCGCTGCGCCCGGTGCTCGTGTACGGGCCCGGCGTCAAGGGCAATATGGCGCGGCTGATTGCGCTGGCGCGCTCTCCGTTGCCGCTGCCGCTCGGCGGGCTCGTCGCACGGCGCTCGTTGCTCTCGCTCGATAATCTCCTCGCGGCGATCGATCTCTTGCTCGGCGCGCCGGCACCGCTGCGGCGGCCGCTGATCGTCGCCGATCCCGGACCGCTGAGCATTCCAGAGATGATCGCCGCGATGCGGGCCGGGCTCGGCCGCCGGCCCGGCCTGTTTCGCGTGCCGGCGCCGTTGCTCGAAGCGGCATTGCGTGCGATCGGGCGTTCGGAGACTTACGAGCGCCTCGCCGGCCCGCTGGTCGCGGATCCCGCGGCGCTTGCGCGGCTCGGCTGGACGGCGCCGGTCGCGACCGCGTCGGGATTGGAGCAGCTGATGCGGGGCGGCGACGCGTAGCCCGGATGGAGCGCCCGGGAGCGGGCGCGAAATCCGGGATCCCGCATTCCGTTTCGCTCCATGCGGGCTACGAGCTTACGCCGCCTTCCATTTGATGGAGCAACCCATCGAGGCGAACTGCGGCGCTGGCGCCGTCCCGGTCGACGCGATCGCGCGCATCGCCTCGACGAGCTCCTTGCGGGCACCGGCGGACCGCGCATTCATGCGGCCCTCGTCCAGCCGGCCGCGATATTTGAGCTTGTGCGCCGCGTCGTAGCCGAAGAAATCCGGCGTGCACGCCGCCCCATAGGCGCGGGCCACCGCCTGGTCCTCGTCGTGCAGATACGCAAACGGGAAACCGTGCGCTTTCGCGAAGCGCTGCATGTTGGGAAACGAATCCTCCGGATAGGATTTCGCATCGTTCGAGCAGATCGCCACAAATCCGATGCCCTCGGCGTTGAGCGTGCGCGCGTCCGCCACCATCCGGTCGATCACCGCCTTCACGTAAGGACAATGATTGCAGATGAAGACGATCACCGTGCCGTTCGGGCCGGCGACGTCGGCGAATGCATAGGTGCGGCCGTCGGTCGCCGGCAGCCGGAAATCCGGCGCGGCCGTGCCGAGCGCAACGGGCGGGGGCGTTGCGGCCATGGTGGACCTCTCCTGATGAGGTCCAGCCTAGCACGACATTACATCGGCGGTGCGATGCCGCCCCGGCCGACGTTCACGCGCGGCGCCACCAGCGTTCCGTTCCGACCAAGCTCGGCTTCAAGAACCCCAAGCACGTCATCGGGATCACCGTTCTCGATCGCTACCCCGGCGGCTATTGGGAGGACCAGGGCTACAATTGGTTCAGCGGGCTGTAAGCATCGAGCGGCCAGAGCCAGGCGGCGCCGCGCACGCCGCTCGAATCGCCGTGCCGGGCGCGCACGATCGGCGTATCGATGCCGTCGGAGAACGCGTATCGCTCCACCAGCGCGGGAAGTTCCTCATAGATCTGCGCGACATTGGAGAGGCCGCCGCCGAGCACGATCTTGTCGGGGTCGAGCACGTTGATCACGCCGGCAAGCCCGCGCGCCAGCCGATCCCGATAGAGCTCGAAACACGCGACCGCATCGCCATCGCCGCGAGTGGCGGCAAGCGCGATCGCTTCCGGCGTCAGCTTCTTGCCGGTGCGGTCGCAATAGTCTCGCGCAAGCCCCGGCCCGGCGAGGAAAGTCTCGATGCAGCCGGTCTTGCCGCAGTAGCAGGGCGGCCCCGGCCGTTCGTTCTCACGCGGCCACGGCAGCGGATTGTGGCCCCATTCGCCCGCGATGCGGTTGCGGCCCGTGATGGTTGCCTTGTCGACGACGAGACCGCCGCCGACGCCGGTGCCGAGAATGATTCCGAACACCACGCTCGCATCCGCCGCCGCGCCGTCCACCGCTTCGGAAAACGCAAAACAATTGGCGTCGTTCTCCAGCCGGATCTCCCGCCCCAATCGTTTTGCGAGATCCCGGTCGAGCGGCTTGCCGTTGAGCCCGCTGCTATTCGAATTCTTGATCAGGCCGGTTTGCTTCGAGATCGCTCCCGGCGAGGCGATGCCGACGCTTCCGCGCCGGGAGGTCTCGCGTTCCACGAAGGCGACGAGGTCGCCGACCGCATCGAGGATGGCCGGATAGTCGCCGCAAGGCGTCGGCACGCGGCGGCGCACCAGCGTTTCGCCACGATCGTCGAGCGCGATCGCCTCGATCTTGGTCCCGCCCAAATCGATCCCGATGCGCATCGATACGCGTGAGCCCTGTAGCCCGGATGGTGCGAAGCGAAATCCGGGCGCAGAGTACAGGTCATCACGCCGCGTTTGCCAGCCCGGGTACCGGCAGCGTCTCGCGCGGCAGCGCAGTTCGCGAAAGCGCCAGGTCCTTCACGATGCGGACCAGCTTGGCATCGCGGGGCACGCCCGCCATGGCGAAGCCGGCCTTGCGCGCCAGCGCTTGCATCGCCTCGTTGGAGCGCAGCACGTCGCCGACGAGGTAGCGCGCACCGAGGCTCCGCGCCCGGCGCTCGAGATCGGCGAGCAACAGAGTGCCCAGGCCCTTGCCGCGAAAATCGTCCGCGACCGAGAGCGCGAATTCGCAATCGAGCCGATCGGGCGCCAGCGCATAGCGCGCCTCGCCGATCGGGCTCCATCCGCCGTCGATGCGAGTCTGGGCGAGCAGCGCCAGCTGGTTGCGAACATCGAGGTGCGTGACGCGCTCGATCTCGGCCGGCGGCAGCTCGCGCAGCGGACCGAAGAACCGATTGTAGCGTGCGTCCGGCGACAGCGCGCGGACATAGTCTTGCAGCGCCTCGGCGTCGCGCGGGCAAACCGGCCGCAGCATCACGCGTTCGCCGCCCGGCAAGCGCAGCGCGTGAACGAGACGGGGCTCCTCGCGGGCCATGGCGCTCACGCCGCACGCCGAAGCTCGTGCCGCGCCAGGATCGTTCCCGGCTGCACCACCAGCACGGCGGGGCCGGAGAGCGCGGTTACCAGCGTGAGACCGGGCCGGTCGAGCACGAAGGATTCTCCCCCGTGGAGGATCTTGTCCTCGGGGTCGCCCGCCTGGGTGATCCAGAGATCGCCGCCGAGGGATTTCACCTCGAGCCCGGCGCCGTCCTCGATCGGCAGCAATTCGCGCGCCTGCAGATGAACCGGGGTGTCGAGCGGACCAGCCATGGAAGCCTCCTCTTGCATGAGGGCGACGCATGCGGTTTCATGGGGGCATGCAGTCGAGTTGTTGAACTAAACCGCAGAGTGGTGCAGAGTTCGGCGCGGCTCAAACGATCCTTTTTCAGCCAATGCATGAGTTTTGGGAATGGCAAGCAAGCGCTACGACCTGCCCCATCTGGCCTTCTTCCAGGGCTTCGAGGCCGCCGCGCGCACGCTGAGCTTCACCAAGGCGGCCGAGGAGCTGTTCATCACCCAGTCGGCCGTCAGCCGGCAGATCAAGGCGCTCGAGCAGCACCTCGGGCTAAGGCTGTTCGAGCGCCGGCCGCGATCGCTCCAGCTGACCGAAAGCGGGCAGGCGCTCTACCGGATCGCAACCGACGTGCTCGATCGGCTGCAGAGCGCGACCGACCGGCTCAAAGCCGAGACCCGCGCGCGGCAGCTCTCCATCACCACGACCACGGGCTTCGCCTCGCTCTGGCTCATTCCGCGGCTGCGCCGGTTCACATCGCTCCATCCCGACATCGACGTGCGCATCTCGGCCACCACCGACGCGCTCAACCTCGAGCGCAGCCTGATCGATCTCGCCATCCGCTACTGCCGGCCCGAAACCGTGCCGGAGGGCGCGGTGAAACTATTCGGCGCGGAGATGATCCCGATGTGCAGCCGTGCGCTGGTGCGCGACAAGGCGCGGCCGCTGAAAACGCCGCAGGACCTCGCGCATCACACTTTGCTGCATTTCGATTATGCCGGCGCGGAGACGATGTACATGGATTGGGGCACCTGGCTCACCGCGCTCGGCATCAGCGACCTCAGACCCGCGGGCGCGCTGCACTTCAGCCAGTACGAGCAGATGATCCAGGCGGCGATCAGCGGACAGGGCGTGGCGCTCGGCCGTCAGCCGCTGCTCAACGATCTGATCGAAGCCGGCACGCTGGTCATGCCGTTCAAGCAGACGCTGGTGGGATCGCGGGCGTATTTCATCATCGAATCGCGGCTCTCCGCCGGCAAGCCGCACGTGCGCGAGTTCGCGCAATGGCTGGTGGCGGAAGCCGGCCGCGATGCCGGGCCGGCGCCGCGTGGGTGATGGGTGCAAGATCAAAACTTCGTTTGTGGATTTTGACCATGAGGGCCGCAATCGGCTCCCTCCCCCTTTGTGGGGGAGGGACGCGGGGGTGCCTGTTTGATTCAGCGACCTCCATACCCCCCTCCCGCCTCGCGCATGCCGCGCGAGGCGACCTCCCCCACAGCCGACATCGGATGTTTCCGATGTCGACCGGTTCATGACTGCCGAACCCGGGAACACCCGGGTTCGGGGGGAGGCGTCTCGAGTAACCCGCGAGCCATGCGAGCGGCGGAACCAGGTCCTAATTTCGCCCATTCCTGGTAGGATCAAACCGGTGATCCTCGGCGGGGGGCCGGTCCGTCCCAGTTCGGAGCGTGTTTGGCAATGTTCGACCGTCGCGGTTTGGCTCTCGGCGTCATGCTGGTGGCGTTCGCGCCGCTGGCATCGGCCCAGGATTGCGAGCAGTTCCCCTGGTCGTGCCAGGGACCGTGGGCGCGCCCGGCCCCGTACCCGCGGCAGGCGTGGCCCGGATGGCAGCAGCGATCGCCCGAATATGCGCCGCAGCCGCAATACCAGCGCCAGCGGCCGTGGCGGGACGAGCCGGAGCCGGCACGGCCGCGCGAGAGTGCGCGGCCGCCAGCGGCGCCGGTCGATCCTGCTGTGGTGCGGCAATACGCCGGCATGTACGCGGCGATCGAGGACGAGCCGTTCCCGATTCCGGCGATACAGCTCTCCGACGTCGATCCGGCGTTTCTGCGCAAAAATGTCGCCTATTTCAGCCCCGAGCCGGCCGGCACGATCGTCATCGATCCGGCAAATCATTTCCTCTATCTGATCCAGGGCGGCGGCAAGGCGGTGCGCTACGGCGTCGGCGTCGGCCGCCAGGGGTTCAGCTGGTCCGGCAGCGCGACCATCCACGACAAGCAGGAATGGCCGGACTGGTATCCGCCCAGGGAGATGCTCGCGCGCCAGCCCGAGCTGATGCGGCACATGAGCCAGCTGCGCAGCGGGATCGGCATGCCCGGCGGCCCGCGCAATCCGCTCGGCGCCCGCGCGCTCTACCTGTGGCAGGACAACAAGGACACCTTGTTCCGCATCCACGGCACCGTCGAGCCGTGGACCATCGGCAAGAACGTCTCCTCGGGCTGCATCCGCATGCTCAATCAGGACGTCATGGATCTCTACGAGCGCGCCCCGGTCGGCGCCAAGGTGGTGGTGCTGGGCTCGCGAGTAGCCAGTTGACGCGTTCCCCGGACGCGGCGCAGAGCGGAGCGATGCGCCGCAGATGCGGGGTCCAGAATTTTGGAAGATTGCGCAATGGGTCCCGGTTCAGCGACGCAGCACTTCGTGCTGCATCGCGCCCGGGACACGAGGGGAGAGTTTTCCCATGCCGAACCACACCATCGCCATGCTGCATCCGGGCGAAATGGGCGCCGCCGTCGGCGCGTGCCTCGTTTGGCGCGGGTTCCGCGTGCTGTGGGTTGCGCAAGGCCGCAGCGCCGCAACGCGGGCGCGCGCGGACGCGGCCGGGCTCGAGCCATGCGAAACGCTCGACCGCGCGCTTGCCGAGGCCGACGTCGTCTTCTCGGTTTGCCCGCCGCATGCCGCGCTCGATCTCGCCCGCGCGGTGGCCGAAAGGCACTTCCGCGGGATTTTCGTCGATGCCAACGCGGTCGCCGCCTCGACCGCGCGAAAAATCGGCCGATCGATCGAGGCCGCGGGCGCCTCCTTCGTCGACGGCGGCATCATCGGCCCGCCGCCGAATGCACCCGGCCGCACCCGGCTCTATCTGTCCGGCCCGGCGCGGGAAAAAATCGCCGCGCTGTTCGCCTCGAGCGATTTGCAGGCGGTCGCGCTCGACGGCGACGCCGGCGCGGCCTCGGCGCTGAAGATGGCCTACGCGGCCTGGACCAAAGGCTCGACCGCGCTTCTCGCCGCGATCCGCGCGCTGGCGCAGCGCGAGGGCGTCGATAAGAGCCTGCTCGCGGAATGGAAGCTCTCGCAGCCGCAGCTGCTGCGGGAATCCGACGCGGTTCCCGCCAAGGTCTACAAAGCCTGGCGCTGGGTCGCCGAGATGGAGGAGATTGCCGCGAGCTTCGAAGCCGCCGGCCTGCCGGGCGGCTTTCATCTGGCGGCGGCCGAGATCTACGGCCGCCTCACGGCATTCAGGGACAGCGCCGCGCCGCCCTCGCTCGACGAAGTGACGGAGGCGCTGCGCAAACCCTCTCCCCTTGCGAAAGAGGGTGGCGCCGAACGTAGTGAGGCCCCGCGCGAGAGGTCTCGCGCTGCTCGGCGTTTGAAGTTGCGTCGCGGCTGACTACGCCGCCCGGCTGTGCATCCCGCCGGCGTCCGCCTGGGCGCCGCGGATCGCCGCGACCGAGCGCTCGACGACCACAGCCGCGCGACCTCCTGGCCGGCGGCCGAATCCGGCGCCACCTCGCCGGCGCTGAAACCCGCCGCGAGCGAGGCCATGTGGCCGGCGCGCTGCGAGATCTGGCCCGACCACACCGGAATGCCCAGCGCCTCGAGCTTTGAGCGCGAGGCCGCGACCGCCGGCGCTTCCTTCTCGTCGCGCTTGACCGGCGCGGCATTGATCACCACCGCGTAGGGCTTGTTGCGTTCGCGCGCGATCTTGACCGTCTCGGCGACGGCGGCGAGATCGAAAAAGCCCGGCCGCGCCGGAATGACGACGAGGGTCGCGGCGCGGATCGCCTCCTGGACCACGACCCACAGCGTCGGCGCCGTGTCGATGAACACCCATTCGACGCCGTCGATCATGGCGTGCGCGAGCAGGCGATCGATGCCACGCGCGGCGTTCTCGAGCGGCGGCTGGCGGTCGCCGCGCATCGAGTGCCAGAGCGTGAGCGAGCCCTGCGGGTCGGCGTCGAGGATGAGACAGCGTCTTCCCAGTTTCTGCGCAAAGGCGGCCAGATGCGCGGTGAGCGTGCTCTTGCCCGAGCCGCCCTTGCGGGACGCAAGCGTGATCACGTTCATGGCCGGCCCCCCCGGTGGGATTTGCGGATTTGCCGGCGAGGGTGGGGGGATATGGTTAATGAAGCGTTACCGGGCGGGCGGATCTGCGAGTGCCGCATCAACGGCACGCGCCTGCTTTGTCCCTACCGGCACATCGGCTAGGCTCTTCGAGACCGGGAGGACCTCATGGGCGTGATCAGCGCCGCCGTCGGCGGGCTCGGCCGGCTGTTGATGGTGCCGGCGGGAATCGCCCTGATCCTGATGATGCTCCACGTCAATGCCGACGTGGTCGGGCGCCTCCTGCTCAACCACCCGATCCCGGTCACCATCGAGGTGGTCTCGTATTACTACATGGTCGCGGTGATCTTCCTGCCGCTTGCGGCCGTCGAGCGTGCCGACCACCACATCGCGGTCGATCTTCTCTCGCAGCACTTCCGCGGCGCGCTGCGGCGCTGGACGCTTGCCCTCGCCGCGCTCGCCAGCATGGCGTATTTCGCGGTGCTGGCTTGGCGCTCCGGCCTCGTCGCCGTGGAAAAATTGCGGATCGGCGAGTACGAGATGGGCGCGGTCGCGCTGCCGACGTGGCCGAGCCGGCTGCTGGTGCCGATCGGGACCGCCGCCATCGCCGCGGTCCTGCTGGTCAAGGCGATCGAGCTCCTGCGCGGCTGCGAGCCGGCAAAACCGCTGCCCGTCGTCGAAGAGATCCCAGCCTGAAGCGGAGCCGCGATGTCGCCGTTGACGCTCGGTTCGCTCGGCTTTGCCGCCGTCATCGTCCTGCTGCTGGTGCGCGTGCCGATCGGCGTGACGCTCGGCGGAGTCGCCGTGGTCGGCATCTGGCTGCTGGTCGGCGCCAAGGGCGCGCTCGGCATCGTCGCGGCGATCCCCTACGAGTTCGCCGCACATTGGTCGCTGAGCTCGATCCCGATGTTCCTGCTGATGGGCTACGCCTGTTATCACGCGCAGCTCACCGAGGGCCTGTTCCGCGCCGCCCGGGTGTGGCTCGGCGGCCTGCCCGGCGGGCTCGGCGTCGCGTCGATCTGGGGCGCCGCGATGTTCTCGGCGGTGACCGGCTCCTCGGTCGCGTGCGCGGCCGCGATGGGGCGCATCGCGGTGCCGGAGATGCTCAAATACAAATACTCCGGCCCGCTCGCCGCCGGCGTGGTCGCCGCCGCCGGGACCATGGGCTCGCTCATCCCGCCGAGCGTGATTTTCCTGATCTACGGCATCTTCGCCGAAGTGCCGATCTCGAAACTGTTCATTGCCGGGGTGCTGCCGGGCCTGCTCAGCGCCGTCAACTACTCGCTGATGACGATCGCGATCGTCGCGGCCAAGCCGCACCTCGCGCCGCGCGCTCCGGCCGCGCGTTTCTCCGAGAAGCTCGCCGTGGCGTGGGAGACCTGGCCGGTGCTCGCGGTCGCCTTCGGCGTGTTCGGCGGCCTGTTCGGCGGCGTGTTCACGCCCACCGAGGCGGGCGCGGTCGGCGCGCTCCTGGCGTTCCTGGTCGCCGCGGCGAAGCGCACGCTGTCCTGGCGCGGCACGCTGGAGGCGACGCGGGAGACGCTCTCCGCCACGGCGTCGATCTTCATCATCGCCGTCGGCGCCGCGCTCTTGACGCGATTCTTGGCGCTCACCGGCTTGCCGGAGGAGATGGCGGCCGCCGCCGCGATGTTCCAGGACAATCAGCTCGTGCTGGTGATCGGCGTCTCGCTGCTCTACCTCGTGCTGGGCTGCTTCCTCGATCCGATCGGCATCATGCTGCTCACCCTGCCGGTGCTGCTGCCGGTGTTCGAGGCGGTGAAGATCGACCTGATCTGGATGGGCGTGATCCTGACCAAATATCTGGAGATCGGTCTGTTGACGCCGCCGGTCGGCCTCAACGTGTTCGTGCTGAAAACCGTGGTCGGCGATCGCATGCCGCTCGAGGCGATCTTTCGTGGCGTGACGCTGTTCATCCTGACCGATCTCGTCACGGTGTCGCTGCTGATCGCGTTTCCCTCGATCAGCCTGTACTTGCCGAGCCTGCTGGAGTGATACTCAATGCCGGCTCACGGCCGGATCCTGACGATGGGAGGACGCAAATGCGCGTGTTGCTCGCGATCGCATTGGCCTGCGGCATCGGCGTAGCGCAGGTCGAAGCCGCCGAATACAAGGCGGCGACCTTCGTGGGGCCCAAGCACCCGATCGCCAAGGGCGGGT
>WNFY01002370.1_pt1 | contig 20993 bp, 18 predicted proteins | sample 5400091 | NCBI WGS metagenome assembly WNFY01 (sample SAMN13153364, study PRJNA577476) | soil metagenome | isolation source: 60 cm soil or saprolite under grassland replicate 1 | place: USA:California | collected 2016-06-15
TGTAGCCGCTGGGACGTGAGCGGCCCGCACTTCGCGGGCTGGGAGATCTATCACATGAAGGGATCCCCCACCGATCCCGATCGCATCTATGCGTCGCAGACCAGCGGATGGTTCGGCCAGGTGATCCAACGCTCGTGCGACGGCGGCAAGACGTGGGAGACGCCCGGCGGCGGCGTGACGACGGAGCCCGGCCAGATGCCCAAAGGCGAGAGCAACAAGTTCGTCTACGACGCCGCGCCGCCGACGGGCAAGCCGCTCACCACGCACCAGTGGTACGACGGCACGCAGCACCCCTGGGAATTCAAGCGCGTCTGGCACCTCGAGCCGTCCCTCACCGATCCGGACACGGTCTACGCCGGCGTGGAAGACGCCGCGTTGTTCCGCTCCAGCGACGGCGGCACGACGTGGCAGGAGCTGGCCGGGCTGCGCGGCCACGGCACCGGGCCCAGGTGGCAGCCGGGGGCGGGCGGCATGTGCCTGCACACGATCCTGCTCGATCCGAAGAACCCCAAGCGCATTTACATCGCCATCTCGGCGGCGGGCGCGTTCCGCACCGACGACGGCGGCACGACGTGGCGGCCGATCAACCGCGGCCTGCACTCCCAGTACATCCCCGAGCCCACCGCCGAGGTGGGCCACTGCGTGCACCGCATCGCGCTGCACCCGTCGCGCCCCAACGTGCTGTTCATGCAGAAGCACTGGGACGTGATGCGCTCGGACGACGGCGGCGATTCGTGGCGGGAGGTGAGCGGCAATCTGCCCACCGACTTCGGGTTCGTGATCGACGTGCACGCCCACGAGCCGGAGACCGTGTACGTCGTCCCCATCAAGAGCGACGGCGAGCACTACCCGCCGGAGGGCAAGCTGCGCGTGTACCGCAGCCGCAAGGGGGGCAACGAGTGGGAGGCGCTCACCAAGGGGCTGCCGCAGCGCGACTGCTACGTGAACGTGCTGCGCGACGCCATGTGCGTGGACACGCTCGACCCGTGCGGGGTGTACTTCGGCACGACGGGCGGCCAGGTGTACGCGTCGGCCGACGGGGGCGACAGCTGGGCGCCGATCGTCCGCGATCTGCCGGCCGTGCTGTCGGTCGAGGTGCAGGCGCTGCCATGATTCGCGTGGTGTTGCCACCGCACCTGCGGACGCTGGCGCGCGTCCCGGGGGAGGTGACGGTGGAGGTTCCGGGCCGAGGGGGGGGCCCGCTCACGCGGGCGGCGGTGCTCGATGCGCTCGAGGCCCGCTATCCGATGCTGCGCGGGACGATCCGCGACCACGTGACCGCGCAGCGCCGGCCGTTCCTGCGTTTCTTCGCGTGCGCGCGGGATCTGACGCACGAGCCGCCGGATGCGCCGCTGCCCGAGGCGGTGGCATCGGGGGAGGAGCCGTTTCTCGTGATCGGAGCGATCGCGGGAGGGTAGTCCCTTAGCGGGAAGGGCGCGAGCACTTCAGTTCTCCCGCTACGTCACCGGTGGGCACGGCGGTTCCGATGGCGATGCGGCAGTCGGAGCTGGCGCTCGGGTGCCGCGCGACCGCCCTCCAACCGTCGCGGTTCGCCTCGATAATCTCCACGCTGACGTCGGAGGCCGCGAAGTACGCGAGGGCACTCAGAGACGGTGAGTAGGTTCCGTGGTCGGCGAAATACGCCCCCTCGGCCGTGAGCAGATTCCGTAACGCCGACCGCATCTCCAGTTCGTGTGCGCGCTCCAAGCGCGGTTCGAGCGACGCGTGCAGATACGGCCCGAGGTCCTCGACGCCGACCACGCGCCAATGCCTCCCCCCGTCGGCGGGCTCCATCCGGAGGTGGACGACCAGCGCCGAATCGGCGTCTTGCAGCCGGAGGCGAACGCCAACCCGGGCGACGCCCTCCCGCTGCTCCACGTCGGCGATGCCGGCGTACCGGCGGGTCAGGGAGGAGTCGGTCAGCGTCGTCCAAATGCTCTGCTCCAAAACAGGGACCAGCACTGCCTTGTCGACTTCCTCCTGGCCGGAAGACTCCGCAGCAGCGTCCACCACAGACTCGGCCACGCGCCTGACATCGAGGTAGCGCTCGACCCCGAGTCGGTCCTTGGCCCGCGCGGCGTCCGCGAGCCGCTGGAGCGAGTACCGGGGTGAGCGGCGGATCTGGCGGCGGCGCGACGTGGTGACCGCTGCGCCGGCAACCGCGAGCGCGACGATCAGGGCGAGATGAAAGCGAGACATAGTGCTTAGATTGTAACTCGTGTTCTCCCGTGCTGCCGGCATCGCCGGCCTTGCCGCGCTGATCGTCGCCTGTGGCGGCCCGGACACGTCACCATTCTTTCTCTGGCGCATGCGCCCCGGCATGCCGCTCGATAGCGTCGAACGGTTGGTCCTTTTCCACGCCGACCTGCGCCAGAGCGTGGAGGTGTGGGACCGCTGCGAGCCCTTGGACGCGGGCGCGCGGCGGTGCGAGCGCGCGCTAGACTCGCCCTGGGGCCGACTGCAAGTCGTCGTGACTTCCGACGGGAAAGTGCCGTATCTGGCGTTCGCTCCGCCGACCCCACGGGAGGAGAGCGTCGACGATTCTCTCCAAGTCATGTCGCGGCAATGGGGCCGGGCAAAAGGGGTGCGAATGGACTGGCATGGGGTCAGTGAGTCGAGTCCCTGGGGCGTCGCGGAAATGCGGAGCGGCCGGTGGCGGGCGTTCCTCACGTTCGACGGCAAGCGGTGCCAGGACTCGGCCCGGTTCTGCGCGTCCCTCATTCAGCTGGTGGATTGGCACGCCGGCCGGAAATACGCGGACATGTCCACGCCGCACTGAGCCTGCACCGTAGTCCCTACGCCGCCGCCGCGGCTGGCGCGGGGCCCGCGTCCACCAAGGCGCGGGGCCCGCGTCCACCAACCGCTTGGTGACAGGCTCGATACGGACGTTGAGCCCTTCCAGGGTGCGGGAGCCCAATAACACGAGGTCCCCAGGCTCTCCGAAGACGACGTCGTCCCCCGTTCGTTTCCCGGCAATGCTGATGACCACGATGCCGGTCCAGCGCTCGAGCACGGTGCCATCCGCCTGACGGAAGTACCATTTACTGTTACGCTCCACGCCAAGCGACTCCAGAACACTCTTGGGCACCCAGGACAGTTCAGCGCCGGTATCCACCAGGACCGACCTGAGCGTTCGCTTCTCGCCCGGACGGGCCGGGTTCTCGATCTCCACGTCCACCCGGAAGCTTCCCATGTCGTCGGGCATAGTAACTCCTGAGGTCATGCCGAGAAGTACCATATCGTGCGGTGACGCGTCCCGCGTGGTAAATCAGCGCGGCACCCGAACCGAGGGGGCAATGACGACGTTCACGCTGATTCACGTGGTGTTGAGTCTTGTGGGAATCGTCGCGGGGCTGGTCGTCGCGGGCGGACTCGTCGCGGGGCAGCGGCTCGACGGCTGGACCGGTCTCTTTCTGGTAACCACAGTCGCGACGAACGCCACCGGGTTCGGCTTCCCCTTCGTCACCTTTTTGCCGTCGCATGCGGTGGCGATCATCTCCCTCGTCGTCCTGGCCGTCGTGATCGTCGCGCGCTACGTCAAACACCTGAGCGGCGTCTGGCGGACAGTCTACGGATGGGGCACCGTGCTGGCGCTGTACCTCAACGTCTTCGTTCTGGTCAACCAGCTGTTCCGCCGGATTCCGGCGCTGGTGGTCGCCGCCCCGAAACAGACGGAGCCGCCGTTTGTGCTGACGCAGCTCCTCGTCCTCGCCCTGTTCGTGTGGCTGGGGCGCGCGGCGGTCAGGGGGTTGACGGCGCATGCGGAGCGTCTTGCGGGCTAAACGACTGCGCGGTACTCTCAGCCCCCTGGCGTTCGAGCGGGCCGCCGGAGCTTGACTCACTATCCACCACAACCCCTGCGCCGTCACATGAAAAAGCACGTCCTCCTGGTGTTGATGGGAATCTTCGCGGTTGCTCCTCGAGCGTTTGCCCAGCAAAAGACGGTGACCGGTAGAGTCTCGAGCGAACAGGGCGCTCCCATAGGTGGCGCCTCGATCGTCATCAAAGGGACCAGCATCGGCACCTACAGCAACAACGCCGGAGTCTATTCGATCCGCGCCGAGGTCGGCCAGGTGCTGCAGTACCGGTTCATCGGGACCGGGCTGATCGAGCGCACGGTGGGCGCCGAGGACGTCATCGACGTCGCGTTGCGCCGGGTCGCGTTGGCCCTCGATGCCGTGGAGGTGACGGCGCTGGGGCAAACCGCCGAGCGACGGGCGCTGGGAACCGCGCAGCAGAGCCTTCAGGGCAGCGAGATCGTGCAAACGCAGCGGGAGAACTTCGTCAATGCGCTGTCGGGGCGCATCGCCGGCGTGGATGTGACGAGCACCTCGGGCGTGCCGGGCGCCTCGTCGTCGATTGTCATCCGTGGCGTCAGCTCGATCAGCAGTAGCAACCAGCCGTTGATCATCGTGGATGGCCTGCCGATGGACAACCGGACCGTCAATACGGGCGTGCTCGCCTCCGATGCGAATTCGAACACGGCCCTCTCGAACCGCGGGATCGACTTCACCAACCGGGCCGCCGATTTCAATCCCGACGACATCGGCACGCTCACCGTCCTGAAGGGGCCGGAAGCCGCCGCGCTGTACGGCATCGATGCGGCGAACGGGGCCATCGTCATCACGACCAAGCGGGGGCGGGCGGGCGGCGGCGTGCAGTACACCAGCACCTTCCGGATCGAGGCGACCCGAGCCAAGCCGCAGCTGCAGCGTGTCTACGGCCCGACGACGGTCACCGGCGGGATCCTCGGCTCGTTCGATTACTTCGGGGCTCCGTATCCTGCCGGGACCACCTTCTACGACAATATCGACGGCTTCCTCAGGACGGGGACGACCGCGACGACCAGCCTGTCCTTCAGTGGAGCGACGAGCGACAACCGCATCAACTACCGGCTGGGCACGTCCGTGGACAAGCAAAACGGCGTCGTCCCGAACTCGGGGTACGGCCGCCTCAGCCTGACACTGGCGTCCCAGGCCCAGATCTCCCGGTGGTTGAACAGCGACATCTCGATGGCGTACACCTACGACAACAACGATCAGGTGTACAAGGGGACGCTGGGTCCGCTCATCGACCTGATGCTGTGGCCCCAAACCGACAACGCGAGGGACTACCTCACGCCCTCCGGTCTGCGGCGGCGGCTGACGAACCTGCAACCGTCGTCGGAGGTGGACAACCCGTACTTCAACGTCGTCAAGAACAAGATCAACGCCAAGACCAACCGCATCATGGTCAACCTCGGCCTGCTGGCGACGCCGTTTTCGTGGGGCAGCCTCAAGACCAACCTCGGCACCGATTCGTACACGAACCAGAATCTGGTGTTGCGCCACCCCGAAAGCGCGGCCGGCGTGTCGACGGGCGGCGTGCTCGATCAGGCGGATGTCATTACGCGCAACCTCGACGCGCAAACGGTGCTGAGCTTCAACAGCCACGCCCTCACGCGCGGCATTTCCATCAGTGGGCTGGTGGGCCACTATATCTCCGACCACAAGGCGACGACGGACGCCGTGGTCGGCACGCAGTTTCTGGATCCGAATTTCATCTCGATCAACAACACGAGCGCCTTTCGGCCGCGGCCCATCATCGAGCAACGGCGCCTAGTCAGCCTTTTCGGCCAAGGGGTGATCGATTACAAGAACTTCCTGTATCTCACCCTCACCGGCCGGAATGACTGGACCTCAACCATCCCCGTGGGGCGGAATTCGTTCTTCTACCCTTCCATCTCCACCAGCTTCGTGTTCTCCGACGCCTTTCCGGCCGTCGGCCGGTTCATGACCGGGAAGCTCCGGGCTGCCTATGCGGAAGTCGGCAAGGACGCGCGGCCCTATGCCGACCGTCCCGTGCTCGAGAACAAATCCACCTCCTATGGCGGATACGGCTACGGCTTCACGGGGCCGAACCTGAACCTGAAGCCTGAGTTCGCCAGGTCCTGGGAGGTCGGCGCCGAGGTGAGTTTCTTCAACAATCGCCTCGGTCTCGACGGCACCGTGTACCGCAAGGTGACGAAGGACCAGATCGTCAACGACGTCCGCGGCAGCTATGGGACGGGGTTCATTCTCTTCAACCTCAACGGCGCCTCGACGCGCAGCCGGGGTCTGGAGCTGACGGTGCGCGCCACCCCGGTCCTGCAGCCCGAGTTCTCCTGGGATGTGGTGGCCAATTGGTTCAGTGCCGGCCAGATCGTGACCGGGCTGCCTCGGGGGATCCCGGAATCCTACGTGTCGGACACCTGGTTGTACGGCGACATCCGGAACGGGGTGCAACCGGGGCTTTCCACCATGGCGCTCACCGGGCGGTTTTATGTGCGCAACAACCGCGGCCAGCTGTTGATCGATCCCACGACCGGCCTGCCGATCCGGTCCCCGACCGGTGTGTTCATCAATGGCGGGTACGATCGCCAACCGGATTTCACGATCGGGATCACGAACACCCTCCGCTATAAACGCTTCACCCTGGATTTCCTGGTGGACCTCCGTAAGGGCGGAGACGTCTTCGATGCGACCGACCACTTCCTCACCACGCACGGGCTGAGCATGCAGACGCTGGATCGGGACCGGCCGCGGGTCATCGACGGCGTGTTGCGGGACGGCCGGGAGAACACCGCCAATCCGACCGTCAACACCATCGTGATCGTCCCGAGTGCGAACCCGGCCTACTACACCAACATGAGCGAAGAGCTGTTCATCGAGCGGGATATCAACTGGCTGCGGCTCCGGGACGCGCAGCTGAGCTACGAGCTGCCGAACGGGTTCCTGGGCTCCCGCAGCGCCAGCGTGTTCGTCAAGGGCACCGACCTGTTCCTGATCAGCAACTACACGGGGCTCGATCCGATCGTGAACGGCAACACCGCCGCGGTCGGCGGATCGGGCGGCGTAGGGATCGACTTCGGCAACTTCCCCATGCCGCGCGGCTTCAATTTCGGCATCCGGATGGGGTTCTGACCATGAACACACGAGCCGCCATCCTGCTGGTCGGCGTGGTGAGTCTGTCGACCGGGTGTCACGACTTCCTGGACGTCAACACGAATCCGAACGGGCCACAGTCGGTGTCGGCGAATCTGTACCTGCCCCCGATGCTGCACTGGTTCGTGACGTCCCCGCAGTTCGACGGCCGCTTCGTCGGCCGGTACACGCAGGAGTGGACGCTGCCGGGCACGAGTCTCAGCACCTGGGACCGCATGGGGTACGATGCCGGGAGTGACGCCGGCGCCCAGCAGTGGCGGGACGTCTACTGGACGCTGGGGCAGAACCTGATCGACATGAACGCCAAGGCCCTGGCCCAGCAGCGCTGGGACCTCCTGGGGGTCGGGCTCGTTCTCAAGGCGTGGGGGTGGCAGGTGCTCACCGACCTCCACGGCGAGATCATCATCAAGGAAGCGTTCGACGAATCGCGCACCACCTTCGATTACGACACGCAGGACTACGCGTATCAGGAGGTGCGGCGCCTGCTGGACAGCGCGATCGTGCTGCTGCGACGCACGGACGGCGCCGTGGACGCGGCGTATCTCGGCCAGGGCGACCACATCTACCTCGGCGACCGGACGAAGTGGCTGAAGCTGGCGTGGGGCCTGAAGGCCCGGATGCTGAACCACTTTTCCAACAGAGCCGGCTATGCGCCCGATTCGGTCATGGCCGCGGTCGATTCCTCGTTTGCGAGCAACGCCGACGACGCGCTGCTCGCGTATCCGGCCACCAGCACCGACCTCCAGGACTACAACTTCTGGGGGGCCACCCGGAACAACATCACCAACTATCGGCAGACCCGGTTCATCCTCGGCTTGATGGACGGCACACAGTTCGGCGGCGTCGTGGACCCGCGGATGAGTCGCATGCTCTCGCCGTCACCCGATGGCCAGTACCGGGGTCTCGATCCCAACGTGGTGGGCTTCGGGGCGCTCACCACCGCGCAGCGCCCCAACAATTTCTTCGGGTACGCCGGCGCGACGGGCTTGGGGTTGCCGGCCCGCTATATCTTCGCCGACAGGTCGAAGCTCCCCGTCATGACCTACGCGGAGCTGCAGTTCATCAAGGCGGAAGCCGCGTTAAACGCGGGCAATGCGCCCGCCGCCCTGACCGCGTACCGGAACGGCATCCGCGCCCACATCGATTTCGTGAACGCGCGCAATCTCGACGCGGGTCAGACGCCGACGCCGATCTCGACGGCGGAGCGCGACAGCTTCATCAGCCCCACCGCCTCCCCGGCGATCGTTCCCGCCACCCTGACGCTGTCGCACATCATGTCCCAGAAGTTCATCGCGCTGTGGGGGTGGGGCCACAACGAGATCTGGATGGACATGCGCCGCTATCGCTACACGGATCCCGATTCGGTGAGCGGCACCCAAGTGTTTCGGGGATTCGCCCCACCCACCAACCTGTTCCCCGACAACGGCGGCAAGGTGGTGCAGCGGATCCGGCCGCGCTTCAACTCGGAATACGTGTGGAACCAGGCGGGCCTCTCCGCCATCGGCGCGCTGGCGTCGGACTATCACACCAAGGCGTTGTGGATCACCGAAAAACCATGACGAACCGATCCCTCGCGGTCGCGGTGCTGCTCGCTGCCGCCGCGCTCTCCTCCTGCGACAAGAACGCCGTCCAGCAGTTACCCCTCGGGCCGGTGGCGGCGTCCCGCATCAAGTTCTTCAACTTCGGCGTGAATGCCCCGGGGGTGAACTTCTACGCCAATAACACGAAGATGACGGCGATCCTCTCCAGCACCAATCAGGAGGCGGTCATCGGCGTGGTCTACGGGGGCGCGGGCAACGCCGGCCTGTACTGCGGGATTGCCCCCGGGCTGTACTCTCTCACCGGGCGCATCGCGGCGACGACGGACAAGGATCTCCCCATCGACACGCTCACCGCGACGATCGTGGACGGAAGGCTTTATTCCTTCTATCTGAGCGGCTTCTATAATACGACCACCAAGATCGTGGATGCCTTCCTCGTGGAGGATCCCGACCCCGTGCAGACCGATTACACGGTGGCGTACGTCCGCTTCGTCCACGCGATCGGCAATGCGAATCCGATGACGTTGTTCGCGAAGAATTCGGATACGACGGTGACGAAGGATTCGATCGCCGTCGGCGGCGCGGTGGCCTACAAGACCGCCGGCGCCTTCACCGTCGTCCCGAACGGCGTGTACAATCTGATCACGCGGTATCCCGGCTCGAACACGCCCGTCATCAGCAGAGCCGGGGTCTCGTTCGTGGGCGGGCACGTCTACACCATCGGCGCCCGGGGAGACGTCACGGTTACCTCGGGTGCGACGGCGCCGGCGCTGGATAATACGGCGAACCGGTAAGGGGCGAAAAGGGGGCCCCGGCATCCGATTCGGATCCGGGACCCACCGACTCTCGCTACTGGACGACGATACTCCCCCTCATTGCCGCGCCGTGCACCGCGCAATCGTACGGGTAGGTGCCTGGCGTCGCGAACTTAACAGCGTACCTCTGGCCGTTGCCGCTCATGATCGGACTGCTCGCAAACGCGGTCGCGCCCTGGGACTGGATGCTATGGGAGATGCCCTGGTTGTTGGTCCACGTCCACGTCACGGTGTCCCCCGCCGCCACCGTGTCAACCGCGGGGTTCGCGGTGCCGTTGTGGGCGCTGATGAACACGATTTGCCCGCTGTTCCCCACGGTCACGGACCCGACCGGCCCGCCACCGCCCCCGCCACCACCACCGCTGCCGTAGGGGCCGGACGCCGTGTAGCCGGCGCAACCCGCGACCGCCGCGAGCGCGATCATGCCGATGAATGCAGTACGTAAGCGCATTGGATCATTCTCCTCAGCTCGCCGGCTTCGCGGAGCGGGACTTTTCCCAGTTGACGAACAGGAACCCGCCGGGCGCGTCGAACTTCGGCTCCCCCGGTCCGGGCAGGATTTGGAGCTGCAACTCTTCGATCTTGTTTTTCGAGCAATCCCAGCAGGCGAGCGCGAAGTCCCCGTCGCGCCGGGTGCGGGACAACAGCATGACGTGTACCATGGCGTTGTCGGTCACGAGCGCGCCGTCTTTGTACAGGTGCCCGAACGCCCACAGCGCCACCGCGCTGTTGATCGTGGGCACGAGCGGTGTGTGTACGGCCGTGTTCCCGTGGTAGTAGAGGCCGAGGATCACGCCGCCGAAGCGCGGGTGATGCGGGACGTCCCTGGTCTGGACGCGGTCCAGCACCAGCTTCCAGCGGGCGCCGTCTTGCGTGGTGAACTCGGCCACCCCATCCACCGAGTCGCGCACCGCGCCTTTGTCCCAGGCCGTGAAGGTGAAGGCGCCGGAAATCGGAGTCACGTTGTTCGAGTAGGGGCCGTTTTTCACCTGCGACTCGAGCCCCTCCCGCTCGTCGCCGAACTGCTGGAGAATCGGGGCGGCGCTGTCTGGAAACGGGAACGGCCCGGGGAGGATTTGGATAACGGGCCCCCCACCCGTCACCCGGATCGCCGGGATGTTCGGTGACGGCTCGCTCATGTCGTGACCGGGCGATTCGCCTACCGTCCCAGCGCCGTAGCCTGAGGCAGCCGCACCGGTGGCTCGGACGACCCTGAGATGAGTTTCCATGCCCAGCTTCTTGTGCGAGTCCTGGCCCACCGGGCAGTACACCTCGTAGGTCCCCGGTTTGAGTGTGAGCGTCAGCGTGGCGCTCGAGCCCGGCTGGAGGACGTCGGTCTCCCGCTCGATCCCCTGCCCTTCGACCTCGAAGGCGTGCGGGATGCTGCCGGCGTTCGTGACGGTGAAGGTGACGCTGCCCGCCGTGATGGTGGCTTGCGAAAGCTCGACCTTCCATTCCGACAGCTTGGCGCTCACGACTTCCGGGTCGCCCGGGGCGGAGTGCGCGGGGGCCCCGGCGAGAGCCACGGCGGCGAGCAGCAGCCTTGCGACGTTCCGGAGCGGAACGGCATGTAGGTACGACATACGCGATCTTCCTCCAGCAAGAGTGTGACGGCAGTGTGATTCAATGCCGGAGACTCCCCGCACCGCGGGGATATTCCGCCGGGAATAAACCCGCTGTCCGCGGAGTCTTCTCCCGAAGGCGTACGCGGCAACTTGAGGAGCGGATGGAGTCAAGCGAGCTGGCGCGCTTTGAAGCCGCCGTGTTGCCGCACCTGGACGCCGCGTACACGCTGGCGCGCTACCTGACGCGGAACGAGCAGGACGCCGCGGACGTCGTGCAGGACGCTTGCCTGCGGGCGCTCAAGTACTTCGACCGGTTCCGCGGGGAGGAAGGGACGAGCGCGCGCGCGTGGCTGCTCGCGATTGTGCGGAACACGGCCTATAGCTGGGGACGGCGCCACCGCGGCGACGCGCTCGCCACGGAATTCGACGAGACGGTACACAGTCACGCCGTGGCGGATGATCACCCGGAGGCAGCGCTGCTTCAGAAGGCGGCGAAGGAGACCCTCGCTCGTGCGCTCGACCGCCTAGCGCCGGAATTCCGCGAGGTGATCGTGCTGCGCGAGCTCGAAGGGTTGTCGTACAAGGAAATCAGCGACGTCGCGGGCGTGCCGGTCGGCACGGTGATGTCGCGGCTGTCGCGCGCCCGCGCGCGTCTCCAGGAAGCGCTGCGGGAAGAGGAGGAACGCTGACGTGACCCATCCAGCCTTCGAAGCCCAGCTGGACGCCTACTTGGACGGCGAGTTGGCCGCGGTCGACGCGCGGGAGCTCGAGGCCCACATCGCCCACTGCCCGGAGTGCGCGCGGTTCCGGGACGGACGGCTCGAGCTGCGCGCGGCGATCACGGCGGGCATCCCCACCTTCCCCGCCCCAGCCGCGCTGCGCGGGGCCGTCAGAGCGGCGGCGCGCACACGCGCCCCACGCCGCTTCACCGTGCGGGACGTGTGGCGTCCGCTGGCATTGGCCGCGTCACTCGTGGTCGTCGCGGTTGGGAGCTGGAACCTCGCGCTCCGGCGCGCGGCCGGCGAGACCCTCGCCGATGACGTGCTCGCGAGCCACATCCGTTCCCTCATGCCCGGTCACCTCACCGATGTGCTCTCCTCGGATCAGCACACGGTGAAGCCCTGGTTCAACGGCCGGCTCGACTTCTCGCCCCCCGTGCACGACTTCGCCGGGCAGGGGTATCCCCTCCTCGGCGGTCGACTCGATTACGTGGATGGGCGGTCGGTCGCGGTGCTCGCGTACGGCCGGCACCAACACCTGATCAACGTGTTCCTGTGGCCCGCGACGCGCGCTCCGAGCGCCGCGCTCGAAACGCGCGACCACCGCGGCTATCACCTGCTACACTGGACCACGACGGACTACGCCTACTGGGTCGTCTCGGACCTGGGCCTGGTGGAGCTCCAGAATTTCACGCAACTGATGCGGCAGGCCGCGCCGGATAAGTGACGTAAACGACGGTCGCGCTCAGCGTAATCGCCGCGGTGAGCACCAGTGGCAACCCGAGTCCGCCTCGCAGCATCAGCAATCCCCCGACGACTGCGCCGCCCAGCATGGCGGCGACGGACGCCACCCGCCGCCGCCAGCGCGGGTTGCTGCCGCCCGCAAGCGGTGAGTCCGCGCCCAATCCGGTGAGCGTCAACGTGAGCACGGTAGTCGTCAGGTCGGGGACGGCGAGTCGACGGACCGTCGCGTTCCGGACGCCCATTGCCAAGGCCGTCAGCGCGATCAGGGCGTACAGCTGAACGACCGGCACGAGCCGCGCGCTGTCGTATCCGCGGGCCACGAGGGCCGCCGCGAAGAGCAGGCTCGATTCGAGGAGAGCGACGATCAAGAGCCAGCGCTGTCGTGAAGCGTCGAGACGCAGACCGAGGCGCCCGCCGACGACCGCCCCTGCCAGGAACGCCGCGAGCCCTATCAAAGAACGGGATGGCGAGAACCCAGGTACTCCGGCGAGGGCGAATCCGAGAAACACGATGTTCCCGGTCATGTTCGCGGTGAAGACCCGTCCGAGCCCCAGGACGCTGATGGCGTCGATCAGGCCGGTGGTGATCGTCAACACCACGAGGAGGACCGGCAGCGAGGCGGACTTAGCATCGCTCATATCAACACGCGCACCATCGAGCGTTGTTGAGCCTTGGCGACGGTGCGGCCTCCGCGGCGTCGTTAGAGCACGGCAGCGAGGGAACGGGTGAACCCGGGCAGGACATCTTCCCCATCGAGTGCCGCGTCGTCGCCGATTGCGGTCGCGGTGCCGTCGTGGCGGTAGACGCGGGCGAAGCGTCGCTCAGGATCGATCACCCAGACCAGTCGTGTGCCGCCCTCGAGCCAGTCGCCGACTTTGGTGAGGGTCTCACCGGGACGATCGCCGGGTGACAGAACTTCCACAACCAGGTCGGGCGCAAGCTCAGGAAACCCTGGGATAGGTTCCGGGAGGCGCTCACGCCGAGTCGCGGGCGAACCGCGCGTACGCCTGGGCGACGTTGGTGCCGGGGCCGTGCATTGGTAGAGTTTGTCGCCGTCTTGCGAGCCAGCATGCGGACGGCCATGTTGAACACGCTTCAGATGCCCACGAACGCCGGAATGGTCTTGAGCACCTGACCCCGGTCTCTCCTTCGCCCTGACGCCGACACCGACGCCACTCCGAATCTGAGACGCCACGCTACGTCGCCGAATAGGCGCGTGGTATGGCGGCGACAGTCTCGGTCCATCTGGTGGGACTCGTGTCATCGTGGCTCCGGGGCGGCTACTTTCCACGGCCGGGCTCTAGACCCTATTGGAGGGAGGAGCGATGAAGACGCACATGCAAAGGTGGCTTGCTCGTGTGGCGCTGTCGCTAATCGGCATCGCAGCCTGGGGAAACGGCGCGGCTGCTCAAAGCCTCTCGGGCGTGTACGGTGGCGAGCAGTGTCCCTACAGGCTCACGTTCAGGGGTAAGGACGTGGTCTACATCCAGTTCCTCGCAGGCGGAAAGGTGATGAGGGAGCTGCCGGGCCAATACAAGGTGGACGGCGACAAGGTTTCCGTGACCGCGCCTCTCGAGGGTTGGGTCTTCACGCAGAAGGGCAATGCGCTCGAGACACCGGCCATGGGCAGGACGACGGTGTGCACGAAGCTGTCGGACGTTGCCCTCGCGCAAATCGCGTGCGACCAATTCGGCTCGACCTACAACACCGGCAACATGTGCTTCGACACCCGCCCCATCCCAGTCACCCCGACCCACGACGGGGACAGATTCGGGGACACCTCCGAAGCGAAGGGAGGCTCCGGATGGAGACCCGATCAAAGCCAGGGGGCAGTGGAGCTTCCATGGGGAACGCCCAACACCGCGCGGGGAACGCCCAACACCGCGCGCCGAGTTCGCCGGACGACCAAGGCTTCCGTCACACCGAGCCCCGTGCTCCTGCTGCTCAAGGTCTCCCGGAGCGGGGGGACCATTGAGGCGACGGTCATGTTCCCATCAGATGTGGATGAATTCACCGATGCGGCCGTGCACATGGCCAAGAGCCTCAAGTGGCGCTCGGCGCTGAAGCATGGAGAGGCGGTCGAAGCCTTTGTGGTATGGGAGTTCCGAGTGGCGACCGCCATCGGGTTCATCACCGTCAACGTCACCCAGGGCGGGACCGTCCCCTTCGCCAATGTCTACATCGACCAAGTGTACATCGGCGCGCCACCGGTGCTCAACTACATGGTCATGGCCGGATTGCATACGATCCTGGCAAATTGGGTCGGGGGTGGAAAGAGTGACACCGTGCAGGTCGACTCCGGTGCCACGGTGGTGAAGTCGTACGTTGCGCCGCAGCATTGATCGCGGCCCGGGGCGCGACAAAGCAAAAGCGCCACATCCGAAGTCGATGTGAGGCTCGCTCTTCAAGCAGTCGGGACGGCGGGATTTGACGCGTCCGGCCCGCCAGGGCCGGCGTGCGCGTCAGCGCACGAGTGGAGCGATGGCCGGCGTGATCGTGGGCGCGGTGGTCGCGCTTGGCATCGTGTCCGGGTCCCTCCACCTGAACGTGCGCGGCATCGTGCTCGTCGCCATGTTGCAGGGGGTTTGGATCCTTCTGGTCGTGGCGTATCTGCTTCGAGCGCAATCCTCCTCGTCACAGGAGCAGGCCGATGGCCCCAGCATCGAGTCGAGAACGCGCGCGCACGGTCGTATTGGTGCTGTTGGGCCTGTTGTTCTTCGCAGCCGCGATCGTGCCCGTCGTACAGAGCCTAGTGCGCCCGCCGCGTTGTACCGCCGGGCCGATGCTCAACCTGGCCCAGCGCGGGGAGCTGCTGGCCTCCGTGGCGCTGGTCGGCCTGGGTGGCATCCTGCTCAAGGTTGTCGCCCCGCCAAGGAGCGATCAGTCGAGCGTCGCGGTCCCCTTGAGGAACGTATAGAAGAAAACGCCGTCCCGGTTCGCGGTGCGATCGAGGTCCGCTTGTCGCAGAAGCGCCCGTCGATGCCGCAAAAACGCCCTAGGTCTCAGCGCAACGGCATTTGATGTTAGAATCGGTTCAGGCCATCAGCTTGCCGTCGGAGAAGGGGAGGTCCCTGGAGTGAGCAGCCCGGGAAAGGATCGCCGCAAGCCGCGTTCGGCCGCCCGCTCTCCCGGGCACGCCGAGGAAGCGCTGCGGGCCAGTGAGGAGCGCTACGGCTCGGTCGTTGCCGCGCTGGCGGAGGGCATCGTGTTCATGGATGCCGACGGCGGGCTGCGGGCGTCGAACGCCAGCGCCGAGCGGATCCTGGGGCTCACGGCGGAACAGATCGGCGGGCGGACCACCTTCGATCCCCGCTGGCGAGCCATTCACGAGGACGGCTCGCCGTTCGCGGGCGACACCCACCCGATCACGGTATCCCTGCGCACGGGCCGGCCGTGCTCCAACGTGATCATGGGCGTCCATAAGCCGAGCGGCGAGTTGACATGGATCTCCATCAACTCACAACCGTTGTTTCGGCCCGGCGCACCCACGCCGTACGCAGCCGTGGCATCCTTCTTCGACGTCACCGAGCGTAAACAGGCCGAGGACGCCCTGCGTGCCACCCAGGCGCGTCTGCGGGATGTCCTTGCCTCGAGTACCGCCGTGGTCTACGCCACGAAACTGACCGCCGAGGGCTACGCCCCCAGCTGGGTGAGCGAGAATGTGACCCGGGTCCTGGGGTATGACGTGCCGGAGGCGCTTCACCCAACGTGGTGGGCGCGTCACCTCCACCCCAGCGACCGGGCGCGCGTGCTCGCCGAGCTCCCCACCCTTCTCACGAAGGGCGCACTCACCCTCGAATACCAATTCCAGGGAAAGCGCGGGACCTACCGGTGGGTACATGATGAAGCGAGGCTGCTGCGCGATCCCGCCGGCCTGCCGATTGAGGTCTTCGGCGCATGGCTCGACATCACGGAGCGCAAGCAGCTGGAAGAGCAGTTCCACCAGGCGCAAAAGATGGAGGCGGTCGGCCGGCTCGCGGGGGGAGTGGCCCACGACTTCAACAACCTGCTCACGGCCATCCTCGGCTCCGCCGACCTCGTGTTGGACAGCCTGACCCCGGGTGTTCCAGCGCGCGAAGAAGTCGAGGAGATCCGGAAGGCCGCGCTGCGGGCGGCGGACCTCACCCGCCAGCTCCTGGCCTTCAGCCGCCAGCAGGTCATCGCCCCGGTGGTGCTGAATCCGAACGACGTGGTCGCCAACATGGACAAGCTGCTGCGGCGGCTGCTCGGGGAGGATGTGGAACTTCGCGCAGCGCTGGCGCTGGACCTCGCGGCCGTGAAGGCCGATCCGAGCCAGTTGGAACAGGTCGTGCTGAACCTCGCCGTCAATGCGCGCGATGCCATGCCGAACGGCGGCAGGCTGACCATCGAAACGCAGAACGTGGAGCTCGATCAGGAGTATGTCCAAGGGCACCTCTCCGCGCAGCCCGGCGCCTACGTCATGCTCGCCGTGAGCGACACCGGGGTTGGGATGGACGCAGCGACTCAGGCTCGCATCTTCGAACCCTTCTTCACGACGAAAGAAAAAGGCAAAGGCACCGGACTGGGGCTCGCCACGGTGTACGGGATCGTGAAACAGAGCGGCGGGTGGATTTGGGTCTACAGCGAGCCCGGTCACGGCACGACCTTCAAGGTGTACTTCCCCCGAGCCTTGGAGGCCGCCGCGCCGGTCGCCCCGAGTCCGGCGTCACCGGTATCGGTGCGCGGTTCGGAAACCGTCCTCGTCGTGGAGGACGAGGAAATGATTCGCAATCTCGTTCGGAAAGTACTGCAGGCCAACGGCTACACGGTGCTCGTGGCGGCGAACGGTCGCGACGCCGAGCAGGTGGCAGGACAGCACGACGGTCCAATTCACCTGCTCGTGACCGATGTGGTCATGCCGGGGATGAACGGGCGAGAGGTTGCCGAACGCCTGGCCGGTGCGCGCGCCGGGATCAAGGTGCTCTATCTCTCCGGCTACACGGACGACGCTATCGTTCACCACGGGGTGCTCGAGCCGGGCGTCGCCTTCCTCCAGAAGCCATTCACGCCGGCTGTGCTTGGGCGCAAGGTGCGGGAGGTGCTGGACCGCCTGGCGACGTAGACGGACGCCGCCGTGAGCCTTGCTCTTCACTCAGTCGGGACGCCGGGATTCGGGGCCCTCGCCTACTGACACACGGGCACGGCTTCCGGATCCGACGGGCGGGCCGGCTGGAGCGGGTTCGCGCCGCCGACATAGATCGCGCACTTGACCGCCGTGTTCGCGTTCATGACGCGTGCCGTCCAGCCGCCTTGATGGAGCCGGATCCTGTCCACGGCGTTCCCGCTCGACGGGCACCACGCGACGCTCCCCGGCGCCGGCGGGGTGTTGCAGTCCGTGATGTCGGTGTACGCCGTGGAATCGGCGAAGTAGCCCTCCTCCGCCGTCACCAGGTTGCGGAGGTCCGCCTTCATCGACGCGACATAGGCCTTCTCTTTGGTGTTGCTGAATTTCGGGATCGCGATCGCGGCGATGATCCCGATGATCACGACCACGATCAGGAGCTCGATGAGCGTGAAGCCGGTGCGGTTCATCCGGTCCCTCCGGCCGCTAACGCCGCATCAAGCGTGCCCGGGACCTCGCGACGGTGGGCAACCCACGATCCTGGTTTGACGTAGCACCCTGACCCAAGAGTCAGGTCACACGTCCATTGCCGCGCACAGTCCGGTGTTTTGCACGTTCGCCCTGCTCATCGCGCAACTCGCCGATGAAGGCTCATGCTCGCGCGACGACCGCCATCGCGCGCAGGTCCATGACGTCGAGACCCAAGAGGATCGCCATCAGACCGACATTGCACTTGGCGCAATGGAGGCGGAGGCGCAGACCGCTTGCCGCTCCTCAGTCCACGCCGTCTGCAAGTCGTAGCTGAAATCGCTGCCGAATCATGGAATTCCTCCGGTGAGTTTGCTATAGTACACCCCCCCTCTGGGCTGGCGCCCACGCGCCCACGCCAGCCCTGGTTGAGGTCAGGTGAGGGGTTGACGCTGACGTTCAGCTGCATTCTGGGGATGGTCGCGACAGGACTCCAACCTGTGACCTCTGGCATGTGAGAGTCGTCGTTCTCGTGATGCCAAGAAAAGTGGAGGACAACCATGGCATACCAGGCCGAAATCAGCCGTAAGAACCCGGGGTGTTTCTTGTTTTTGGTGGACCAGTCAGAGTCGATGGAAGACCCTTTTGGCGGCGGCGAGGCTGGCAGACGGAAGGCCGACGAGCTCGCGACGATCCTCAACAAGCTGATTCATAATCTGTGCATCCGTTGCGCCAAGTCGGACTCCATCTACGACTACTTTCATGTCGGGGTGCTGGGCTACAGCGAAGCGAGCTGTAAACCGGCGTTCGGCGGTGACCTGAGCGGGCGCTCGTTGGTACCGATCAGTGAATTGGCCAATAAGCCGTTGCGCATCGAAGACCGGGTAAAGAAATCGGACGATGGCGCCGGCGGAGTGATGGACCAAACCGTGAAATTTCCGGTCTGGTTCGATCCATATTGGAAAGGGGCCACGCCGATGTGCGCCGCGCTCAAGGAGGCCACCAAGATTGCCGAGACGTGGTGTCAGGAGCATCCGAACGGATTTCCGCCGATCGTCATCAACATCACCGACGGCGAGGCAACGGATGGAGATCTGGTTGCCGAGGCGCGGAAATTAGCGGCGGTCAGCGGCGAAGACGGTTCGGTGTTGCTCTTCAACATCCATCTCTCGTCGACGGCCGGACCATCGATCGAATTACCGGGCAACGGCGACAAACTGCCGGATCAACATGCCAAACAGCTCTTTGAAGCCTCATCGACGCTCACCCCGTTCATGGTGGCCCGCGCGACAGAGCTGGGGATGCCGGCCGAGGAAAACTCGCGAGGATTCATCTTTAACGCGCAACCGTTGCACGTCATCCATTTTCTCGATATCGGCACGCGACCGGCAAATGTGCATCTACGGTGAGTACCACTGCCGTGGGCACCTCCCGCGGTGAAGCACGCCACGCGGCCTACGCGTGCGACATCAAGGTCTTCAGCTGCCCAAAGCTGGGCAACAGCCTTGAGGAGTACGAGGATGCCTGGGCGCATCGGCACACGCGCACCCCAGTCGGCATCCGCGTGGCGGTGGCGGACGGCGCCACCGAAAGCAGTTTTGCCAAGTTATGGGCCGTGCTGGTGGCCGAGAGCTATGTGCGCAGTGAGCTCTCCGGGGGGGGGGCAGAGTTTTTTGCGCGGTTGCAGCCGGCGCGCCGCCTCTGGCGGCGACGATTAGCGGGCCGACCGCTCCCCTGGTTCGCGAGCGCAAAGGCCGAGCAGGGTGCCTTTGCGGCTTTTCTCGGTGTCGAGATTGACGCGCACACGAACCGTTGGACGGCGCTGGCCGTTGGGGACTGTTGCCTGATGCATGTCGATGACGTCGGGAAAGGGATGCGTGCGATCGAAACGTTTCCCTTGCAGCGATCTTCGCAATTCACGATGGGCCCGTATCTGATCGGCTCCAGGTCGGACGACGAATCACTGAAGGATCGAATCCACGTCAGCAAGGGCAGCCTCCGCGATGGCGACATGCTGCTGCTCGCCACGGATGCGATGGCCGCCTGGCTGCTGAAACGGCATGAAGAGGGGCGACCATTATGGAAGTGGCTGTACCGGAAGCTCGGCACGCCTGAGAGCTTTGCCGCGCTGGTCGCCTACGGCCGCAAAAATGGATTGCGCAACGACGACTTCACCCTTGTCCGTGTCATTCATCACGATGCACGGGTGGAAGCGAAGGAGAGCTAGCGATGGGTGCCTGGCCAGACCTGACGGAATACCATGAGGCGGTTCAGCACCCGCCCAAGGCGTTTGCCGACCCAGGATTAAAAGCGGTCACCCTCGAGCTCGATCGGTTCGGGATGCCCAAGCCGGCCACCGGCGGCAACGCCGTGGTCTACAAGGCCAGCGAACCGGGCGGGCTGTTGACCTTCAAGAAGACGTGGGCCATTCGCTGCTTCCTGCGCCCGATCAGCGACCATGCCGAACGGTATGAGGCGATCTCCAAACATCTGCGCCAGGTGCGCCTGCCCTATGATGTCAATTTTCAGTTTCTCAAGCAGGGCATTCACATTCGCTCCACCTGGTTCCCGATCGTCAAAATGCAATGGGCCAAGGGCGACCTGCTGCACAGTTACATTGAGAAGCATCTCGGCTATCCGGCCGCCCTCGCGGCCTTGCGGGCCAAATGGGCGATCCTCGTGCGCCACCTCGAAGCCGCCCAGGTGGCGCACGGCGATTTACAGCACGGGAATATCCTGGTGCGCGGCGGATCGATCCAGTTGGTGGACTACGACGGCATGTGGGTGCCGGCGTTACGCGGCCGCCACGCCACGGAAATCGGCCACCGTGCCTACCAACATCCCGAACGGAGGGAGCAAGACTACGGCCAAGAGATTGATCGTTTTTCAGCGCTCGTCATTTATCTGTCGCTGGCGGCGCTGGAGATGGATGTCACCCTCTGGGAGCGTTTTCATACCGGCGACAATCTCATCTTCGTGCGCGAAGATTTCCAGCAGTCGGGGCGATCGGCGATTTGGCAGCAATTACGTCGCATCGGATCGCGGGGAGTCGATCACCTCGCCGCTGCCGTGGCGGCCATGGTGCAGCAGCATCCG
>WNFY01001882.1_pt1 | contig 20987 bp, 18 predicted proteins | sample 5400091 | NCBI WGS metagenome assembly WNFY01 (sample SAMN13153364, study PRJNA577476) | soil metagenome | isolation source: 60 cm soil or saprolite under grassland replicate 1 | place: USA:California | collected 2016-06-15
GACCAGGTGACCAGCGACTTCTCGCAGATCTGGGTAGACAACGAAAGCGAGTACGAGCGCGTGGTGCGCTTTGCCTCGCGCTTCCAGCCCAATCTCGTGCGCCGCATTAAGCTCTACACCAAGGACGCGCCGCTCTTCGAACAGTTCGGCATCAATGAGGAGATCAACAAGAGCCTCAAGTCGAAGGTGTGGCTGAAGAGCGGCGGCTACATCGTGATTAACCAGACCGAGGCGCTGGTGGCCATCGACATCAACACCGGCAAGTACGTCGGCAAGACGGCGCGGCTCGAAGACACCATCGTCAAGACCAACATCGATGCCGTGAAGGAGATCGTGCGCCAGGTCCGGCTGCGCGATTTGGGCGGCATCATCGTCGTCGACTTCATCGACATGGATGAGCGCAAGAACCGCCAGAAGGTGATGCAGGCGCTGGAAGAGGCGATGAAGGCCGATCGCGCTCCCTCGAAGATCCTGCAGTTTAACGATTTCGGTTTGGTGGCCATCACGCGCAAGCGCGTCAAGCAGTCGCTGGAGCGCACGCTCGGCACACCGTGTCCTTATTGCGACGCCACCGGCTTTGTGAAGTCGGTGCAGACGGTGTGCAATGAGATCTACGCCGAGATGCGCAAGGTCCGGCGGCACGTGGAGAACAAGGACGTGGTGCTGCGCGTCAATACCGAGGTCGCCAAGGAACTCAAGAGCGCCAATGGAAGGTGGCTGCAGGAAATGGAAGAGCTGCTTCGCCGCCCCGTGCTGGTGAAAAGCGATCCGCAGCTGCATCAGGAGCAGTTCGATTTGAATTATTGAGTAACTCAACCACATCCGCGCTGGGGCCCCGCGTGGCAGTTCGGGTCTGAACTACTAAGCAAGGGCATAGCTGATTACTTAAGTCACGTAAGATCGGCCGCGCTCTGCCAAACTCGCACGAGAAAGCCCGCCAACCCTGGCGGGCTTCTTGTTGAAACGAACTTTGCCGCGAATTCAGGCCCTCTCGGCAGCGCCTCCCTCAGCTTTAACGGTTGCGCAGGCACTCTGAGTACTTGTCTGGCTGCTTGCGCGATACGGCCCTTGGTAATGTTTTCAACGTGCTTGCGGCATCCTTTCTATTACTCCCCCAGAATATTGTGGTGTATGTTCTGGTCAGCTACAAACAATGGCGGACGGAGGCGGTCCACTGCCGGGTATCGGCAGAGGACGCCGAGTCTCATAAGGATATTGCCGGAATTTGAGGTTGACTTGGCGGACATGAACTCTGCTATAACCTGCATCAGCACTCCCCGAGAAGAGCAGAGAAATTCTCGTCGCCGGACAACCTCTGTGCGCTCGGCGGCGGTGTGTGCAGGCGCCGCCTTCGGCATTGGAAAGGGCAACGAGTAATGTCGGATTCGCCTGAAGTGATGAACATCCGGCAAGCGTCGGAATATCTGGGAGTGAGCCCGGACACGCTGTACAAGTACCTGTCCGAAAACAAAATCCCGGCCTTCAAGCTGGGAAACCGCTGGAAATTCAAAAAGGCGCTCCTGGACCGCTGGATAGAGAGCAAGAGCAGCGGCGGAGAAGTGGCGCTGAAGAAGAAGCCGCGGGCGGTCCGCACTACAGCGGCAGGGTAAAAGAGGACACTTATGTTTGGTTTCGGATCAAACAAGACCATCGTCGGCCTGGACATCGGGTCCAACAGCATCAAGGCCGTGGAACTGCGGCGCAACCGCGGCGAGGTGATGGTGAGCCACATCGGAGTTGAGCCTCTGGCCAGCGATATCGTGGTCGATTCCATGATCGTCGACAGCGGCAGCGTGGCCGGCAGTATCAGCAAGATCTTTTCGGAAAAGGCCTTCAAGGGCAAGCAGGTCGCCACTTCGGTCAGCGGCCACTCCGTCATCGTCAAGAAGATCTCCATGCAGACCATGGATGAGCCGGAGCTTGGCGAAGCGGTGCGCAACGAAGCCGCGCAATACATTCCCTTCGACATGAACGATGTGAATGTGGACTACCAGGTGTTGAGCGAGACCCTGAGCGGCCCAACCGTCGACGTGCTGCTGGTTGCGGTGAAGAAGGACAAGGTCCTGAACTACACCAACGCACTGCAGCTCTCCGGCCGGCAGCCGGCGATCGTCGACATCGACGCCTTCGCCCTGCAGAACTGCTACGAATACAACTACGAGCCCTCACCGACCTCCACCGCCGCGCTGCTCAACATTGGCGCCAGCGTGATGAACGTCAACATCGTGCGCGGCTCCGTGCCGCTGTTCACTCGCGATGTGAGCGTGGGCGGCAACCAGTACACCGACTCGCTGCAGAAGGAATTGGACCTGAGCTTCGAAGACGCGGAGGCGTTAAAGCGCGGCCGCAAGGTCGGCACGGTCAGCGAAGAGGCCAAGCAGCCGATCCTGCAGCAGGTCACGGAAATCATCGTGCTCGAGATCCAGAAGACCTTCGACTTCTTCCGCGCGACCGCCAGCGGCGAGCACATTGAAAAGATCTATGTCGCGGGCGGCTCGTCGCAGGTGCCCGGGCTGATCGAGGCGCTGCGCCAGGAGCTGTCGATTCCGGTCGAGCCGCTGAATCCGTTCCTGCGGATCGTGCCGCCGATCGGCGAGGGCGCGGACCTGGTGGAGCGCAACTCGGCGCAGTTGGCGGTGGCCGTTGGCTTGGCCCTGAGGAGCTTTGAAAAATTATGATCCGCATTAATCTGCTGGGCACAACCAAGCCGAAGAAGGGAAAGGGCCGCCGGCGTCTGTTCGTGATGCCGCAGTTGACCACGGACGGCCCGTCTCCGCTGATTACCGGCCTTGCGATCCTGGTGCTGGCCACGGCGTCGATCTACTGGTACCACGCGAAGCTGGAGCAAAAGCACCAGCAGCTTCAGGCCGACATCAAAGAGGCCACCCGGCAAATCACCTCGATGAACCAGGTGAAGCAGGCATATCTGCAGCGGCAGAAAGACTTCGATGTGGTGAAGCGCCGCTTCGACATCATCGACCAGTTGCGTGCGCAGCAGGCCGGCCCGGTCATCATGTTGAACACGGTGACCGACACGGTGAATTCTACCGACGGCGTCTGGCTGCTGACCCTGAAAGACAACGGCGACAATGTTTCATTGGATGGAATCGCGCTGAGTCCCAGGAACGTGGCGGACCTGATGACCAAGCTGCGCCGCACAGGCTTCTTCAAGAACGTCGAGCTGAAGGAGACCGCTCAGCGGGACGACAGGAAGATCGAGACGTTCACTTTCAATGTGATTTGCGAAAAGGCGGCTGCGCCCGACAAACCGGCTGCGCCGTCCGCAAAAGCTGCTACGCAACCTAAGGCATAAGGTCATGATGAGCTTCAAGCAACTGCCGTACATGGCACAAATCGGAATCGTGGCGCTGGTGATCGTACTGCTGTCGGTCGGGGCCTACTTCAGTGCTCTCGCGCCGCTGCAGAAGGCAAACGAGGCGGACGCGCTGACCCTGAAAGCCAAGCAGGCGGAGATTGCGCAGCTGGCGCCGTACAGGGAAAAGCTGGCCGAACTGAATGCGCAGACGGAGTCCCTGAGAGCGCAGATGGAGGCACAGCGCAAGATCGTGCCCGAAGAGAAAGAAGTTCCCAGCCTGATCACCCAGGTGGAGCGCGAATCGGCGGCGGCTGGAGTTGAGGTGCGCCGCTACACCCCGAAGGACATTGCCCGCAAGGAATACTACGTCGAGGTGCCGTTCGAGGTTGACGTCGATGGGCCCTACTACGCGGTGGTGGGCTTCTACGACCGTCTGCAGAAGTTGGAGCGGATCGTAAACGTCAGCAAGCTGACCATGGGCGCATTGAAGGGCGGCAAGAGCGGCGTGAAGCGCTCCTACGCGTGGTCGCCGAAGGAAACCGTGGGCGCCAATTGTGTTCTGACCACGTTCTACAGCAATCCCAAGGCAGTCGCAGCGCCGCCAGTGGCCGCCAAGGGGAAGAAGGTGAAGCCATGAAGATCGGCACCTGGATCCTGACGATTTCGCTTGCTGCAAGCGCGTGGGCACAGAGCCCGGCGCCCAAGCGGCAGGCAACTGCGAAGCCGCAGGCAGCTTCGACGCCGCAGGCAACGCCGAAGCCGCAGACTGTGAAGCAGCAGAGCGCGGCAAAGCCCAACGCATCGTCGCCCGCGAAGCCCGCGGCTGCGGCGGCCAAGAGCGCAGCTCCGGCCGCGAAGAGCGCGCAGACGGCAGCGGCAGAAAAGCAGGCCGCGAGCAGCACGGCTGCCACCAAGCCTGGAAAAGCAAAGCCCGCACACCAGACCGCGAAGCAGGCGGCCGGCAAGCAGGTGCCCGCCAAGCCGGAGAAAGACGCGAAGGATTCGCCGGGCAAGACCGTGGCGAAGGCAACTTCCGTCCACCAGGGAAAGCGCGATCCGTTTGTCAGCCCCATTCAGGAACGGAAGCTCGCGGTCTGCACCGTTGGCGGCAAACGTTGTTTATTCGTCGGCGATATCAACCTGATCGGGATTGTGGAATCTTCTAATGGCGTCGTTGCGGTAGTCGCCAATGGACGGCATACATATTTCTTGCGTGAAAACGATCCGCTGGCGGATGGGGAAGTAGAGAGAATCACCAGTGACACGATCACCTTGCGTCAACGGACGTCCGATCTCATGGGCAAGCCGGTGGTGCGCGAAGTGACCAGAAGAATCGGGATGCCCGCCGTATGAGCAGACATTCGATACCCATAAGCACTTGTGAAGAGGGACCGGCTATGAGACCGGAATGTAAGGCGCGAGACCTGGCAACAGGCAAAGCGGGGAGATCTACAATGAGGTTCAATCGACTGCTGATGGCAGGACTCTTGGCGCTGTTGTGCGCCGGCACGGCGACGGCTTCACAGTTGAAAGCGGTGCAGGTCACGCCCAAGGCGAACACGGCGACGGTCACGCTGAAGACCACCGGTTCGTTTGCCCACAAGGAATACCGGCCGGACGACCACTTGATGCTGGTCGACCTGACCGGCGTCACCAGCGATCCATCGCTGGCGCATGCGACGCCGATGAACTCGCCGGCGCTGAAGCGCTACGCCGTTTCCACCTACACCAACGCCTCCGGCACGGTGGTAACGCGCCTGGAGCTGTCGCTGGGCGACAAGGTCTCGGCCGATGTGGTGGACGCGAGCGACGGGCTGCGTATTTTGCTGACCGCTTCGCCGGCCACCGCCGCCGCGCCCAGGCCGTCGGCTGCCCCTGCGAACGCGGCAAGCAAGCCCGCGCCCGCTGTTGCTGCGAAGCCCGCCGCCAAGCCCGCTCCGGCAGTAGCCGCGGCGCCGAAACCCTCGCCTGCCCCGGCCGCCAAGCCGACGGCTGCGCAGAAGACCCCGGCCACGGTTGCCAAGGCGAGCGCGCCGGCTAGTGCGGCCCAGCCTGAAGCGGCCACGGCTGAAAACGCGCAGAGTGCAGCCCCGGTCACCCGGGTCCGCAGCGTCAGCGTGCAGCAGGAGCAGAATTCGTTCAATATCACGATCGCGGGCCCCAGCTCGGCGACTCCGTATCGCTTGAAGAACCCCGATCGTCTGGTGCTTGACTTCGCCAACTCGGTGATGCAGCCCTCGGTGAAGAATGTCGTCGCAGTGAACAGCAAAGACGTTCTGCAGGTGCGCGTAGGCCGGCCGGACAAGGCGCCGACCGTGACACGAGTCGTCATCGACCTGAGCGGCCCGCGTGAGTTTGAAGTTCTGCCCTCGTCAGGGCGCGTGGTTGTCCGCATCAAAACGGAAGCTGTCGCCCCGGCAAAGGAAGCTGCCGCGCCGGAGAATGCCTCGGCCGTGACGGCCCCTGAGACGCCTGCAGTCAGCACTCCTGCCCCAGTCGTTACCGAAAAAGCCCCGGCCGAGAAGGAAGTCGTTGCCCAGGCTCCGGCTGTGCAGAAGAGCGAAGAAAAGACCGCCGCGGCTGAGCCCACCCCAGCGAGCGCAAGGAAAGTGGCCGTTCAGCCCCAGCAAGCCAACAACAGGCCTGCCGGGAACCCCGTTGCCTACGGTCCGGCCAACGCTCCCGCTGGCCCATCGCTCAAGCCAGTGGCGTACCGCCAGGAAGCGGTTCCGGCGAATGCCGTGGCGGCTGCAAGGGCGGTCCAGGCGGCGGCGCTAGTCAGCCCCAAGGACCAGATCTCGGAAGACATCGCTGCGGCTTCGGCGGTTTCTGCCAAGCCCAAGTACACCGGCGAGCCGATTTCGGTGAACTTGAAGGACGTCGATCTGAAGGACTTCTTCCGCCTCATTCACGAAATCAGCGGCCTGAACGTGGTGCTGGACCCCAGCGTGCACGGATCGGTGACCCTGGTGCTGGATGATGTGCCGTGGGACCAGGCGCTCGACATCGTGCTGCGCAACAACGCACTCGATCGCGAGCTGCAGGGCAACGTGCTGCGGATCGCGGCCAAGGACACGCTGCGCCGCGAGGCGGTGGATCGCCGCGCCCAGGCTGAGGCCGTGGCTCTGGCAGTGGACCGCCAGACCATTACGCGCACGCTCAGCTACGCCAAATCCAGAGAGGCTGTTCCAACCGTCAAGAAGTTCCTTACCCAGCGTGGCGATGTGATCGCCGACGAGCGCACCAACTCGCTGATCATCTCGGACATTCCCAGCGTTCTGCCCAGCCTGGACCGCCTGATCACCCAGCTGGACAAGAAGACGCAGGAGGTGGAGATCGAGGTTCGGGTGGTCTCCGCGACCCGCTCCTTCAGCCGGGACATCGGCTTCCAGCTGGGCTTCAACTGGGGCAACGGCACCAGCATTCTTGCCGGCACCAATCCGGGCGGCGGCACCGCTCCGATTCTTAAGGGACCCTCGGGCAGCCCGGTGACCGGTCAACCGGTGCCGCTGTTCTCGAACTTCCCGGCGACCGGCGCCAAGACCGGCATTGGCTTCACGAACATTACGCCGAACTATGGCATCGACGCTGTGCTGACGCTGGCCGAAAGCCACAGCCTGGCCAAGGTCCTCTCTCGTCCGCGGGTGGTGACGCAGAGCAACGTCAAGGCCGAGGTCAAGCAGGGCGTAAAGATCCCGGTCTTCACCTCCGGCACGGCGAACGCCAACTCCTCGGTCACCTACATCGATGCGGTGCTGCGGCTCTCAGTGACGCCGCAGATCACGGCAGACAACACGATCTTCATGACCGTGGATGTGGAGAACACGCAACCGAGCGGGGATCCGCTGGGCAACGGCAACTTCATTCTGTCCACGCAGCAGGCGACCACCAAGGTGCTGGTCACCGACGGCGGGACGGTCGTGATCGGCGGCGTGATCCAGACGCAGAACCTGGTCAGCAAGACGCAGACTCCGCTGCTGGGCGACATTCCGTGGCTGGGCAACCTCTTCAAAGAGCGCTCGGTCAAGACCGAAACCGACGAGCTGATCTTCTTCATCACCCCGAAGATCATTCAGACTTAGTCCTCCGCCCCGGCAAGCCAACGGGCTTGCTGGGGACCACCTCCTGTGCTCAGAGCCCCGGCTCAGTGTCGCGCTTGATCGGCGGCGCTGGGCCGGGGGGACGAAAACATTCCTCCGAGCCGGCCTGACACCACCGGCTGCAGAACAGGCTTCCCTAACCGGGGAAGCCTGTTCTGCTGTTGCACCGTTGGGACGCGGCAAGCCGGCTTTCTCGGGCAGATGCCCGCAGAGCTGGCCCAGATTTGCCCGCTGTTGGCAAATGTGGGGACAGCGCCGGCATCGGCTTGCTGGGGTGGTCGTTTGCACTTACAATCGCCCGATGGATTTTCGGGGCCGGCAGAAGAAGCTGCGCGCGGTGTTAGATGAGCAGAAGCTGGATGCGCTCATTGTCACGCACCTGCCCAATGTGCGCTACCTCTGCGGCTTCACCGGCAGCGCAGCCGTGCTGCTGGCCGCACCGCGTCCGCTCTTTTTCACCGACGGCAGATACGCGGAGCAGGCAGCTTCGCAAGTCGATGGGGCGCGGGTCTCGATCGCCACCAAGGGCATGGTTCCGGCGCTGGCCGCCGCTTGTGCGAAGGCACGGCTCAAGCGCATAGCCATCGAATCCGAACACCTCACCGTCGCCCAACTCAGCGAGCTGGAAAAGGTCCTTGGCAAGGGCATCAAACTGGTGCGCCTCGCCGGGGCTGTCGAGCAGTTGCGCGCGCAAAAAGATGCTGCCGAAGTCGAACTTCTGCGCAATGCGGTGAACCTGTCTTCGCGGCTCTTCCGGCCGCTGCTGAAGACGATGCGCGGTGGAGCGGCCGAGTCGGCGGTGGCGGGAAAACTGGAGTTCATGGCGCGGCGGGCGGGCGCCGAGCGAATGTCGTTTGAGACGATCGTGGCATCGGGGAAACGCTCGGCGCTGCCCCATGGCGTGGCTTCGTCCGCAAAGTTGCCCGCGCAGGGATTTGTGGTGTTAGACTATGGCGTCGTGCTGGACGGCTACTGCAGCGACATGACCCGGACGGTCCATCTGAGCAAGGCTTCCCCCGAGTCCCGCAGACTGTATTTGGCTGTTCTGGATGCGCAGCAGGCGGCAATCGGCGCGGTCCGGGCCGGTGTCACCGCGGGGGAAATTGACCGGGCCGCGCGGCAAGAATTAAGGCGCATGAAGCTCGACCGTTTCTTCACGCATTCCACCGGACACGGTGTTGGACTTGAGATTCATGAGTTCCCGAGGCTGGCGGCCGGCAGTGATACAATTCTCCAGCCCGGAATGGTGATCACCATCGAACCCGGCGTTTATCTGCCCGGCAAATGCGGCATCCGAATAGAGGACATGCTGTTGGTGACCGAGCGCGGATACGACATTTTGACCCCGGTTAGCAAAGAGTTGCTCGAACTCAACTGAAGTGTTACAAAACCAAAGGTTCTAAATCCAACGTCTCGCCGCCACTCGCGGCGCTCCTGGCAGACAAATGAATCCGAACGAGATTAAAGAGCTGGTCACGTTACTCGCCGAGAAGGACATCGCCGAATTCGAGATGGAGCGCGACGATGTCAAGTTGCGCATCAAGCGCTCCCATGAAGCGCCGGCCACCACGGTTGTGACTGCCGGGTATGCGCCACCGGCGCCGATGCACATGCCGCAGGCAGCTCCAATGGCGGCAGCACCGGCTGCAGTTCCCGCAGCCGCGCCGGCGGCAGCGCCGGCATCCGACGAAGGGCTGGCAATCATCAAGTCTCCCATCGTGGGGACCTACTATGAGGCTTCTTCTCCCGGAGCGCCCCCGTATATCAGGGAGGGCGACAACGTGAATGTCGGCCAGGTACTTTGCATTGTCGAGGCGATGAAGTTGATGAATGAAATCGAATCCGACACTGCAGGCACTATCGTCAAGATCCTTGTCTCCAATGGCCAGCCGGTCGAATACGGCCAGCCGCTGTTTAAGGTTCGCCCAAGGTAAAACGGCCAGGGTAAGCAGCGGGGCCGGAGCTGGTCCGGTCCCGATTCGTTTTCGCCGCGCGGATGTTTCCGTGCGGCTTCTGCCCAGCAACCAATGAAGGGCTTGCTGGGGGCCCTCTGCATCAGCTTCTGCCCGTTTTTGTGGAAGGGCGGAGCGGGGTCTCCGGCGCGCCTGCGAAAGCGTGCTGGGGTGGAGTTACGCGTATGACGCCATTGATTGAGGCGCGGTCCGACCGCAAAGCTGCAACCGGAGCAAACGGAAGTATGTTCAAGAAAATCCTGATTGCCAATCGCGGTGAAATCGCGCTACGCGTAATCTGCGCCGCCAAAGAGCTGGGCATCAAGACCGTCGCGGTCTACAGCGAGCCGGACCGCAACTCGCTGCACGTCCGCTTTGCGGATGAAGCCGTCTGCATCGGTCCGGCGCGCGCCACGGAAAGCTATCTCCACATCCCTGCGATCATTAGTGCCGCTGAGATCTCGGATGCCGACGCCATTCACCCCGGCTATGGCCTGCTTAGCGAGAACGCCAATTTTGCGCATGTGTGCGAAACCACGGGCCTGAAGTTCATTGGGCCGCGCTCCGAGGTCATCCGCGCCATGGGCGAAAAGGACCGCGCGCGCGCCACTATGAAAAAGAGCGGTGTGCCGATCCTTCCCGGCTCTGATGGCGTGATGAAGGACGCGGACGAGGCGCTGATGTGGGCCAAGAAGGTCGGCTATCCGGTCATCGTCAAGGCGGTGGCGGGCGGCGGTGGACGCGGCATGCGCATCATCCGCTCGCCCGAAGAGCTGCCCAACCATTTCCACTCGGCGAGCTCGGAGTCGGCCGCGGCGTTCGGCAATGGCGACTTGTACATGGAGAAGTTCGTCGAGCGCCCGCGTCACATCGAGTTCCAGATGCTGTGCGATGAGCATGGCAATGCATTGTGCCTGGGCGAGCGCGACTGCTCGGTGCAGCGCCGCAACCAGAAGCTCATCGAAGAGTCGCCTTCGCCGGGTCTCACCCCCGAGCTGCGCAAGAAGATGATGGGGCTGCTCGAAAAGACATTTAAGGAGGTCGGCTACTGGAACGCCGGCACGGTCGAATTCCTCTTCGACTCCGATACCGGCAACCTGACCTTCATGGAGGTGAACACCCGCATCCAGGTGGAGCACCCGGTCACCGAATTCGTCACCGACGTGGACCTGGTAAAGGCGCAGATTCAGATTGCCGCGGGCGCCAAGATCCCGGACATCATCAAGCTCCCGATCGAGGCCAAGGGGCACTCGATCGAGTGCCGCATCAACGCCGAGCATCCGGAAAAGTTCACGCCCTCGGCCGGAAGGATCACGGCCTTCAATCCGCCGGGCGGCAATGGCGTGCGCGTGGACTCCGTGCAGTATCAGGAAGGCTACGTCTCGCCGCACTATGACTCGATGATCGCCAAGCTGATCGTTCGCGGCCATGATCGCGCCGAGGCCATTGCCAAGATGAACCGCGCTCTGGATATGTTCGTGGTCGAGGGCATTCACACCTCGATTCCGCTGCACAAGAAGATCCTTGCGGAGCCCGACTTCATCTCTGGGAATTTCACCACGAAGTTCATGGAACGCTTCATGCCGAAGAAGTAAGAGTTTTGGAACGCCTCATCCTGGCCAGGCTGGGATGAGGTAGTAGTTGAGTTTGGGGCGGCCTCGGCCGCCCCTTTTCATCAGGAGCATCTCGCGCGGCCCATGCGCATTCCGGTTCTTTACCCGATCATCGATGCCGACAGCTTGTCCGCAGGCGCATCCGGCGCGGATGCGATGCAGGCGGTCTGCGCTCATGCGCGCGCGCTCGCCGAGGCCGGCTGCACGCTGATGCAGTATCGCGCCAAGCGGCTGAGCGTGCGCGAGGCGCTGGCGGAGGCGCGCGAGCTGCGCCGCATTCTGCCCGGCGTTACGCTCATCATGAACGACCGCGCCGACCTGTGCCTGGCAGCGGGCTTCGACGGCGTGCATGTTGGGCAGGACGATCTTTCGCCGGAGGCCGCGCGCAGCGTGGTCGGGGACAAGGCCGTCGTTGGTCTCTCCACGCACAATCCTGAGCAGATGGGGGAGGCCCTGATGAAGCCCGTGGATTACCTCGCCATCGGGCCAGTTTTTTCCACGGGCAGCAAGGCCAATGCGGATCCGGTCGTCGGCCTGGCGGGAGTCTCCGAGGCGCGGCGCCTGCGGGATGAATCCGGCCGCGCTCTGCCTCTGGTGGCGATTGGTGGGATCACGCGGGCCAATGCCGCGGCCGTGCTCAACGCCGGGGCCGACGCGGTGGCGGTACTTGGTGATCTTTCGAATTCGCCCCGCGAATCCGCCCGCGAATTTTTCCGCCTGATGATATAGAGTGCTGTCACTACCACCCTGCCTATTGTGGAGAGACAAAGGAGCGCGGTGACCCAGCTCGAAACGACCTCTGTAACCCGCACCGACCAGGAACTCGTAAAGGCCCTGGGACTGACCAGCGCCACAACGCTGGTCATGGGCTCGATGATCGGATCGGGCGTCTTCATCGTCGCCGCCGACATTGCGCGCATCGTGGAATCGCCCGCGCTGCTGATCGCGGCCTGGGTCATCACCGGCTTCATGACCGTGGTGGCGGCGCTCAGCTACGGCGAGCTTGCCGCGATGATGCCCAAGGCGGGCGGCCAATATGTCTACCTGCGCGAGGCGCTCGGGCCATTGTGGGGCTTCCTCTATGGCTGGACGCTATTTCTGGTGATCCAGTGCGGCACCATCGCCGCGGTCGCCGTTGCCTTTGGCAAGTTTCTCGGAGTCTGGGTGCCCTGGGTCTCCTCCGCGCACTGGATTGGGCATCACTGGCAGGTGCCGGCGTGGCAGGTAGGCCCGATGCTGTTGGGCGACATGAAGGTCGGTCTGAACACCCAGAACCTGGTCGCCATCGTCATCATTGTCCTGCTCTCGGTCGTCAACATCTTCGGCGTGAAGACCGGCGCGTTTGTACAGGTGGTGTTTACAACGGCGAAGGTGGCCGGGCTGCTGGGGCTGATCGCCTTCGGCGTCTTCTTCAGCCTCGGGATGGGCGGCAGCCGCGAGGCGCTCAGCGCAAACTTCGGGGCGAACTTCTGGGCCAATGCCGGTCTGGGCGTGCTGCATAAGATCCCGGTGGGAGTTGCCGGTGCGACGGCGCTGGTTTCCACAATCACCGTCATCGCCGTGGCGCAGGTCGGGTCGCTCTTCTCCGCCGATGCCTGGAACAATGTCACCTTCACCGCGGGCGAGGTCCGCAACCCGCAGCGCAACCTGCCGCTCTCGCTTGCCGTCGGTACCGGAGTTGTCATCCTGCTCTACATTGCGGTGAATTTGATCTACCTGATGGTGCTGCCGCTGTGGGGCGACCCCAACGCGGCCACCGTTCTGGGACGCGGCATTCAGCACGCTGCCGAGGACAGGGTGGCGACCGCGGTGATGCAGCAGATGATCGGGCCGAACGGCGCGAGGCTGATGGCGCTGGCCATTCTGGTCTCCACCTTCGGCTGCAACAACGGGCTGATCCTCGCCGGCTCGCGCGTCTACTACGCAATGGCAAAGGACGGACTCTTCTTCCGATCCGTCGGGCGGCTGCATCCGCGCTACAAGACCCCGTTCATCTCGCTTGCGGTGCAGGCAGTGTGGGCCAGCATTCTGTGCCTCAGCGGAAGTTATGGCCAGCTTCTGGACTACACAATCTTCGCCGTGCTGGTCTTCTACATTCTCACGCTGGTGGGCCTCTTCGTTCTCCGCCGCACGCGTCCCAATGCGCCGCGGCCCTATCGCGCCCTCGGGTACCCCGTCCTGCCGGCCATCTATATATTGCTGGCCATCTTTATCGAAGTCGTATTATTGCGGTACAAGCCGCAATACACGTGGCCGGGCCTGATCATCGTGCTGCTTGGAATCCCGGTTTATTTCGTCTGGCATCACGGGAAAAAACCTGAAGGGTTGGAGGAACGATAGTGGCCAGCAACCTGCTTGCAACGAAACCGCTCAGCTTGCTCCTGCAAGAAATGGCCGGCGAAAACCGTTTGCGCCGGGTGCTTGGGCCGGTACAACTGAGCGCCCTCGGGGTGGGCGCGATCATCGGCACCGGCATCTTCGTCCTTACCGGTGAAGCGGCCCATGACCGCACCGGTCCGGCGTTGATGCTTTCCTTTGTGGTCGCGGGAATTGCCTGTGTGTTTGCCGCGCTTTGTTATGCGGAATTTGCTTCCATGGTGCCGGTGGCCGGCTCGGCTTACACCTACGCTTATGCCACCCTGGGCGAAATCTTCGCCTGGATCATTGGCTGGGACCTGGTGCTCGAGTACGCGATTGGTTCCGCGACGGTGGCGCATGGTTGGTCAGCGCACTTCCGAGAATTCATTCCTCTGCTCGGCCTGAAAGTACCGGGACATCTGGCTACTGCGCCATTTGATTACATGCCTGCTACCGGGGAGTTTGTCAGGACGGGGTCGTATTTCGATCTGCCGGCAATTGTGATCACGTTCATTTTGACAGTGGTCCTTGTCAAAGGGATACGAGAGAGTGCCGGATTCAACGCCGTGATGGTCGCCATTAAGCTGAGCATCGTGCTGCTGGTGATCGGCGTCGGCGTCTTCTATATCAATCCCGCGAATTGGCATCCGTTCGCGCCCTACGGCTACACGGGAGTCAGTTTCTTCGGCCATACCCTAATGGGCAAAACCGGTCTGGGCGGCGAGCCTTTGGGGATGTTCGCCGGCGCGGCAATTATCTTTTTCGCCTACATCGGCTTCGACTCGGTTTCCGTGCACTCGGAAGAAGCACGCAAGCCTGCCCGCGATGTTCCCATCGGCATCATTGTCTCGCTGGTGATCTGCACCCTTCTTTACATCGCGGTGTCGGCCGTGCTGACCGGGATGGTGCCCTCCCATCAAATCGATCGCGATGCGGCGGTTGTGGATGCATTTCGGCGGGTGGGGCTGACCTGGATGCAGTATCTGGTGGCGGCGGGCGCCATGACGGGCATCACCTCCGTGCTGTTGGTGATGATGTTGAGCCAGCCGCGCGTGCTGCTGGCAATGGGGCGCGACGGCCTTGTTCCGCCCAGCTTCTTTGGCGCGATTCACCCGCGCTTTCGCACGCCCTGGAAATCGACGATTCTGACCGGTGTCTTTGTCGCCTTGGCGGCGGCTGTCCTGCCCCTGAGTATCCTGGCCGAAATGACAAACATCGGCACCCTTTTCGCGTTTGTGATCGTCTGTGCCGCGGTTATGGTGATGCGGAGAACACACCCCGATGCCAAGAGGCCCTTCCGTGCTCCGTTGGTCCCGTTGGTGCCGATTCTAGGCATTCTGATGTGTCTGCTGCTGATGTTCTCCCTGCCTGCCGGCAATTGGTACCGGCTCATCATCTGGCTGCTGATCGGCTTCGCGATCTACTTCTTCTATGGGCGCCACCACAGCGTAATGGCCAAACAGCGCCACCTGGAACATGAAATGCGGGCCCATGGATTGGGCGCGCCTGCGGTTGGGGACCCTGATGCTCCACCAAGCAGCCCCGCTGCTCCGATTGATACGACCATCAAGGAGCCCTGAGACTGGATAGAGTTCAGGCTGCCCCGTCCTAACCTTCTTTTGTCAGGGCGGGGTAGTTGAAGTTGCTCTTGTCGTTGCAGTTTCTCCGCTCTTTCCGCAACACTCCTCCTCCGATACAATCCCCGCCAGAGCATTATGCGGGCCTTGCGCAATCTCAAGTTTCTTCTGGCTGCTCTGCTGTGCGTGATTTTGATCGGCACGGCCGGCTTCCATTACATCGAGCACTGGGGCTGGTTCGAAGGCTTCTACATGGTGCTCACCACGCTGACCACCATCGGCTATCAGGAGGTCCACCAGCTCTCGCCGATGGGGCGATACTTTAATGTATTCATCATCATCTCCGGCGTCATGCTGGTCTTTTTGATCCTCGGGGCCCTGGGGCAGGCGGTGCTGGAGTTTGAATTTAACAATCTTTTTGGCAGGCGAAGGATGCAGCGAGAGATCGATCGGCTGGAGGGGCACTACATCATCTGCGGCGCAGGACGCGTTGGCCGGGCCGTGGCTCGCCAACTGGCGGACGATCCCATCCCGGCGCAGTTCATCATCCTGGAAAACAATGAGGCCAAGGCGGAGAAGGTCCGTACGGAGACCAACTGGCTGATCGTGCACGGGGATGCGACACAGGCAGCGCAACTGCAGGCTGCGCACATCGAGCAGGCCGCCGGATTGGTGGCCGCAACCAGCACGGATGCCTCGAATCTTTACGTCATCATGACAGCGCGCGCTTTAAATCCCGGGCTGAAGATCATTGCGCGCGCCAGCGAAGAAGATGCCGAAAAGCACATGCGCACGGCGGGCGCCGACCAGGTGATCTCGCCTTACGGCTTTGCGGGATACCGGATCGCGCAGGCATTTCTGCGCCCAAACGTGACCAACTTTCTGGAGCTGGCCCTGTTGCGCGGCAGCTCACATGTGGGACTTGAGGTGGAAGAACTTCGCATTCATCCCTCTTCCATCTATGTCGGCCAGGGACTGCGCTCCTCGCGCATCCGCCTTGACCTGGGCGTCATCGTGCTGGCCATCCAGCGCGAGGGTGAGGATATGAAGTATGGCCCGGAGGCGGACGCCAAGTTATGCGCGGGCGACCGGCTGATCGTGATGGGCGAGCCCTCGCGGCTTCGCAAGCTTGAGGAACTGGCCGGAGCGAGGAAGTGAAAATCGTCACCGCCGCCGAAATGGGCGCCATCGACCGCGCAACTTCCACGCAGCACGGCGTGGCTTCACTGACGTTGATGGAGAACGCCGGCGCCGCGGTGGCCGACTTTGCGCGCGAGCACTGGCCGTCGGCCAATCGCATCGTGGTGGTCTGCGGCCGGGGCAACAACGGAGGCGACGGGCTGGTCGCCGCGCGCCGCCTGCACGAGGCCCGAAAAGTCGTCGAGGTGCTGCTGCTGGGACCGGCCGAGGGTCTCAAGGCGGATGCGGCCGCGATGTTGGCGCGGCTTCCACTGCGTCCCATCCATGTGACCGTTAACGTCGGCGGCCCCGAGATCACGGCCGAGCATGTGCGATGCTTGGCGGGAGCGGAGCTGATCATCGATGCCATCTTCGGCACCGGCTACACGCAGCGCGCGGACGCTTCGGCCACGCAAAAGCTCGCGGAAAATTTGATCTCTGCGATCAATGCGGCGCCGGCTCCGGTGCTCTCCGTGGACCTGCCGTCGGGCTGGGATGCGGACCAGGGGGCCACTCAGGCTGAGGCTAATGCGGCGGCCTGCCGCACCCCGATTTGCCGCTCCAGCGCCCTTGTCACCTTCACTGCGCCCAAGCCCGCGCACGTGCTCGTGCCGTTGACGCGTGGACCGATTGTGGTGGCAGGCATCGGCACTCCGGAGCAGGCGATCGTTTCGCAGCAGCATCTCTACGCGGTGACCCCGCAGCAGGTCTCGGCGCTGTTTGCCGCACGCGCGCTGGAAAGCAATAAGGGCCGCTTCGGCCACGTGCTCGTCGCGGGAGGCTCTCTGGGCAAGTGCGGCGCCGCGGCCATGTGCGGCATGGGTGCGCTGCGCATCGGCGCCGGACTTGCAACAGTGGCCACTCCGGCATCGGTGCTTCCCGTGGTCGCGGGCTACGCCCCGGAGTTCATGACCGAGCCGCTGGGCGTTGCGGGCGCGGATTATGCCGCGCCATACGACGCGGTACGTTGCCTGGAGCTGGCGAAGTCGCGCAACGTGCTTGCCATCGGCCCTGGACTCTCGCAACGGCCAGGCGTGGCAGAGTTCGTGCACCGGCTTGTCAAAGGCGCGCACTGCCCGGTGGTGCTCGATGCCGATGGGCTCAATGCCTACGCGGGTTCACACGAGCCGCTGAACGGCAACCATCATCCGCTCGTCCTCACTCCTCATCCCGGCGAGATGGCCCGGCTCACAGGCCAGAGCGTCGCCGAGGTGCAGGCCGACCGCGTTGGCGCGGCGCGAAGCTATGCGCGGCGGCATCGTGCGATCCTGGTTCTAAAGGGTTCGCGCACAGTGATCGCCTACCCCGATGGAAATGTCTGGGCGGTGGCGACGGGAAATCCCGGCATGGCAACCGGGGGCACGGGCGACGTGCTGACCGGAATGATCGCCGGCGCCATTGCGCAGTTTCCGGGGCATCTTGACGAGGCGGTGCGCGCCGCGGTGTACCTGCACGGGTTGGCCGGTGATGCCGCCGTGGAGCACACGGGCGAGGAGTCTCTGATTGCGACCGACCTTTTGCGCTATCTGCCGGTGGCATTCCGGAAGATGCGGCAGCGCGCCCGAGGGAAAAACATTCGCCTGCGCTGACCATCCCAGCAGGCGAAACACGGGCCTGCCGGGGACCCTCGCATATTCCACACTCGAATTTCCACCTGCGATGCTATGATTTCCGGGGCCCGCAGCTGGCGCGGAATTGGCTGGTTGGGATGGAAGATATGATGACGCGCGACTTCACATCGCACTCCGCCGAAGAGACGGTTGAACTGGGACGGCAGTTGGCGTCGCAGCTCGGCAAGTCGCGCGTTGTGCTGCTGCGCGGCGACCTGGGCGCGGGCAAGACGACGCTGGTGAAGGGCATCGCCGAAGGCTTCGGCGCCGCCGAGGCCGACGAGGTGACCAGCCCCACCTTCACCCTCATCCACGAATACAACGGGCCGGAGCGGGACGTCTTCCACATCGACTTGTATCGGCTGGAGAAACCGGGCGAGCTGGACTCGCTCGGCCTGGAAGACCTGATGCAGGACTCGCGCAACCTGCTGCTGATCGAGTGGGGCGAGAAGTTTCCGCGCATCCTGCAGCAGAAGGACGCCGAGATCGTCATCCGCCGCGTGGAGCACGACGAGCGCAAGGTGCGGTTGACCACCGGGGCGTGATCAGCGCGCCTAACGTTGTCCTATCCAAGCGAACTATTCTGAGCGGGTGCCCCATTCAAGCTTCTGTTGCTTGTGGGATAGTTTCGCTGCTTGTGCCAACAAAAGCCCCACTCAACGAACAGAACGTTGAGTGGGGCACCACTTCGGATCTTCCTTCGCCTTAATATCCCATCGCGTGATAGCCGCAGTCGACGTGGATCACCTCGCCGGTGATGCCGCTGCCCGCATCGCTCGCCAAAAACACCGCCGTAGTGCCGACCTCGAGGGGATTGACGTTGCGCTTCATTGGGGCTTTCTCGGCGGCGAGTTGGAGCATCTCGGTGAGGTTTCCGATGCCGCGCGCGGCCAGCGTCTTGATCGGCCCGGCCGAGATGGTGTTGACGCGAATGCCTCTGGGGCCGAGCGACGCCGCCAGGTAGCGCACGGTGGCCTCCAGCGCGGCCTTGGCCACGCCCATCACGTTGTAGTGCAGCATCACGCGCTCGGAGCCCAGGAAGCTCAGGGTGATGATGCAGCCGCCCTCGGTCATGAGCGGCGCGGCCGCCCGCGAGAGCGCGATGAGCGAATAAACGCTGATGTCGTGCGCGATGCGGAAGCCCTCGCGGCTGGTGAGCAGGAAGTCGTTCTTCAGCTCGTCGGCGGGCGCAAAGGCGATGGAGTGGACCAGGGTGTGGATCTTGCCCTTGTAGTGCTCGGCGATCTTGGCGAAGACCTGTTCGATCTCCGCGTCGTTGGTGACGTCGCACTGGAAGCCCTGCGCGCCGGGCAGCTCGGCGAGCATCGATTCGGCCTCCTGCCGGAGCCGCTCGTTCTGATAGGTGATTGCGATCTGCGCGCCTTCGGCGTACAGCTTTTGGGCGATCGCCCAGGCGATGCTGCGCTTGTTGGCCAGACCGAAGATTACCGCAACGCGCCCTTGGAGGCTGTTTGCCATCGTTCTCTTTGCTCCCCCGGAGTCTCTCTGATTGAACCCGATGCACAAAGCATAGCAGTCCGCGCCGGGAACTGGAAATGAGTTAGTTGGGGCGATGGCTGAACGTGTGCCAAAGGCGCCCCCAGCGCACCCACTGTTCTATCCCCAATCTGCCAAAGGCCGGCAGATTGGGGCCCGCATGGCGTGCTGGGGCGAAAAGGAACTTCTTGGTGGAACCCGGCCCGGCGAATATAATTGCGACGCGGCAGCGGACGAGGGGAACCGCGCCGATTTCTTACAAATCTTACTGAAAGGCGAGAGGACCCCCGGGTCCCAGGAAGCCGTCGCTTGGCTTGCTGGGTGAACCGGAATGTCCTGCGAGGAGCGCGCCCGTCTGTATGCCTGCCAAGGGCCCGCGGCTCGAACGGCTATCTATCTATGAAAATTCACGAGTACCAGGCAAAGGCCATTCTCGCGAAGTATGGGGTGGCGGTGCCGCGCGGCCGTATGGTCGAGTCGCGTGAGGAGGCCGAACGCGCCGCCAAGGAGCTGTTGAGCACAGGCTCGACGGGTGTGGTGGTGAAAGCGCAAATCCATGCCGGAGGACGTGGCAAGGGTGGCGGCGTGAAGCTGGCGAAGAACTGGGAGCAGGCCGGGGAACTCGCCGGGCAGATTCTCGGCATGCAGCTCATCACTCATCAGACCGGTCCCGAAGGCAAAAAGGTCCGGCGGCTGCTGATCGAGGAGACGCTGCCGATCGCAAGCGAGCTCTATCTGGGAATTTTGCTGGACGATCGAGGAGGTCGCAGCGCGCGATCCCAAGGCGATCATCAAGGAACACATCGACCCGGCGATCGGTTTCCAGGCGTTCCAGGCGCGCAAGATCGCCTTCCAGCTCGGACTTGCGCCGGAGCTGATCGCGCCGGCCGTAAAGTTCATGCTTGCCCTCTACCGCGCATACGAGGAGACCGACTCCTCGCTCTTCGAGATCAATCCCTTTATCACCACCACCGACAATCGGGTCTTTGCGCTGGATGCCAAGGTGAACTTCGACGACAACGCGCTCTTGCGTCATCCCGAGGAGCGCGAGCTGCGCGACCTGAGCGAGGAAGAGCCGCTCGAGGTGGAGGCCAGCAAGTACAACCTGAACTACATCAAGCTGGATGGCACGGTGGGCTGCATGGTCAACGGCGCGGGCCTGGCCATGGCGACGATGGACATCATCAAGTTTGCCGGGGGCGAGCCGGCGAACTTCCTCGACGTGGGCGGCGGCGCCAACGCCGAGCAGGTGACCCACGCTTCGAGATCCTGCTGGCCGACAAGAACGTGAAGGCGGTGCTGATCAACATCTTTGGCGGCATTTTGCGCGTCGATACGCTGGCCAACGGCGTGGTGGAAGCCGCGCGCAAGACCAAAATCCAGCTGCCGATCGTGCTGCGTCTGGAAGGCACCAACGTGGACAAGGGACGGGAGATCCTGCAGGCCAGCGGATTGAACTTTATCGTGGCGCAGACCATGAAGGACGCGGCGGAAAAAGTGGTGGCCGCGGCCCAGCCCCAGCAAGCCAACAGCGGGCTTGCCGGCCCCAAGGGAGGGAAGCGATGAGCGTTCTTGTGGACCGCAACACGCGATTGATCGTGCAGGGCCTCACGGGCCGCGAAGGCACCTTCCACGCGAAGGCCTGCGCGGCCTACGGCACACAGGTTGTGGGCGGAGTGACGCCGGGCAAGGGCGGCACTACCCACGAGGGCTGGCCGATCTTCAACACCGTCTCCGACGCGGTGCGCGAAACCGGCGCCAATGCGTCGGTGATCTTCGTGCCGC
>WNFY01010026.1_pt1 | contig 20983 bp, 16 predicted proteins | sample 5400091 | NCBI WGS metagenome assembly WNFY01 (sample SAMN13153364, study PRJNA577476) | soil metagenome | isolation source: 60 cm soil or saprolite under grassland replicate 1 | place: USA:California | collected 2016-06-15
TCAGGAAGTGGAATTGAAAAATGAAGCCGATGAACCTGCTCCGTTTGTGTGCCATCGCGTCATCGCTCAGGTGCGATACCGGCTCCGATTCAATGGAAACCCGGCCGGCATCGGGCGGATCGAGCAGACCGAGAATATAAAGCAATGTGCTCTTGCCGCAGCCGGACGGACCGACAACTGCATGGATACTGCCTGGCTCGAGAGCGAGCGAGACCCCGCGGAGCGCGTACACGCGCTCCTCCTCTTCCCCGAGGTAGCGTTCGATGTCGTGGCAACTGAGGCAGATTTCCGCGTTCATCTGGCGCCTCGAATTGTAGCCACTGGCGGCAGCTTAGCGGCGCGCCGCGCGGGAACATAACTCGCGATGAAGACGGCGAGGATCGCGAGCAGCGTAGCGAAGACATAATGCCGCCATTCCCAGGTCACCAGGAAGTAATCGGAATAAAGCAAACCGCGGATCCGAATAGGAATATGCGATACGCCCCACGTCATTAATGCGCCGAGCAAACAGCCAAGCAAAGATCCGGCCCCGGCGATTAGTGCTCCCTGCCACAAGAAAATCCAGGAAATGTCTGTCCGCCGGTATCCCATCGAACGCAAAATTGCGATCTCCTTTATTTTCGCGAGCACAGACATTGTCAGCACATTAAAAATCCCGAAACCGGCGAGCAGAATGATAAGAGAGACCGTAATGGCAGCGGACATTCTTAAGGTCAGAAAAAGTTGCAGCGTGCTCTCCTCGCGTTCCTGCCAGCTCGATGCGCCATGCTGAAACAGCGTTTCAAAATGCCTGGCCAGAGCCGGCGCGCCGTCTGGATCGCGCAGCTTGTAGATGATCATCGACGCTCCAAACGGTCGTTGCAGCAGGGTCTGGGCGATCCTTGCATGTGAGTAAACCCGGGTTGCATCGATTGATCCAACTCCGGCGCGGGCGATCGCCGCGACGGTGAAACGCCAGTACTCGCCGTTGGGCGAAAGTAATTGCACGGTGTCGCCTATACCGGCTTGAAGTATCTCGGCTAATCTGGAACCGACGATGATCGAGGCGGTATTATTTCGAAAGTCATCAAAGCTGCCGGCAATCAACTCGTGCAGAAGATCCGTCGTTTGCACATGCAGGACCGGTTCGATTCCGTAGAGTTCGACCGTCGCATTCTCAAATCCTGCGCGGGCACTGACTGTGCCACGCAGGACCGGTGAACAGGAAACGACGTTGGAAAATTGCCGGCTGACCCGCATAATTTCGTTCGCATCTGTAATCCCCTCAAAGTAGAGGCGTCGTGGCGCTTTCCCGTTTGAGGTTTTAGAAGAGACCATGAGGGGCTCGTAGCGCGGACGGAAACGCGACTTGATAACGAGCGCGCCATTACTGCCAATCGTCGAATCAATGAAATGCCGGGCGAAACCCTCTGTCTGCGCCTGGGTGCAAATGAAGATGGCAACACCGAAAACGACACCGCTAAGGCTGAGGAGCAAGGCCCGTTTGCGGTGCGTCAAAAAGCGTAGAGCAATGTAAAGCGGCGGTGTCACGGTTCCTTCGGTAGCGGCGGGACGCTGACCATTTGTTGCCGCACTGGCTCCCCGGGACGCAACTTGTCCTGGTTGGAAACGACTACCCGATTGCCTTCGGAGAGACCGCTTGCCGCTTCGGCAAAGTCGAGGGTCCGAAATCCAACCTTGACCGTACGAGAACGCACAACGCCGCGTTTGACCACCAAGACTTGATCCACGGTAAGGGCGCGTGTTGGCACGAGCAGAACGTTTGGATGTGTCCCTGTGATAATGTTCATTTCGCCAGTCATTCCGGCCATCAAATTGTCGGGAGGGTTTTCCATCTCCAGTACGATCGTATACCGTTGCGTAGTGGGGTCGGCTGCAGGCTGGATGGATGTAACGCGCGCGGTGAAAGTCCGGGTTCGATAAGCATACAGCTGCAGTTTGGCCTTCATCCCAGGCTTCACCTCGCCTACGTCTTCTTCGTTTACTTCGCCGCGAATGTAATTCTTGCGCGAAGACACCGTGAAAAGTTCATTACCCTCTGAAACCAGTTCGCCATCGATGGTCTGGACATTCGTGAGCAGTCCGTCAATGGGGGCCTGGACCTCGGCGCTCTTCATCTGTGCCTCGAGCTTTTTGGCGGCTTCCCCCAAAGCATTGAGATTACGATCGCGCTCGATGCGTTCCGTCTCCACGACGCCTCGCAGCCGCTTCGCTTCGCTCTTCGCCTTTTCGTATTCGACCACTGGCACGTTGCCTGACGAGACCACCTTTTCGAGCCGTTGCAGATTGTCTTCCGCCGCCTTGAGCAGCTCCGAAGAGGGAAGGGCGAGTTCAGCGCGTTGCATCGCAGCATCCAAATCCGCCCGCGCTTGCTTGAGTTGTCGGGCGGTTGTCTCGTCGGCGATGGTCGCCAGCAATTGCCCTTTCTCCACACTCTTCCCGATCGCGCCACGTCCGGCCGAGAACGGTTCTGCCAACTGGATGAACCCGGAATTTTGAGCCCGAACATGGACCACAAACGCCGGCTCGATCCGCGCCGTCCCGTAGACTGCGGAAATGGCCGTGCCGCGACGGACCGTGGCCACTTCCGCCACTGGCATCAGGAAATAGTATGCCACCGCAAAAACAAGAGCGAGCAGCGCTACACCGCCCCACAAAACCCTTTTTGATTCCGGCAATTTCAACTGCAGGAACTAATGCACGTTTTGCGCGGTGTCGTCTGAAAATTGAAAATAACGCCCGGTTGCGCGGTCCCATTCGGCCGCGGCGACGTTGTGTTGATAGATGGCGTCCAGCAATCCGCTCCTGGTTTCCAGAAAAGCATTTTCAGTGTCGCGATATTCAAGGGGCGAGGCGAGACCGCTGGCGACATTTTGCTGGACCGCTTGCGCGCTTGCCTCGGCAGCCGCGGACGCTGCCGCGAGCGATCTTTCGCGAACCTCGGTTATCTTCAGATCGTTCGCGATATGCGAGAGGTCGCGGGGGATATTCGCTTCCAGCTTCCGACAGGTCAGTTTGTTTATCTCCCTTGCCGAACGCGCTCTCAGAACTGCGCCGCCTACTTTGCCGTTGTCGATAACGTGCCATGTATAGCCAGCTCTCTCAATGACTTCAGATGAAAGGAAGTCCTGCGTCTTGCTCGTTGAGCCTGCGCGATGAATTCCCGAAACTGGGATGTAGTTCCCTGTTATGTTTCCAAGTACTGCGGGATAATAATCGGCTTCGATGATCCGTTGATCTTCGTTGGCCGCGCGCACGAACAAACGCGCCAGCTTGAGATCCGCCCTTCTCTGTAAAGCCTCCGCTGTTTCGGAATCAAGATCGACCCGCATCGGAACAAACTGCAGCTCGCCTTCAGGCTCGGGCAACGATGCCTTCGCAGGATCGATCGCCATCGCTTCGGCCAATTTCAATTGCGCGTCCAAATACCAGCGATGCGCGCTCTCAATTTGCGGGTCCAGCTCAGACGCCTGGACCCTCGCGCTTGCAAACGCGCTCCGATCGGCCAAACCGGCCTCGTAACGATTTTTCTGGGTAGCAACATTCTCTCGCAGCCTTCGCCGTTGTTCTTCCCGGATAGATTCCAGCGACCGAGTGTAAAGCGCCGTGTAGAATGCCACCCGCGCCGCGTGTAACTGCTCCACGACGGCAACATTCAATTGCTGTTGCGCAAGCAAGACTTCGATGTCTCCGCGCCGGAGCGAAGGCGGCACGCCGGCGTTGAACAGGGTCTGCGTGAAGAAGCCGCGCCCCAGAGCAAAGCCTTTTATTCCGCTCTCGCCAGCCCGGTGGCCGCCCTGGATGCCGGCCGGGACGCCCAGTTCGACGTTGGGCCAGACGATGGAACGAAGAACAAGGCGCTGCCCGGCGGCTTGCTCGAGCCCTGATTTCGCTTCCTGGATAGCAGGGTTTTTTTCCAGCGTGGTTTGCAAAACAGTCTCTAGTGTGACGCCACCGGCTGGATGCGCCAAACACGCCATCAAAATCGTGATGAAGAACCGTGGCGTTGCGAGATCCCACAAGCCCCGCCTCCTGCATTCTGGGGAGCACAGGCCGCTGGCCGAATGCCATACAACGTAAGCACGCGAGGTGGCGCAAGCTGTTCGCGGCAAGCTGCCGCGAACTACAGGCTGGTAGCCTGTGCTCCCCAGAGAGAGAAATCGTTGCTTCATCGCTGGCTTAGTTTTGCAGGCGGGCGCGCCACATCGGCAGCTTGCGCTGCATTGAGGTTGTCGTTCTTTCCATTCTTGATTTTTGATCCGAAATCGAGCGCTTCCGCAGAACTCGCGCAGGCGTGTGCGAGACGGGCGAGAGCCACGTTGTGCAAATAAATTGCGCTTAATCGAGTAGTGCGAGTCCGAGTTACATCGGATGCGGCTTGCAGAGTGTCGAGTTGTGTTCCCAATCCAGCGGCGAAATTCCCTTTGGCGATCTCAAGAGACTCGTCTGCCGTCTGCACATTCTCTGTTTCCGACTGGAGCACGCGGTCAGCTTGTTCGAGATCGAAAAAAGCACTGCGAACTTCCGAGGCAACGCCGCGCCGAGCCGCTGCCAGCGCCTGCACAGCTGCTTCGCGCCGGGCGCGCGTTGCCTGCATACGCCCTCTGGTGGCAAACCCATCGAAGATATTCCACGTCGCGTTTATCCCCACTACATACCCATAATTAAATTCCTGACCGACTTCCGGATCGCGTTCGCTGTAAACCTCATACCCGGAAAAAGCCCGGACATGCGGGCGCGACCCGCTCCGGTCCAGAATATATTGCTGGTCTTCGATCTGGATATCCTTCTGCCGGGCTTTGATTACCGCCCGATTTGCATCGGCCCGAGCCAGGCATTCGTTCAGATCGGGATGGTTCGGCTGATATTGCAATTCTCCCGAAACCTCGAAGGGGGCCGCCTTAGCTCCGGGACCAGCGTCCGCGCCAAAGAGGTCGCCGAGTCGGAGGTAGGAATTTCTTAATTGTGTTTGCGCGTTGAAAAGTTCTGGCCGCTCATTGGCAAGGGCCACTTCAGCGCGCTGCACGTTCAATTTGCCGACAATGCCGGCGCTGAAACTTTGCTGCTGGCCCTTGAGTTCCTCGTCCAGGACGCGCACCGAATCTTGACGCACCCGCACTTTCGCCCGATTCAGGAGAAGTTCGTTAAACGCGATCCGCACATCCATTGCCACCCGGCTGGCGATCTCCTGCAACTCATAATTCTGCTTATCGATATTCAAGCGCGCGATGGCCACCTGGCTGGCTACTGCTCCGCCAGTATAAAGATTCTGTTCGATCTGCAGTCTTGCATTGTAATCTTCTTCCCGGAGTCGCGTTTGGCTCTGTTGCTGCCGTTTATCGTATAGCCCGCTTGAGGTTAACGACGGAAGATATCCCGAGCGCGCTTCAATGAAACCGCCGCGCACTGCCTGCACTTTTTTGCGCGCGATCGCGATTTCCGGGTTCTGCGCTTGAGCGGTGGCGACCGCTTCTTCGATGGTGTAGGTGGGTGCCGAATGCGCTCGGTTGGCCACCGCAAAGGTGGCTAGGAATACAGCGGCGCCGATCTCCAAACGCATTTCGTCTATCTCCTTCCCAGGGCCTTCCTTGCAACAAGGACGCCCGTGGACTTCAGCCTTATATCAGTTCTTGCAAGACCCGGCGATCTCGGCCAAATTCGGCGCTTGCAATAGTTGGAGCCGCTACGGACGGGCATAATGCACCTTAATTGACGCGGCCTAATTTGTATCTTGCTCCGATTGATGCAATGCGAATAGCGTTTTAGCCTTATCAGCCCAGAAATGAGAAAAATAAGAATCGCCATCGTCGGAGTTGGAAACTGCGCCAGCTCACTTGTTCAGGGAATAAATTTTTATGACGGCTCCTCCGTTGACGGCAGCGGCGTGGGACTGATGCACCGGCAAATCAGCTCATACCGGCCGAGCGATATCGAAGTCGTCGCAGCCTTTGATATCGATCGGCGCAAAGTCGGTCTGGACGTCAGCAAAGCCATCTTCTCACCGCCGAATTGCACCAAAGTCTTCTGCGAAAAAATCAAGCTCACGGGTGCGATCGTGAAGATGGGTTGCGTTTTCGACGGTTATCCTCCTCACATGCGCGATCTGGACCCGCTCCGCACGTTCCAGCCCATGGAAAAGGAATCCACCCGCGAACAGATCATCGCCGAACTGAAGAACTCCTCCGCGGAATTGATGGTCAATTATCTCCCAGTCGGCTCCGAAGAGGCGACCCGCTTTTACGCCGCTTGCGCGTTGGAGGCTGGGCTTGGTTTCGTTAATAATATCCCCGTCTTCATCGCCAGCGATCCGACGTGGGCGAAACGGTTTGCCGATAGAAATTTGCCGCTGATCGGCGACGACATCAAAGCGCAAATGGGCGCGACGATTTTCCATCGAATGGTTGTCGATCTTTTCCGCAAGCGCGGCGTCAAGGTTGACCGCACGTATCAACTGAACACGGGTGGCAACACCGATTTCCTCAACATGCTGAATCGCACCCGGCTGGCGTCCAAGAAAACATCCAAGACCGAAGCCGTGCAATCGGTGATGGGCGAGCGCCTGGCGGACGAAAATATCCACATTGGCCCGAGCGATTACGTGCCGTGGCAGCTCGACAACAAAATTGCGTTTATCCGTATGGAAGGCCGGCTCTTTGGCGACGTGCCCATGGAGATCGACGTCAAACTTTCTGTCGAGGATTCACCGAACTCGGCCGGTGTTGCGATCGACGCGATTCGCTGCTGCAAAGTGGCACTCGATCGCGGGATCGGCGGCGTTTTGCATTCCGCTTCCGCCTATTTCTCGAAGCATCCGCCCGTGCAAATGACCGACGATGAAGCCTATCGCTGCGTCGAGCAATTCATCCGCGGCGAGCGCGACCGCTAGGGTAGCGCACTGCCTACCGCCTGTGTGCGGGCGTCTCGCGTGCTGATGGTGACCGCGTCCTCGCGATCACAAACTTTCCTTCAGGCAGGGATAACCTCGACCTGCGGATAGTCTGGGCAAAGACCGTTTCGGCGAGACGCCGAAACCACCGCGCAGGACGCGTGCGCTACACAGAGACGCGGCCGATGTGCTCAGCGAAATCGGGCTTCTGTAAATTCCGGAGTCGATCCCACTCGGCGACAAGTTCGTCGTGACCGTAAACGACAAATTCACCCGTGGGCGTGGAATAGATTCCGGCGTTGATCAGCGCGCCTGTCATTTCGGTGACGGCCTTCCAATACGCTGCAATCTGTGGCCGGTAGTGCACGCGCAGGATCTCGATCCTATCGCGCGTTACGCGGTTCGTTTTCCAATCGAGAATAAACCATTGCTTTTCGCCCGGGTCGAAGAAAGCAAGATCGACAATTCCTTCCAGGGATCTGTTCTCGTCCATTCGCCAAAAGAACGGCATTTCCGCGTGAACCACTCCCGATGAGTCGGGATTCGCTAAATGCGAAGGAAAATCCGAAAGATTCGAAATGCGCTCACGCAAGAGCCGCCACTCCCGTGTCGAGCGCATCATGTCCGGCGAATCCGCGTGAGCCGCGGCGAAAACTTTATCCCACCCACCCGCATCATCGACCCACGGAATCTGCTGAACAAATCCGTGCCACCACAGGCCGTAGCGCGTAGCCGGATTCTCGATCCGCACCGGGCTCAGCTCCGGTTCGATCTCGATCCAGATGTCCGCCCTTCCACTGGGCTTGACTTCTTCCGGGGCGAATTTGCTCGGGCTGATCGTGCGAACAAATCGCGCGGCACATCGGCGCGCGTCGTCGATCCAACCGGTTTCGCGCTTCGCCAGATTCTCGCAAACCTGCTCACTGGGAGCTGACTTTTGTCTGTCGCGAGTCTGTATGCATTCGCGCGCTTCACTTGAAAGCGCGGCCACGACTTCACAGTTACATTCACCGGTGCCCGCTTGCAGCCATTTGATTTGCGAATCGCTGTGGAAGTCTCCTTTTGCGTTGAGAAAGAAATCGCGGTCGAGCGCAAGGACAAGCGTATGCCTGGCGCGAGTCAACGCCACGTAAAGCAGCCGCTCCATTTCCTGTCGCTCAACCAGTTTCAGTTTTTCTTCGAACTCGCTGTAGTCGGTCCGATCGAACAGAATTTGTGCTCCGAAGAGATGGATGCGTCTCCCGCGTGGCGTAGAAATTCGCGCGCAGGGTCTGCGCAAAACCCGATAAGCAAACTCCGCGCGCTTCCGCGGCCGCTGCGGCGCTGAGCAATCTATCCAGTTCCGAGTCCAGATCGCCAAATTCCTCCGCCGGAAGCGAGCGCAGCCGTTCGCGCAATTGCGTGGTCCGAACAATCTCCTGGGCCGCACTAAAGAGCGGTTGCTGCGCTATCGCTTCGCGGATTCGCAGGAGACGGTTCAATGTGTCCGGTAGCGAGCCGCGCCCACTCGTTCGCTGCGCGATTTGGAAGCGCGCGCCAAAGCCCTGCGAAAAGCGCGCCAGCTCGTCATCGGAAAGCCCGAAAATCTCACGCAGCACACCGACAATTTCGTAGCTGGCGTTCGAATCGGCCATGATAGCCAGCAGCGCCGTTAGCCATGCGTATGCCGGATTTTCTCCTTCCCGATCGGTTTCCGAGTGAACTTCCACCGGAAGACCCACATCCACTAACGCGTCGCGCAACGGCCGGAGCCACGCTTTGCGCGGACACAATATGGCGACGTCTTTCCATGTTTGCGCCCGTAAATTTTTCAAGCCCGCTTTAGTCAGCCAACCTGCCAGTTCGCGTGCTTCCAAAATCGCACGGTGCGCTTCTGGTAAAGCAAGATCGATGTCGCAACCGAAATCGAAACGAATCACCTGGCCGGGCAAAACATCCGGACGCGGATTCATTTCTACGAACTGAACTTGTCCGCCCAGATTATCTAGGATTTCGGCGAACGTGGCGTTCACGAAATCGACTTGCTTCTGGTCGAGTCGAAACGTGACCGAAAATTTCAATTCTTCGGCGGCGCCGGTCTCAACCAATGATTTGTGAAGCTGACGATAATGCGCCAGATCAGCCGGATCGCGATAGATTGATTGTTGGAAATCGCCCACCATGCAGAAATGGCCCGGGTGTAGTGGTTGACCGTTCCGCACGCCCGGCCTGCCCGCGGTAGCCTTAGCGGAGGCGGGCGGACGGGTGATTTCCAGAAGCACAAGAAACTGCTGCGGATCTGTGTCCTGCGCTTCATCCAGAATAACGCGATAATTTTTTGCGCGAATGCGTTGGGCGACGTCCGCCAGTCGCATCAATTCCGATGCGAGCGCGACCTGGTCGGCGTAAGTCACCAGACCATGCTCGAGTCGGAATTCGCGATAATCGCGTTGCACTTCGGCAGCGACGCAAAGCGCGCATGCATTCACCCATTCGCGCAGTGGTCGAAACGCTTCGCGCCACATGCGCACAAACTTCTTCGAAGTGGTGGCGCAGGTTGGCCATGTGACGAATTCGTCCGTTTCGCGCCACCGTTTTTCCCAGCGCTTCAACTCCGTTTTTGCCTTCCGAATGTTCGGCGATGGCTTCTCCGTCGCCGCATAAACTCCAGAAAAGCTCGTATCAGGACCCTGTGTCTCCGGCTCAACGGCGTGAAGATCGACGTCGGCATTGCGCGCCAGCTCCATCAATTGCCGCGCTTGGACGTGACGCAGTAGCACGCGCCGGTTCTGCTCACTCAACGAACGACCGATCGTTGTGTATTGCTGCACGAATTGGTTCCAAAGATCGGCATCATCCGTGATCAATTCCAGATTGGCCGGCAGACCGAGATGATGCCCGTAGGCCGCAAGCAACTTCATGCAAAAGCTGTGAATCGTTCCGAAGAACGCGTGATTGAACGCCTCGATCACATCGAGCGAAAGGCCCGCCTCGAGAATTCGTTGCCGCGTGCGCTGCTGCATTTCATCCGCCGCGCGATTGGTGTAGGTCACTACCACCAATTGCGGCAGCCATTCCAGCGCGTGCCAATCCTTTGCGATTTCAACAACGCGATCAGTAATCGCCCGCGTCTTGCCGGAGCCCGCCGACGCGATCACAGAAAAATTTTTGTCCGATTCGCAGGCGAACCGCTGGCGAGCATCCTGATCCGGGATCGTCATGATGCGTTTTCCCCCAATTCGATTGCCAGCGCGGGATGGGTCATCGCCCATTTTTCCTGCAAGAGATCCTGATCGATAGCGAGCGCGGCCAGCGGATATTCGTGCGCAAAACCGTATTCCGCATGGATCGGGCCAGTCATTCCGAACGCGCCGCTCTCCTGCATTCGATGGAGCTCTTGCCAGAAATCGTGATGGGCGAGCGCGTCGGCCAGATGAAATTGTGGCTCCAATTCATCCGCCAAACCGAGTAACGCCAGTTGCACGTTCGAGGCGCCCAGCGCATGCGCGGCCAGCGCGTAGAGTGCGAGCTGCACACCGCGGCCCTTGACCAGCAGCTTCCGAAATTTTTCCGCGGATGCTTCCCGGGAACGTCGCTCACGCAAATTGAGTCCGCGTTGTCGCCCGGTCTTATAATCGATTAACCACAAGTCCGCAAAGCTCAGGCGCGACTGATCGCGCTCTCCGCGCGCCAGGATCAAATCGATCCGACCCCGGACGCGCAGCGACTCGTTTACGCCCACCAATATGTTCGTCGGGGAATCCAGCGTCCACTCCGACGCCATGTGCGTCCAGTCGCCTTCGAGGCCAGACAGTTTCGCGGCCAGACAATCGGCAACATAAAGCGCATTGCTCCAGCCAGAGGTCCACCAATCTGGCAGCGGTTGCGCGCAGGCCGCGCAGAGCGCGCGCACCTGATTTTGAAATTGGCGCGCGTTGTCCATCAGCCGCGCGCGAATCTCATTGACCTCGCGAAGCACAACGAACGCATCGCCACCCGCGCTCCGCACGCTATTTGCCAACCATCGATGTACCCACTGGCCGGTCGCGGCCGCCCACGCGTCGCCGCTTTCATTATCAGAGTCGACTCCGAGAAAAATTTTCATCCACATAATCGCCGGCCATTTCAATGCGGCCTCCCACTCGGTCACGCGCAAAGTGACCGCCTGCTCGGGCGGCGTCCGCAATGCAAACTCATATTCGCCGAACCCGCGCCGTTGCCGCCGCTGGTCGTAAGCGTAGCCAGCCATGCTCGTGTTTGCTCTTCCAGCGCCTGCAGCGTGCGTTGCGAAACGCCGCAGCCACGCGCAGCAAAATGGAGGCGGGAAAATAATTCGGTCGGATTAGCGATTCGGCTGGGCGCACTTTCGGAATAGAGATTCGCTGTTACGCCGATGCCCGCAGTTGGCGATTCCATCAGATTACGAAGCTGTCGCCCGCGAATCTGGCGACGCTCGGCCGACCCGAGCAGAAATGTTTTGCCGTCTGCGATGCTCCATTGGCCTTCGCCGTGACGGCTGCGTTTTACTGCGCGGCGGTTCAAAATTTTGTTTCGTTGATTGAACTCGTCGATCTTCTGGTCGCCGACGAATTCCTCGTCGAGCGCCGGCCATGCTTCCTCGTTTAGCCCTGCGAAAATCAGGTGCGACCATGATTGACTCTCCGCTTCCGAATACGGGAGCAAATGCACGCGGCTGTACGGATGCGCGCCGTATTCATCGCGGCCAAGCGATGGCGCACCCAGAATTTCGCGAAGCCAACGCAGATAACTGGCCTTCGAAAAACGTTCCGGCGCGCGCTCCGCCCAACCCCGGCTGAGCCGTTCGACTTCGCTCCAATGCTGTTTCCAACCGAACAGCGCGAAAATCTTTTTGGTCTGCTCAAGAAATTCCGAGAACATTGCCATCGCTGGCAGAAACTGAACTTTCTCGAGGCTGCCCGCGATTGCGGCATGTTTTTCCGAACGGGCCCAGTATTCGCGGAGAATGTCGATGTTATCGATTAGCACCTCGGCGTAAGAGTGGCGCAGGTTGTCTTCAACTTCGAAGATCGACATTAAGGAACGGCCGCCTCCAGACCGCCGAGAAGGGGCGGCTGGGGAGACGCCTCTCCTTGATATTGCGCGCAGAAATCGAAAAAGGAATTTCAACCCCGGATTTTGCTGGAGCTCCAGCCATGCCCGCCAGGCCTCATCGTCGAAAACGCTCGGACTTGAATGCGCGATTCCGTCGTTATGCGCGATCCGCGCTGAATCAAGAAACCTGGCGACCAGTCGAGGCAGCGCGCCTTTCTGCGGGAACAAAATGCCGATGCGCTCACAATTGTCCTCGCAGAGAAACTTCGCTGTCAGCGCGACTATGGCCCGCGCCTGTTCGGTCGTGTCGCGCCCAATGAGAAAATAGACGCTGTCGATCGGACTCTCCGCGTGCGCGATTTTCTCCAATTCAGTTTCTGACAGAATACCCGTTCTGAAAACTTGACTGTTCAAAGCAGTCAAGTTTCCAGATAGCGGCTGAGCGTCTGGCTCCCCAATCGGTTCGGTCGCTCCAAACGTTTCCTCCCAAGTGCCGACCCATGTTTCGTCGAGATCGCGCGCTTCATCGCGGGGATCGTTCAAGACGACTGCTGCTTGCGCCGAAGATTTCACGGCCGCATGCAACAGCGGCCAAAGCGGCCAATCCGCGCCATTAAAACCGACCACGAGCAAGTGAGCGAAACGCGGCCGCAATTGCTCCGCACTTGTTGCAGTAAGGCGATCGGCTTCGTGAACAAATGTGAATCCGCAATCGCGAGCGATTTTTGCGAAGCGTCCGGCGATTTCGCGCAAGGCCGGTTCGGCGATCTCGTCGAAGTTCCAGCCAGCGGCATGAAGTTGATCGATCACGCGCAAGAAATGATCGGGATCGCGAGCGACAGATTTTGCCATCAGGGACTCCGGATCTTCTCCGGCAAGTTGTTCGGCTGCAATCGCCAGCAGCAAACGCAGGTGTTCGCGTAGCGGAATATCGAGTCCGCAACCGCGCAATAACCGCTCTCGCAATTGCGCCGCCGAGAGGAATTTTATCCCGAGCAATGAAATGCCGCGTGCGAGAAGTTTGCTCCGGCATGGGACGAATGGGACGGATGAGACTTATGGGGTCGAGCGCGACTTCTGTTTTGCCCTGTTCGCTAATCGCGCGTGGGTCATGCGTTCGCGCAGGCCGCCCTCTTCCAGAAAATCTTTCTCCAATTTTCGGAGCAGTTGATCGAGCAGGTAATTAGTTTGATGAATTAGGCAGATAAGAATGTTCGCCACCACTTCGAGTGGTTGTGTCTCGATATAGGTCTCATACGTCTCATAGGACGTATCTTTCCGTGCCCCAAGCTTGCGAACATACAACGCTTCGCGGCTTTCTTTTGGCCACAGCCGCAGCTCACGCCCTCGCGAAAAATTCTTATAGTCTTCGAGAAGCTCCTCCAGACTCGCGCGCGCCACGTTGATAAGTTTTATCTCCGCTTCCTTAGAAGTGCCGGAGGCTTTGCTTCCTTCAATAATATTCTGCTTTCCCGAGCGTGCCGCTTGAACCATCTGGTCGATTGTTCGGTCGCGTTTCTCGAAGAACCGCTCACAGAACCGGGCCGTCGCTTGAAATACGACTAGCGCTTTCTGATAAGCCAGCAGGTCCTCATAACCGCCGTGTGGCGGAATGAATCCTTCGGCTTGGTCGCCTAGTTTTTTCATACAATCTCAGAGAGCATAAGTCGTATAAGTCCCATAGGTCATATGGCATTGGCTCGCTTATCGCCAATCCGCCGCGTGATGCCCTCCCGATCAAGTCTCTCGAGTAACGGCACCATAATCCGGCGCGAACTCTGGAGTCTCTGGCGCAGTTCGCTCACGGTTGCCGGTCCATTCTGGGAAATAAAATCGACAATCGCGTTCTTCATGCCCTCGAAGTTTTCGCGCAATAGGACCGCGTCGGGGCCGACTTCAATCGCTTCGCCGGTCTCGATCAAAAATCTGAGCGTTTGCTGCGCATTTTGTTCAACCTCGATCTCTTTCCGCGCGGGTGGGTCGAATGGTTTCTGTTCCAGCGCTTCCCGGATTTTCATCGCAACAGGCCGCAGATTTGGCGGCAACGCCGGCCGATGCGCAATTCGGGTGATCGCAGATCCTTTTCGGGTAAAATCAGCCGGGCACAAATCTGAAACAAGCGCTTCAAAAACATCCGGGGATTGATCGCGCAACGCTGTCCGCAGCTCGTTCAGATCGAGACCGACGCGTTCAGGATTTGTTTTGTGCGCGTGATCGATTAAGCCGATCATTTGGTTGCGCCACATCTGCCAGGCTCGCGCGTCCGCCACGATTTCTTGATGAATGACAATTTCATTACGCCGCTGCAGGCGCTGAAGAGCTTTAGTGATCTCGTCAGTGCTGAAGTGCGATTTGCGAAGAACGATCTGTTTTCGCATGAAACCGTTCACGAGCATTTCAGAGCGAACACAAAGATCGACATTATCCGGCGCGTCGGCCCGGCCCGCTAATAAATTGCGCTGCGCTGCGCTGCGAACTTTGCCTCGGTCGCCATCCGGATCGAGCACCATTCCGCCTGCGACAGTATGTTGTTCGGAGGCATCCCGAAGAACAAATCGATCGCCGAGGAAAGCAAATATGGGCGACTTCAATTTTAGCTTGGCGATTTTTTGCTCGCCGGGTTCAAGCGCGCGCTCTTCTGGCAGATTGATCTTCGCGGGAAATCGGCAGGTGCCGTGATGCAGATACACCGACATTCCGTTCTTAAGTGGTCGGGCGGCTGGCTCTTTCGGATGAAGTCGTGAGGATTTTTCCAAAACAACGATGAGGCTGGCACTCGATTTTCCAAGATCATCAACGGTGAGCACGTCGCCGCGTTTGATCTGTCCAGGACTCTCACCGATGGGAACATCCGGGAGATTGATTGCTGTGCGCATGCCCGGCTGCGCACACTCTAATTCGGAACCGTGACTTTGAATCGAGCGGATGCGCGCTTTGAAATCTTGCGGTTGAACAATGATGGTCTGACCACGTCGAAGTTGCCCTCCAGTTAATGTTCCGGTCACCACCGTGCCGATTCCGCGCAGCGTAAAAGCGCGATCGACAAATAAGCGCGGCTTCCCGAAATCGCATTGTGGTTGCAGGGTTGCGAACTCCGAGCCCAGCGCACCCTTCAGATTTTCAATTCCTTCTCCGGTGCGGACCGAAGTTGGGACAATCGGTGATCGCGCGAAGGCGGTATCGCGCAGTTGGGTGCGAATTTGCTCGTGGACGTTATCGATCTGGCCAAGATCGCTTTTCGTAAGTGCGATCACACCTCGTCTCACTCCGAGATATGTCAGGATTTGCAGATGCTCTTCGGTTTGCGGCATCCAGCCGTCGTCGGCGGCGACAACGAAAAGCACGAGATCGATCGAGCCCATGCCCGCAATCATATTCCGGACGAAATCTTCGTGACCGGGCACATCGACAATGCCGATATGGGATTGCTGCTCTCTTGATCGTTCGAGAATCAATTGTGCGAAGCCGAGGTCAATCGTGATTTGTCGCGCTTTTTCTTCAGGCAGACGATCGGGATCAGTTCCAGTGAGTGCCTGGACCAGCGCGCTCTTGCCGTGATCGACGTGACCAGCGGTCGCAAGAATGAAATGTTTTTCGGTCATGTCAAAATTGGGTAGAGGCGAACGCGTGGCCGTCCGTTGACGGCGCGCTCGGCGGTCGCGCCCTACCGAAAAACGTTTTGGCTGGCGCACGCTGCGCGAAGCGCGGCGACGACGAGTTCATCCTGTTGCGGGAAAATTGTGCGCAAATCGAGTTTGAAACTTGCGCTTGCGATATAGCCGATGACCGGCGGATTTGAGGCGCGAAGACGCTCGGCGAAATCGGCCAGCGAACAATTCTTCGGAACAATGTCGATTGTAACGGACGACATTGTCGATTTTGGCAAGGTTCCGCCGCCGACCTTGACCGTACCACAGCCAATCGCGATTCGCCCTGGCACACCCTCGAGCCGGTCAACAATCGCTGCAGCTCGAGCCCGTAATTCCTCCTCGGAGACTTGCAAAAGGGCGATCGCAGGGATTCCGCCTGATCGATCGAGATGAAGATCGATAGTGGCTTGCAACGCGGCAAAGACCAATTTGTTGCAGCGCAAGGCACGAAATAACGGTTCGCGTTTCAACGCGGCGACGAAGCGCTTCTTTCCTGCAATAATTCCCGCTTGCGGGCCGCCAAATAATTTGTCGCCGCTAAAGCAAACAAGACCGGCGCCGTCCTTCAACGCTTCAGCAGGTGTCGGCTCGTGTTCGGCGAGTCCCAAACGCTCTGTTGGAAAGATCGCGCCGCTTCCCAGGTCCTCGACAAAAGGAACGCGCTTTTTCCGCGCGAGCCCGGCGAGAGCTGCCGAGGAAGGCGATTCCACAAAACCGTCCATGAAAAAATTGCTTCGATGAACTTTAAGAATGAGAGCTGTGTTTTGCCCAATTGCCTTCGCGTAATCACTGAGTGTCGTTTTATTTGTCGCGCCGATCTCTCGCACCTTCGCTCCGGCCGATTCGATTATTTCGCTGATACGAAATCCGCCGCCTATTTGCACGATTTCGCCGCGCGAGATAACCACCTCCGCCGCGCTCTCGCCACGGCGAGCACGCTCCGGTTGCGCCCTACCTTTCGTGAAATGGTGAACGATCAGCGTCAATGCGGCCGCGCAATTGTTGACGACCGTGGTCGATTCCGCCTCGCACAGCAGCGCGAGCGCGTTCTCGATGTATGCGCCGCGCCGGCCGCGCTCGCCGGTCACCAGATCGTACTCAAGATTGGAATAGGCTGGACCGACCTCCTTCAACACGCGGACGGCTTCCGGAGCAAGCGGGGCCCGGCCAAGGTTCGTATGAATGACAATTCCGGTCCCGTTGATGACCGGCTGAAGCCGGGTGGCGCGAAGATTCGCAAGCGAACGGCGGACGGAATCGACAATCAATTCAAATTCCGGGATCTCCGCTCTTGTGCGAATTGTCGCAAGCTCGCGCCGAATAAGATCGACAATGACTGGGCGCGAAAAATCGTAATGGCCGAGCGCGTCAAGAAGTTTGCTGACCGCGGGAATCTCCCGGCGGGAGCGAGTTTTTACCTGGTCATGCATATCAATGGCCCGCGCCGTCGTCGCGCCAGGATTTTTCCGATAACAACAGCACTCGGCGTGCGTGCTTTTCGCAGAATGTTGAGCACTTTCTCAAGTTTCGCTTCGGCGACACAGAGGAGCAATCCACCACTGGTTTGTGCGTCAGTTAAGAGAATTCTGCTCGCTTCATTGGTGCTTCCCCAGTCGACAGCCACAGTCGCAGCGTAAAGATTTTGCCGGCTTCCTTCGGGAATGGAGCTCTGTTCAATAAGATCGCTGATTTCATTGCTGATCATCGGCACCGCGCCGATATCCAGCTCGGCCGAGACCCGACTGGCCCGGCAAAGCGAAACTAGATGGCCAATAAGACCATAGCCGGTAACATCGGTGGCCGCGCGAACGAGGTCACGTTCGGCGAGCTCGGCGCCAACGACATTAATTTTTGACATGAGCTCGATGACCTTCTTCTGAAGCGATCGCGGAGCCAGTCTGCGCTTAATCGCAGTCGTGGCGATACCGGTCCCGAGCGGTTTGGTCAGGACGAGCAGATCGCCGGGACACGCGTTTGCATTGGTAGTGACGTGGCGAAGATCGACAATCCCGGTAACGGCCAAACCATAAATCGGTTCGGGATTACGAATGGAATGGCCGCCAATGATCGCACAACCCACCTCGGCAGCCTTGGCCATGCCGCCGCGCAAAATAGAAGCAATGACTCTTGGCCTGACGAGATCGGCCGGGAAACCAACGATATTGAGCGCGGTCACCGGACGTCCCCCCATCGCAAAGACATCGGAAAGCGAGTTGGCCGCCGCGATTTGCCCGTAAGAAAATGGGTCGTCCACAATAGGTGTGAAAAAATCAACCGTCTGCACTAGGGCACGATGTCGATCGAGACGATAAACCCCCGCATCATCGAACGTGTTCGAGTTCACGATGACCTTGCGGTCTGATGAAATGGGAAGCTGCGGCAAAACTTGCCGCAGGGCCTGTTGGCTTAACTTGGAAGCTCACCCGGCGCAGGAAGAGAGCGAAGTTAGTTTGCGAATTTGCTCACGCGACATCGAGGTCACCTCCCTTCCCGAAATTCCGATTTTCGAATTCCGATTTTCGATTGAAAGGATGACGCGCGCTTGGGAAATCGAAAATCGCCAATCGAAAATCGAAAATGGAACGGCGGAGAGGATAGGAATCGAACCTACCTCGGTCCCGCGTGTGCGGAATCGACAACGGTTTTGAAGACCGCGAGGGCCACCAGGCACCCTTCACTCTCCGGGGAAGAGAGAACGCCCAACGCCGAAAGCATTCGCGAGCAGGCGTCTCAACGCCGATCAGCCAACGCCCAATGTCGGAAAAATGGAGGGTTGGAGTACTGGAGTATTGAAAATGCGGGTCAGGCTTTTTTAATCGCCTTGACGATGGCGTCGAACTCCGGCCAGTCGCCGGTGTCGAGTTTGGAATGGAGAAGTTTGCCATTGGCGCGAATCTCGAAAGCGCCGCCGCTCGAGGGGATGAGCGTGAGCGATTTGATGCGTTCGCCGAGCTCAAGAATTTTGGCCGCCAAACTGACGGCCTTCGGCGTATAGTTTCAAACCACGCAATATTCGATCGATACCTCGGTTTTCACCAACGAGCTCCTTTCCGCAATGAAAATATCGATGCGATTAAACAAGGTCAAGAAATGTCCCGACATAACGTCCGTTCTGATGAGCAGAAATGTAGCCGCAGCCCGATCCACGCAGGCTGCGGCATGCTCCACTTCAGAAACCGCGGAAACAGCCGCAGCTTTCAGCCCTGAAGATGTTTTTGAAAGCGCTGGTCACGACGACGTCTTTTATGGTGGTTGTCTCCTAGAAGGCGAAATTGATGCCGCTGCGGGCCATGGTGAAGTTATTCTTTGGCCCATCGATAACGCCCCAGCTCAGATCATTGGTCCAGCCGATGTTACGAGTGAACCGAAATTCAAGACCGAATCCGAAATGGCCGATCGCTTTTGTCTCTCCATCGAAAGTGCCAAGGACCGCACCGACAACGCGCTGGTCGTCGATGTTGCGGCCGATGAAGACTCCATCGAGGGGACGAAGATCGATGTCGAAACTGCGCTTGTGGGCGTTGAGAGCGAACCCTTCGATGCCGATGCCGAAGTAGCGGTGGAAAAAATACTTGATATCACCGCCGCCGCCCCAGGCGTGATCGTTGCCGATGTAACGGTCGAACGAGCCGGCGACGGTTTGGCCTTCGGTTGTGCTCTGGATGAGATCCGGGATGTCGAGGTTGGGGTTGTAATCGGTGTTTGTGAAGACGTATGTGCCCCAAAGACCCGCATTCCACTCATTATCGCCGTACCATTGGGGGCACGGCAGCACGAACTGCTTGGTTTCCTTTCCATCCTTCCCCGAATAGCGATCAGCGGAAACAGGGCCGGTGTAGTAACGGAACCGCGTGGACACGGGCGCTTCGGCTTCGGCGCGTTCGCCACCGAAAAGCCAGGAAAAGGCAGCAAAGACATCAGCCACTGGCGAGTCGTCGGTGCAGCCGAACAACGGCGAGACATCCAGGCGAGTTTGCGCTGTCGGTTTCCACGCGATGCTTGGACCGATGACGAAAATGTGCATAGGATCACCGCGGGTGTCTTTGACGGTGAAATTCTTATATTCCATTTCGAGGCCGACTTTCAGACGCTCGTTAGGCAAGAGAATGGGTGTCATGGCGCTCTGGGAGAAACCCCATTCGCGACCGCGGTCGCCGGTATTCTCTTTTTCGAAGAACCAGTTCATGGCCCACTCAACGCGCTCGCCAAAATCCTGGGCGAGGAGCAAACGAAATTCGTAGGCATCTGGAATTTTCGGCGGTCCGCCCTCTTCCTCCTCTTCTTCTTCTTCTTCTGGAGGAGGTGGACCTTCTTCGTGTCGAATCCTGCCGACACCGAATTTATATTCGGCGAAGAGTGTTGGATTGAGAGGAATCTTATTCCAATCGGCAAGAGCCCATCGTGCTTCTACGCTCACTGTTTCCGGACCCCCACCACCGTTAAATCTTTCGAACTTTGCTTCCGCCGCCACCCCAAAACGATAGGGCAAACCCATTTCGACCTCTTGAGTGAAAAGATGATCGGGCGGCCCATGGCGGAACCCCTGGCCCTCGTAAATCTCTCCGAAGAAAAATGCCCACGGCGGCAATACGTAGGCTTGCGTCGTGTTGGAAAAGCGGCTGCGCGAAAGTCCGGGAGGAGCTCCGTACGCGCTGGGCACTTCCTCGCCGGTGACGACAACTTCCTGGTCTGCGACCGCCTGCGCGATGGCCGAATGATTAATGGCCGGAAATATTAAACATACGCATGCCATCAGCGGGATGAGCCAGCCCCGGCCAACTCCACAAAGAAAGGACATTTTTCTCATAGAATCCGCAGATCATTACAAAATTGTAATGATTGGCAAGAGAAATTTTTGGAGCATCGCGTATGGCCTGTGCGCCCAGCGGATATGTTGTCGGCTGATCTCTGGCAGCGGGTTTCAAACCCGCTGGGCGCACAGCAGTAAGCCTATGTTCCGACAGCTTGCTTTGGGAAGGTAAGCGTGACGGTGGTGCCGCGACTAACTTCGCTCTCGATTTTGGCCGAGCCGCCATGAAGATCGACAATCGATTTCACGAGTGCCAGCCCCAAACCCGCGCCGTCGGAGCTGCGCGATGAATCGACCCGATAAAAGCGATCGAACACGCGCCGCAAATGTTCTGGCGTTATTCCGCATCCGTTATCCCTGACTGTTACTTCGGAATGCGCGGCTTTTACTGTAATCGATATTTGAATTGTGCCGCCCTCCGGGGTGAAGCGGAGCGCGTTATCCACCAGATTGCCCAAGGCGCGCTCGAACAAGGCGGGTTCGGCGTAAATTTCGCCTTCGCCGCTGCAATGGATGGCGACATGCCGATCTTCCGCGATCATTCGATAAAACGTCGCGATCTTTTCCACGGCGGCGCGAGCATCA
>WNFY01005725.1_pt1 | contig 20981 bp, 34 predicted proteins | sample 5400091 | NCBI WGS metagenome assembly WNFY01 (sample SAMN13153364, study PRJNA577476) | soil metagenome | isolation source: 60 cm soil or saprolite under grassland replicate 1 | place: USA:California | collected 2016-06-15
CGAATGCAGGCAAGGTTCGTGCTCGTGCCAAATCGGGCGAGAGGCCATGAGCGCCGCAGCCATCATAATCATCGTCATTGCCGCCTCAGGCGTTCTGATGATGCGGTTTCAGAAGCGATGGCTCGCGAAGATCAATATTGCCTTCACGAACCGAATCACCACTCTGTTCGCAGGCTGGCTTCCGGGATTCGGCATTCTCACCCACGTGGGTCGAAAGTCTGGCAAGGTCTAACGAACCCCAGTGAACGTCTTCCGGGCATCGAACCGCTTCATCGTCGCGCTCACCTACAGCAGCCAATCCGAGTGGGTGAAGAACGTCCTTGCGGCGGGCGGTTGCGAACTAAAGACTCGTGGGAAGAAATATCAGCTTTCCTCGCCGAACGTCGTGCATGATCCTACGCGACGGCGATTCCCGATTCCGGTGCGGCTCGTGCTGAAGATCGTGGGTGCTGACGAGTACATGGAGCTTTCGATCCGTTAGCCTAATTTGATTCGGATCATCACATGAAAGCGAAAATCTACACGGGCCCTGAACGTTCCCCGATTTAATTGCGTGCTTCTTTTTCTCTTGAAATCCTTGGTGGAGGATTCGGCGTCTTCGTGGACGCAACGGTCTCGGCGCAGTCGCCCTTACTGTCGTAGTCGCACGGGCGACCGGGATGAGATTGCTTGCACTTCTGGCAGAGTTCAGTAGCCATTTTGCCCAGTCTGGCGGCGGCCATTGGAAGCGGAGAATAGCGTGGACATTTCATCACCGATTCGCACTATTGAACTCTCGTTCAACATCTTCTCGGCTTTTGTGAACATTTCCAGCAACTTTGCGGCGTCGGGATCAGTAACAGCGCGAGCCGAGAGCATAGGGACAATCTTTTCCGATAAGGACATATAGCTTCTCCTGCACCGAGTTTAGTAAACGGATTGAAGGAGAACTGTCCCCTATTGCTCAAGAAGCGGCTTCCAGCCGTCACCGCGAAGTTAGGCGTTTGCGAGGATTGAGAGTAGCATTGGCCTTGAGCGAGCGGTTCCTCTCCTCTTTCAGGTCCCCTGAGCTAAGTCAGTTCATCTGAAGTACGCCCTCCTTAGTGAAGCAGCTTTCCGAAGGGAATCCCCCATGATCAGTCCCAAGACTCAGAAACAACCGCAGCCTAACGATGCTGTCGCCTCGAAGGCCTCTCCAGCCAAAATTGTGATGATGCCAAACGCCCCGTCACACGACACGATACGTGAGCGTGCCTATGAGCTATATGAGAGCCGTGGTCGTGAACCCGGCCAAGACGAACAGGACTGGTTACGTGCCGAGCACGAGATTCTCAACGCGCAGCGGTAGAAGAACCACCATGCACCGCCCCACCAATCCGATGATATTGATCTGTCCGCGATGCGGCGCTGAACCGGGGCAAGTCTGCACAATATTAGAGGGACAGATGGAGATCGTCCATGTCGCTAGGCTCGAAGCGGCGGCAGCGCAGAGCCAAAAAGAATCGTATGTGGGACCAGTCGAGTGTTGACGAGAACGGCGATTTCACTCACAACCCCTGTGACCCCATCACAACGAGGGTGATCATTACGTAAGGGGACGCTTAACGGATTGACCCGGCCGTGAGCGCGATACGCAACAACAGGCCCGCTCATGCGGCGGTGCGTTCCCGATTCGCCATCTTCACGATTGGTAGCGGAATGCAGATACGTCTCGACTGCCCTGATTTCTTCTCGGTTGCGTCCACAAGAACCACATTTTCTGCTACAACGATTGGCCCGCCAAGGAACTCGAATTCTTCCCCGTAGAGCCTCATACGGTTGCCTTGGGTGAAACCCAAGCGCATTAACTCAGCGCAAAGATTGACCTGCTTCTCTGTCATTGGAATTCCCATCGTTCCTCAGCGATACGTTTTGCTAGGTGAAAAAGGAAGGACACCGAATTTTATAGACCTCTGAGCTTGCTTCGCCGTGACCGTGGTCACGGCATCAGGAAGTCCGTAGAGATGAAGGAACAATCCATGGCACATCCGCAACCTATGGCCCTTCAACCACTTGCAAGCAGCGAAAACGACAATGGCCTCCGTATACTTCATCGCAGGAGGTAACAAAATGCTGAAAAAGACCGCAATCAGGGACGGGCGCAACCGGGTCGTCGGCTCAACAACCACAGGTTACGCCGCTGGCACATCCATCGTTCGTGATGCCGAAGGTCGGCTGCTCGGCAAAACATCAGAGCAATTCCACTCGACTCGCGATTCCCAAGGCAAGCTCATCAGTATCAACACACCCGATGCCGGACTCCTATTCGGCAGTGATGACGAATAAGCTGTCGCCGGAAATTCTCACCTAGCCCTCGACTTCGCAAATCACAGACTCCCCCTTACCAAATGGTTCCACCACCAACAAGGAGGAGCATGACCAACGCATCCAAAACACAGAAAAAAGCCGCACGCCCCGCAAAGCGCAAGCGTGCTACCAGCAGACCATTCCCATACGAGCAAGTTGCAAAGATGTGGGCGCAGGAAAAAACCATTCCTGAGATCGCAAAAGCGATTGGTCGAGTCGGCAAAGGTGATGACAAGTTTCACGCGCTCCGCATTTTCTTGTCGAAAATGCACAAGGGTTACCGGAACGCCGAAGGCAACGTCGTGAAGTTGCCCTACCGGGTTAGCGCCACGACAGTGAAGCTCGCCATCAAGGCGGGCAAGAGGGCAGCCCAATGACGGATAGAGTCGGCAAACTTTTCCGTAATGCAAGGAGAAGCATGAGGGTCGCCTTGTACGCCAGAGTCAGCACGCTCAACGGTCAGCACCCGGAGATGCAACTGTCGGAGTTGCGTGAGTATGGTGCCCGCCGAGGCTGGCAAATCGTCGGTGAGTACGTTGATGAAGGTATCAGTGGTTCCCGTGAGCGTCGGCCTCAACTAGATCGCCTCATGGCTGATGCCCATCGGCGCAAGTTCGACCTTATTGGTGTTTGGAAGATCGACCGCTTCGGTCGTTCGCTGAAACATTTGGTGAACGCCCTCGCAGACCTCGATGCCTATGGTGTTGCGTTCGTCAGTCTCAGGGACAACATCGACCTCAGCACACCGTCTGGTCGCCTCATGTTTCAGATCATCGGGGCAATGGCGGAATTTGAAAGGTCGCTCATTCAGGAACGTGTACGCGCAGGTCTCCGTAACGCGGTAGCTCGGGGAGTTCGCCTCGGTCGCCCGAAACGGACGGTGGACGCCGACCAGATTGCCCGCCTGAGAGCGTCTGGGGCGTCGTGGCGGGAGGTCGCGCAGGAGATGCGAATCGGCATCGGGACTGCTGTTAGGGCTTTTCAGCAAATCGTCAACAAACCCGTAGGATTCGACCCCTCAAAACTAGTGCTATGGTTCATCGCTTTCAGTCATTTGGTGCGCCAAAGGAGAGCGGGCTACTTCATGCAACTTGTGATCTTCGTCGGAGCCGCCGCAGTGATCTACCTGTTGTTGGTCAACGGGGCGTACCGCCTGTGAGGATCACGAGGCCGGCATTTGCGGAGTTGTTTGGAGTCCACCTACCAACAACGGTGCCGACCGCATGGGTCCGGGGTGTCCGGTATCAATTCGTTTCTGGCACGGACGAAATTGACGAACTGGAAAGGCTGCTGGGGGGAGTGACCAGTGGTAAAACGTAGCGACCACAGCCACGAGACCAATGCCGCCCAGCGCCGACTTGCCCTGACATCGGCGTACCTGAAAGTGATTTGCCCCACTATCAACCGGAGCAAACGGACAAGGCTTGTGGATTCGATTCTTGCGTTGATTGATGGCAAAGACCGCAAGTTGGCACAGACGAAGATCACCGACGCTCAGGCTGTCGAGTTGGTGTGGCGACACAGCCAATGCGTCCGCAACCAGACGGGCAGGTGCCCACTGCTGGTCTTTGGACGGCAACTGGCGGACGAGGTTAACGCCTACTTCAACGAGGAAGAGTGATGGACAAGGTCAGAGTCGGTGTGCGCGGCAGCAAGGTGGTTGTATTCATGCCTGACGGAACCCAGTTGTCCAAGCCTATTCCCGAGGGCATGACAAGGGAACAGGCCATTCACGAGACCTCAAAGCTACTGGAATTTTCCCCGCAGGATCAGAATTGAGCGACTACCCAACGTGCCAATTCGTGATGAACACCGACGCCTTCATGGAGTCAATCTTTGAGGGCAAAGATAAAACGCTGCCTGAAGAAATCCTCTGCGGGCGTCGTGCTTTCTTCTGCTTCAACCGCTACCACCGCCATCACACTGAAGCTGTGCGCTTGTTGCTACCGATCCTTGACCAAGAACACGGAAAGGAATACGGCTGGGAGCGCGACCATAGTCGAGAGGAGTGGCTTGCCCAGTTCCGCGAGAAGGTCGGTGATGATGCAGATCACTGGTACTTTCTCTGCCCCCGGCATTGGCTGCACCACAAATGGCTTCGCATCACGATAGGGATTGAGGATTACATCAGCTATTTCATCTGGCGGGGATTCTGTTGGCACGCACCATGCGATCAACTAAAGCGCCTGTTTATCCGTAACCAAAAAGGAGATCAATGAAAATCCTGATAGTGGGTGGCGACGATGCCCGTGCTGCCATTTCGATTGAGGTGGTCCGATGATTTCTGACATACAAAATCTAGGTCGCTCAGGACGGCCAGAATTCCGCTTCCGCCTGAACGGTGAAATCATGCCCGAGCTTTCTTGCCAGCGTGCCATGGTCGATGGAGAGCCCATCGGACAATGGGAGATCGTCGTTGAGATCGACTATCTCGGTGGGCGTATGACCATCGACGACAACTCCAATTTGTGGGACCCCGCGTTGCCGCAGTTCGTGTTGGAATTTCGCGACGAAACCTCGTGGGCCTTGCTGCCCATGCCGATGCGCCAAGCTTCGACAGACAAGGGCTGGCACCGGACGACACCAAACGAACTGGTGGAGGTTTTGCAGTCGGCGGGAGCAATCAATGGCATGTAGACAGGGACGGCTCAACATGGGGAACAAGCCTAGGTCCGCTGTAAGATCGGGCGTGTATGGCTGCTAAGAATCGTGCGGCGGCACTTCGTAGGAAGAGAGAGCCTAAAGAACCCCACGTCGGTATCTTCTGGGTGGAAGAGTTCCCTCGCGGTCGCGTCATGTACAACACCAAGACCCGGAGATTCACATTGCTTGCCGACAGGTGCATTCTCCGCGACAAGGGCGTGGTCGGTAGGGTCATGTCGGAACTGCACCTGCCCGGCGAGAACACGGACAAGGGAACCGACGCGCACTATCGATGCTCCTCTTGCTTGCGGGTGCGTGAGGGCGAATGAAAATCTTGCTCGTTGATGACGACGATGCCCTATTGTCGTTTCTCGCGCAGGAACTGGGGAATCGGGGATGCGATGTTCATCAGTCGTCCAGCGGGGACGAGGCGTTCCATGTCTGGCAGCGATCAGGCCCGTTCGCATTCGTGCTCGCTGATTATCGCTTCTTTCCCGGCATGAAGATCAAAGACGGGGCGCAACTAGCGGCCGCGATCCACGGGATCAACCCACTCCAGACAATGGCAATCATGACCGCCGAGGCCAACGAAGTTCGAAGGAATCTGCCGGAGGCTTTACGCCACCTCCCGGTGCTGCGGAAGCCGTTCAGGATCGAGCAACTGCTGCGACTGCTGCGGCAACCCGTGCTACCACTTTGATTAGAATGGAGGGGCGATGATTCTGACATACGAAATCTGGCTCGAACAGGTCAAGGACGCGCTACGCTCCATCAACATGCCCATCGAAGACTGGCAGGGAATGTGGCCGTTCAATTTCTCGGCGGAACACGATGCGGGCACGACGCCCGATGCCGCTGCCATGAAGGCGAATCGCTACTGGTGGCATCAGCAGAACAAGTCCCTGAAGCAGGACTGCCAGAAAACGCCCAACTGCTGGCTGCCTCGAAACCATCAGGGCGTTTGCCAGCCAGTGTACGAGAGGGGCGATTACGTGAAGGTCGAGTTCCCCGACGAGACAACCGGGGTCGGCGAGTGGATGTGGATGATCGTCGATCACACCGACGACAAAAAACGGCTGGTATACGGGACTCTCGACAACGAACCCGTGAACGACTACAGGGGTAAAGTGAAACTGGGATCAGAACTGGCCGTCAGCTACGACAACATCCGTGAATACAAGAAGGCATCAGACTTCAGGCGCGTAAATTGACCTCCTCTCGATGCCACCCGCGAGAGTCTTCCAAACATGACAAATCGAACCGGAGTTCTCTGCGTCATCAGCCAGTGGATTCACACGATTAGACCTTTCGCTTTGTCTTCACCCATGGTAGCCTTGCCTTGAAGATCACCAAGTATTCCGAGTTTTCAACAGGTTGGTGCTTCAGGGACGAATGCTAGAATCCAGATTCAAAAATACCAGCCAAGGGGTGGCGTTGGCGCAAATACTTCCGGTGGTGAGCCTTTTTTCCGGCTCCGGTGGCCTAGACGAGGGGTTTGTCCAAGCTGGGTTCTCACCCGTGCTGGCGATGGATGTTGACCGCGCCGCCTGCGAGACCTTCTACTGGAACCATCCCCGAGTGCGTATCCTGAAAAAGGATTTATCGCACGCCGTCAATGGCTACGTTGTCGAACGGCTCTCGGAACTGCCTTCTGCGGTTCAGCCCATCGGGGTCATCGGCGGACCACCCTGCCAAGCTTTTTCCCTGAGCAACGTGCACAAAAAGTCAGATGATCCACGGCTTAAGCTGCCGGGCAACTACGCACACATCTTGTCGGAACTGAACAAGCACTACGGCTTAGATTTCTTTGTGTTCGAGAATGTCCTTGGACTGCGGAACAAGGCACACGCTGAACTTTTCGGCTACTTCAAGGAACTGTTCGAATCGGCGGGCTTCACGATTTTCGAGGGGGAACTTGATGCGCAGGACTTCGGCGTAGCCCAAGTCAGGAAGCGCGTTTTCGTGGTCGGGTTCAACATCAAGAAATACAAGGCTGTGCAGTTCGAATTTCCCAAGGGAAATCCAGCCCAGAGGAAAACCGTGAGGGAGATGATCGGTAACCTGCCGGCCCCGACAATCTTCGAACGCGGGATGCTCAGCGAGGACGTACCGCACCATCCGAACCATTGGTGCCTTAAGCCCAAGTCAAAGAAATTCTTCAACGGGTTCCTCAAAGAAGGCGATGTCAAAGGAAGGCCGTTTCGGGTACTGGAATGGGGTAAGCCAAGTTGGACGGTTGCTTACGGACACCGGGAAGTCCACATACATCCCTCAGGCAAGAGGCGGCTGAGTATTTACGAGGCGATGCTCCTGCAAGGGTTCCGGTCCGACTACGTGCTAAGGGGGAACTTGTCCGACCAGATTCGGTTGGTCTCCGACGCAGTCCCGCCGCCGCTGGCGAGAGCACTGGCAGAGAGCGTCCTGAAAGTCCTGCGTGTAGGGAAAGCCGGAAAGAAAATAACGCTGCCCGCTGCTTCCTAGCTCTTCTTCTGCCTGTTGCGCTTTGCGCGTTCCCGCTCGTAGTTGGCGATCCAGCCAGTGGGGTCTGGCGGCCATTCGGTGGACTTCTCCAGAGTGTACGCGGACTGGAACCTTCCGCCCGGAACGCCCGCCCTGCTTGCGTTGATGATCCAGCCCAGATAGCGTAGTTCACGCAGACGCTTCCGCCACTCGTCTTGGTTTGCGGCGATGTCGAGCCACATACTCGGTACTGGGACGCCAATACCCGCAGCATTCAGAAGCTCCCCGATGCGGACATGCACGCTGTCGTGCTTGATCGCGGAGCGCATGGCGGCGGAATCGACGGAGGCGAAGAGGTTCTTCTTGCCGTGGTTGCACTCCTCGCAGATCGCCCAGAGATTTGCTTCCTCTGTCTTGCCTCCCCATTCGCGGGGAATTTTATGATCGACGACAAGCGCGATGTCGTGCTTCTCGATTGTGCGACCGCACATCCCACAGCGCCCGTGAGCGGCATGGATCGCCTGTGCCCGCAGCTTGCTGTTGATGGGCGCTGCGTCGAGCGGCTGTTCGAGCGGACCGACGTAGATGTAGACGACTCTCGCCCCAATCCGCTTCTTTGCGATGCGGTGATAATAGTGCAAGTCCCTGCGCCGCCGGCCGAACTGGACTTGCTCTTCCGAGGGCAGGTGAAGTGCGGCACGCATCTCGCCCTCGGAGATGCCCTCTGGGTGCTCTTTCAGCAGGGCAAGCATCTGCTCGTGGATATGGCCTAACGTGGGCGGTTTTGCCACAGGAGGCCATAATAATGTAAGTAGGGCCTAAATGGATTCACTTTCGTCAGAGCGTCGAAGCGCCAACATGGCCCGTATCCGCAGCAAGGATACGAAGCCGGAGATGCTGATTCGCCGCATGTTGCATGGCCTCGGATACCGCTACCGCCTGCACAGGCGTGACCTGCCGGGTGCGCCCGATCTCGTGTTCCCGTCTCGCAAGAAAGTCATTTTTGTGCATGGCTGTTTCTGGCACCAGCACAAAGGCTGCTTCGACGGAAGAATGCCGAAGTCTCGGACCGATTATTGGCAGCCGAAATTGTTGCGGAATGTCGAGCGCGACCGCTGCAACATCTCCAAGCTGCGGCGCAGTGGATGGGAGGTAATGAAGCTCTGGGAGTGTGACGTACTGAAAGACGAATCCCTACAGGAACGGTTGATCGATTTTCTTAGTCCACACCTTCCAGTAAAATAGCGGCATGGCAACCAGAGTCTATACAGCTTTTGACTACGATCACGACGAGTTCCTGCGCACGGCATTGGTTGGTCAATCCAAGAACGAGGACAGTCCATTTGAGATTTGCGATTGGTCAGTGAAGGAGCCATTCATTGGCGACTGGAAGAAGAAGGCACGTGAGCGCATCCGCAAGTGTGGGCAGATGATCGTCATCTGCGGTCAATACACCCATCTGGCGACGGGGGTTCGGGATGAACTTGAAATAGCTCAGGAAGAAAAGCTGCCCTACTTCCTGCTTCATGGGTATGCCGATAAGACGTGCACGAAGCCAACAACGGCGAATGCAACCGACAAGATGTACAACTGGACTTGGCCCAATCTGAAAACTCTCATCGGTGGCGGTCGCTGAGTGCCCACCAGCAAATTGCAAAGCCGAACGCCTGAGGAATATGGCGAGAAGTACCAAGATCATTTGCTGGAGCAGTACAAGATATACGTCGAAACATCACAGCAGGTCAGCGAACGTCGCCAGAATTCCAACAACTACCTGCTCACCCTGAACTCATCTCTGGTGACGCTGTTCGTAGTATTCCTTTCCACTTTCGGACACCATCGCTGGAACGCTCTCATTCCGGCTACCGGGCTGGTCATCTGTTTCCTTTGGTATTCGCTGGTGGACTCTTACAAAGACTTGAATACCGCGAAGTTTGCGGTCATCCACGAGCTTGAGAATCAGCTTCCGGTGGCGTTGTTCCGCCATGAGTGGTACGTCTGTGGGCACAACAGAAAGAAGAAAGACAAATCCGTTGAGGACATGTACGTCCCGCTAACCCATCTGGAACGCTGGATACCATGGATGTTTGCGGTGCTCTACGTTGTGCTGGGTGCCTATGCGCTGTTGGCTCCTGTAGACAAGAAACCTCAGGCCGAACAGCCGCCAAGCGTTCAGGCCACGCCTTCACCCGCGCATCATTAGAGGTGCGATCAAATTATGGCGAACTTGAATTCACAACCTCTCTTCCCGATCACTGAACTGAAAGCCGATTCTTTTGCACGGTCACAGATATGACTACTGGCGCTGGGACCAGCCCCGTGACGACCCGCTCCGTAGCCGCACTGCCCGCAGGGCGTCGAGAGTACAATCTAAAGAAAAGGGAGAAACGAGCAAATGACCGACGATGTAACCAAGCAGACAGGCGTAGTTGACCTTGGAAAAAGCGTATCGAGCGGAAGAATTGAAGTGCGAGACAGTCAGGGATTCGCAAAGCCCGCACATCTACAACAGCCTGACGTTATCGCTCTTCCGACCGCCGCACCCCAAGCACCGGGAAGCTCTCAGACCGTTGCCACTCAAAGCGTTGCCACCAGCAACACTTCCTCGAAAGACGAGTAGTAAAGATAGATGGGGTTGAGCACTGATGCGCTCACGGTGTTGCTCGTTCTTCTGCCGGGATTTGTTTGTGCAAAACTGATTCGGTGGCTTTGTCCACGCCCACAACAAACTGAGATGGAAAAAGTTGTGGACGCTCTCCTATACAGTTTCATTGTCTACGTAATTTTCGTCCTGATCTTCGGTGTTCCTGAAAAGATCAGTCGCAGCCATGTGGCTGCTTTGGTCACGATTTCTTTCGTCTTGGCTGCTCTGGTTTCTTTGTTCCTCACAAACGATTTTGCTGGGGGACTCGTAAGATGGTGCAGGCTGACCCATCGGACGACTCGGCCCTCGATATGGCACGATGTCTTTCACAAATATTCGGGGTACGTGTTGGTCGAACTTGGGGACAGTCGTTTGGTTTTCGGATGGGTCGAGTTTTATTCGGACTTTCCAAACCCGCCCACTCTTTTTTTGAAAGATGCGTGCTGGATAGATCACGCGACGGGAAAACGAAACCAGATAGCGGGCGCGGGCCTTTTGGTCTCAGGTGAGTTCAAATCTATAGGTTTCTACACTGCAAAAGATACTAGTTTGTCCGCCAAGCCTGATGCTGATGTGAAGCAAGCGGCCTCCGTCAGCTAGCTGCGGTCGCTCGTTACCCATTTTGCGGAGACAACATGGAGAGTTTTGTGGAAGTCACAATCGAACGGAACGGTGAGACGCAGACGGTTCGTATCGAAAAACAGAGGTACGAACAGATTCACAAACAGGCGGTCGCTGCATTTCGGGCGTCCATCGTCCCCATCGACGGTAAACCGTACACCACAGAGATCATCTGCCTCGACAAGGTTCTGACTGATGAAATCGAGTTGGCTGTCGGATACCAGATTGCGGAGAAGCTGATCTCAGAGGCCGAAGCCGAAGGGATGGCCGAGACGGACGACGAAAGCGAACAGTAACCTCTACAGCCTACTTGTTGGTAGGCCACCGCCGATTCAATTTCAGCCATGACGTACTCAGCCCACCGGACCGCATCGCGATTTCGGCTCACAGTCGCGGCCGCGATCTACACACTGCCGCCGATGCTCACATCGACCACCACCGGAGCATGGTCGCTGAGTTGTCCCCACTCTTGGAACGACCCGACTTCAACCGATCCCAACTTCCAACCCTTCGGGATGAACACGTAGTCGATGTGGAACGGCTTGTCCTGATGGCGGTAAAAATAGTAGGTGGGCAGCGTTTCGGCACCTTGCTTCTCTCCTTGATGTGCGTGATACGCGCTGATTAGACCGTGGCCTTCGAATAGACGCACTACCACGGTGTGGTTCCGTCCGGGGCGGTTCGCGTCCCATTGCACATTGCTGTTGAAGTCTCCAGCAGCGACAGCGGGCGCGTTGCTGAACCAGCGACGATGTTTCACGAGACAACGATGAACCTCCCCGATGTAATTGTCCGCACGTTTAGTCCCGACCGGGCAAGCCCAGATCGCAAGCAAGTTGAAATCCACCGCGCCGCAAACCCGAAGGGGAACCACCCATTTGCCGAACGGCTTGCCCACCGTTTGAACTGTGAACTCTTTACTGCAAAAGACAGCTACTCCCTTGTTTGGATTGGCACCGAACCACAAGCCGGAGAAACCGTGGCCGTGTAGAGCATCCACGGATTTCTTAGAACATTCCTGAACGACCGCGATATCCGGATGCAGACCCAATAGACTCGGCGCTTTCCGCGCAAGAGCCATGCCGCAGTTCCAAGTCACGATACGAAGGTCGGACATGATGCTGAGTCTAGCGGATGGTAGCATCAGTTCGAGCGCCTAACGTAGGGACCAAGGAACAAACAGAGCACGGAGATCACTTGCGATGTTCGGAAAGTGCTGCCTATGCCTGCAACAAGCTGAGCGACAAGACAGTCACCTTCTTCCAAGGGCTCTGTACAGGATGATAGGCCGGGGAACGGATCGACTCCACCCTGACACAGTGCAGCTTACTTTGAATAGTCAAAGGAAGTCGTCGGAGCAAGCTCGTCGTCACCTTCTCTGTTCACGTTGCGAGCAGTGCCTAAACCAGAATGGCGAAAAGTGGGCGCTGCACAACTGCTATCGCGGCCAAGGACATTTTCGCCTGCGGTCTGAACTGCGGAAGAGGACCATCCTGTCTGGAGCCGAGATTGAAGCCTACTCGGCTTCCGAAGGAGAGGTTGCAAGACTCGGATATTTCTGCCTAAGTGTGGTGTGGCGTGCCTCTCTCTGTGATTGGTTCTGTCGGGGGAAGAGGTATCAGCAGATGGATTTAGGACCGTACCAAGAGGAGATCAGGAAATACCTCAGGGGTGAGGCCACAGTCCCAAATCACATCGGCGTCATGGTCATCTTGTCAGCCTTGGATCGCCCTGTGCTGGCGATGTCTCTTCCGTTTTCTTACAGAGAAAACTCTCATCATTGCTACAGATTTCACATTCCGGGCATGACTTTTGTAGCGACGGTGGGCGGCAGCGAGGAAGACCGAATCTCTGTTCTTCAAACCCCGCACCCCATCTTGATCGGAACCATGGGCGATCAGCGAGCCCAAGACGAGATGATGCTGCTACTTGGAAAGACCCCGCCGCGTGGATTTGAAGCTCCGCTCGTGGACGGCACTGAGAAAGTCTGAAGTCTCGCCGTAGAGACCATCCGTTTCGCTTCTGCCAACTTGGCAGCGCCACGTAGTCCTTTACAATGGTGCCGCTGCCAAATACGAGGGGGTAACAATGGCAAGTCTAACCAACGCGCTTCAGCAGCTTCGTGCTGAGCGGCGAGTAGCACAGTTGCAGGTGGAGAAGTTGGATCAGGCAATTTCGGTGATCGAGTCTTTGAACGGTAGCGGAACATCCCGCAAATCAACCCGACCGACCCGAATCGTGTCGGCAGCTTCGCGGCGGAAAATGGCGCAGGCGCAGCGAGCGCGTTGGGCAAAGGTGCAGAATGGATCGCAGCCAGTGAAGGCAGTGACGGGCTCGGCTCCTGCCAAACGCACCATGTCGGCGGCAGCCCGGAGAAAGATCGCGGCGGCACAGCGGGCGCGGTGGGCGAAGTTCAGAGCGGCGAAGAAGAAGGCGGCATAAAACTTCGGACTCGGGAAGAATACAATGATCCCTCCCAGCTACAAACCGAAGAAAAAGTTCATGCAGCTTGCAATCGCGGAGGCAAAACGCGCCCGTGATCGAGGCGACTATCCTATCGGTGCGGTCATCACTCGTGTTGTTGGGAAACGGGAAGTGGTGATCGCGTCTGCGGGCAACCGGGTAAAGACCTCGGGTTCATCCATCAAGCATGTGGAGCTTGAGACCTTGAAGTATGTTTCCTCCGGCTATGGTCGGTATCTGCCGGACTTCGTGTTGTATTCCACGCACGAGCCTTGTGCCATGTGCGCGGGTGCCTGCGTCTGGTCAAAAATAGGCGCGGTGGTATTTGGCGTTTCCCAAGAAGACATCACCGCCTACGGCAAGAAGCACGGCACCGAGGAATTCAAATGGCGTGCCTGCCTCATTTCATGCAAGTTCGTTCTTGAAAAGGGCGGTCTTCACGTTCCCGTCTTCGACCATTTCTTGAGACCTGAGTGCCGAAAGCTTTTCGGATATCGGGCCTCGCCCCCCGTGAAGCCCCGAACGCGAATCGCAGGACCCCCAACAAATTGATTCCCGAGGGCGCTCAGCCCGAAAACCCACTATCAATCCTCCGCATGATCCGCTCGCCAAATGCATCGTAGTGGCGATCTATCCCAGCAATCTCTCGCGATGCTGAGCCATTCCGCATCAAGTGGTTCCCTGCAAACTGGCTTTCCCGCCCGACCATACCAATACGTGGCGTTGCCCTGATCGCCTTCCTTGCGATGCAGGTAGGCGTGAACCCACGAACCCTCGGGGCCTTCGTCCTGCTGTGCGGATTCGTGTGCTCGCGTCCAATCGCCCTTGGCATCCCACCAGAGTCCGGCAAGCGCGTGCGTGAGTCCGGCTGGCGGCTCGGTCCCGGTGAGTGATTGTCGAAAATCGTCCAAGGTCATGTTGGGTGCTCCATGAGACAGTGGGGAGGAGTGTCCTCAAACACTCTGCCGCGCTCCGTTAGGGCCTTGGGTCAGCAGATCGTTACGTGTTTTGCAGCCCAATTGACCCGACAAAGCTATTTTTGTCGCAAGTGAAATGGCGGTATATGAATTCGCTTTATTTGTTTGGCTTGCGTCTGAAGGATTTCATCGTAAGTGATGACCTTCACGTTTAGCTGGGACTGACGGCGTTCAAAGATTTCCCTTTCACGGTCGTTGGCTGGGGCTCGCCCAATCAGGACTGCAAGTGTTGATTTCGCGGGAACGTACCCAAACGCCTCTTCCACGACTTGCAAGTTGTCCGGATGACGCAGAAAGTGATCGTAGTCTCTAACCTGATCTACGGCGGCGTGTACCTTTGCGGAAAATCCGCGATGTTGCTCTCTGGAGAGAGTGTTCTCCATGGGTCCTTTTAGCTCCAGCAATTCGATCATCTTGTCGGCCTGCGGCCCCAGTATCGGCGAAAAGGCAAAGTCCGGCTTCCAATCGCTAGGGTGAACGAAATTCGGACGATGTGAAATCGGAATACCCAGCCTCGCCTCCATCAGGAGCGCCGGGTGCTCCTCGAAAAATTGGTGCATCCGCGTCTCGTTCGCTCCAGTGTCGATCAAATGCTGGAAAAGCTCTACGTCGTTCCTCAGTCCCTCACTGTCTCGCTTGACGGTGACCCAACTAGTGTTCGTCCGTCGATCTCCGGCTGCGTAATAAAACTCGCTTTCGATATGCGGGTCTTTTCTTCGCAGCGCCGGACCGATTTGAGCACGACCATTCTCAAAACGAATGATGATGCCCACGCGATGGTAGTCCTCAAGGACGCGGTCTTGATATTCATCGACGATGGTTTGGACTTGCCTGAGTGTTACGTCTGGATCGCGCTGAGCCACGAGATGCGCGTGAGTGTCCTCCCGCATTTCTGGCGTTAACTCATAGCTCGCCGCATTGTGCAGAATCACGAACGGGATAGATTTCCATTTTCGTCCGTCTCGCATGGCGCAACTCTCCGGCAGAGCGCGAACGTCCTGCGCCAGTTTCAATGCCCTCGTGATTGGAAAGCTCAGGATCGAATCGACGGTAGGCGATTCCCAAACGATCCCGTCAGTATCCGCAGCACACACGATTGCATCTACAAGAGCCAGACCACTCGAAATATCAAACCTCAAGTATCCTGTAAGCCGCTCCATCGGCAGAAGTTCTATGATGTGATAGTTGCTTCTCCAAGCAGCGATGTTCTCCTGCGATTCTAGTGTCTGAAAATTGCCAGTATTTGTGTAAAGAAGATTCACGGTTAGACTTTCCGCAATGGCCGGACCACAGTAAGAAAAGGGGTGAAGCAGGATCGCCCGCTCCACCCCAAAGCATTTGTCGCTGACTAGTTATTTATTCAGGACTTCGTATTTGGCGCGGAGCACGATGTTGGCACACTGAGTCCAGTATTCCGTGTCCGCCCCCAGCGCGTTGATCGCCTTCGTTGTTCTCACCTTGGTCAGGAGCGTCTTGTACAGTTCCTCGGAGGCAACTTTGAAGACTTCCTTGTAATCCGCCTTCCAGTAGTAGCGGTCACCTTTCAGTTCCAACAACTCCCTGAACGCAGCGGCAATCGGCAGCGATTCCGCCAAGTCCATTTGGTGGTCGGTGGCGTACTTCGTACCAGCAGGGGTTTGAGGTTTCTTCAGAGTCTTCACGCCCCGGAGCTTGCCGAATTTGCGCCCTTTGCCCGTATCCTTGCTGAACTCCGATTGAATGAATTCGGGCAACGTAACGACATCGGCAGCCACGTCGTAAAGTCTCTTGAACTCCTCATGTGTTGCTTCGTTCGTGTAAAGGTCGAGTGCCTTGCCTTTCGACCTGTACATCGACGCAGGCTGCGTCGTCTTCCAACGCTCCTTCAGGAAGCAGGCAAGCCGCTGGACGATCTCACGGACATCCCATTCCTTCTCCTCATTTTCGCGGAATGCGACGACGTTCGGGTCGAAGCCGCCCTTCTGGAGAGCATCCTTCAACTCGTCGAACTTGTTCTGGTACTCGTCGAGCGTGAACTGCTGCACTTGCGAGGACGTATTCAGCGCCTCAATCGTTTGTTGAATGACCTCGAAGGTGTGCCCGCCATCTGCGATTCCGAACTTCGGCTCGCCGTTCTCAAGGTCTTCGAAGTCCTTGGGATCGATGTCGGGAATCGTGACACGCAACACCTTGTTCTTGTTGTCTACTTCGAACCTATCGCAAAGGTAGATAATTCCTCGATTCTTCCGATGGAAAGTCGAGGGACTGTTTTCGACGGTGGAGACCATGTCGCGGAATGGTTTCTTTCTCTCGGATGCTGGTCTGACGTTTGCGTTGCCGCGTTCCAGCTTTGCGGCTTCTGCGAACGGGAGCCATGTTTCCAAATGAAATAGACCAGCATCGGCCGGGTCATTCAGCCGTTTGATGTGTTCGTTGTCGCGGGGGTTGAGTTCAACTACTTTGGTGGGATGCAACATCTGACACTTCCTTTTTTGGCGGCGTATGCTGCCAAGGCGATAGTCATCAGAACCTCAAGAGAGTGATCTGACGCCAAAACCAGAATACCAGAACTGGGACGAGCGGCCACGAAAACTTTCGACAGCCCAAAACATTCGTTTTCAGCAGCAGCGTCAAGTCGCCTTGATTTGGAGCCGATGCTTGCCGCTTCCGGCCACCAGCCCGCTGCTTTGTAAACCGTGCCGCCTCGTAATCCACCTGCAACGCCACCACCGATCATCCGACCGGATCGCATCAGCAATGGCGCTGACGGTCGCAGGAACCTTATTTCCTCCGTCGTACTAGTCTTCCTTGCCGCCAAAATCGACGCAGCGATCAGCAGAAAACAGGCGGCGAGCGCGTTCGGTGACGACCTGTGTTGCATTGCAACAGAGGGGTTCCTTGCCAATGACGGCGCGGTCCCGCGCCTACGATGCCGCTCCAAGGTGGCCCAAAAGGCTTTTTCGTGACTTCCGTACCGCCTGAACCGCCCGAGCCGACCTGAACCCCTCCCGGCAGCCAGATCGCCGTAGAATCGGCCTACTTGCGCTTCGGCTTGAACTTCGACATGAGGGAATCCATGTCGTCTTCGACGCCATAGCCAATGTTACGGCTGATCACTCGCACGCCATCCAACCGGGCTAGAAGTTTGTCGCGGTGCTCGACCGATAGTGCGTTTACGATTGTGAGTGCCTGCTCGAACATGCGAACTAGCGCATTGAAGTATCCCTCGTCGTCACTGGCAATGTCGCTGCAAAATCCAGCCGCCTGCTCGCAGTAGAAAACCATCAACTCTGCCAATCCCTCCGGATCGCCAACCGCCTTTTTGTAATCAAAGATGGCACGCTTGGCTTGGGAGACAGAGGTGTCCTGATTCCGCATCACGTCAGGCCAAAGCCATCGATCAATGGTTTTCTTGTATGGCTCCACACGATTCTACCCTTCGGGGTCTCCCGATCTGCCGAGCGCCGGAAATCTGGCCTGTACCCTCATCCATCCGTGGCAGAATGAATCCCAACTCATGACCGCCGCCATGCCAGAGCGCCGACCCGCGACCGAGGAAATCTCCGGTGTAATTGAGCGCGTCACCTTTCACAACGACGACAGCGGCTTCTGCGTGCTTAGGGTCAAGACAAAAGGTCATCGGGAGGAGACGACGGTCGTGGGGTCGCTGCCATCCGTAACCGCTGGGGAATGGCTGGTTGCGGAGGGATGTTGGGTCAGGGACCGGGAACATGGGCTGCAATTCAAGGCGACCATGATGAAGACCGTGCCGCCCACCACCGCCGAGGGCGTCGAGCGGTATCTCGGCAGCGGTTTGGTCAAGGGCATCGGTCCGATTCTCGCAAAGAAGTTGGTTGGGCGATTCGGAGCCGAGGTTCTGGCGGTGATCGAGAAGCAGCCCTCCGATCTGCAAGCCGTCGATGGCATCGGCCCCAAGCGCCGGGAGCGAATCGCCCATGCATGGCAGGAAGCGAAGCAAGTCCGGGAGATCATGCTGTTCCTCCACAGCCACGGAGTCAGCACCAGCCGAGCGGTACGAATCTTCAAGACCTACGGCGAGCAGGCCATCGAGCAGGTGCGGAGCAATCCCTACATGTTGGCAAAAGATATTTACGGAATTGGGTTCGCAACGGCCGACCAGATCGCCCAGAAAGTCGGGATTCCTCGGGACTCGTCCAATCGGGCAAAGGCGGGCATCGACCACGTTCTGCTGGAAGCGACCTCGGACGGCCATTGCGCCTTGCCGCTGGAAAAACTCAAGCTCTTGGCGATAAAGCTGCTGGAAGTGGGCGAAGGTCCAGTCGAACACGCTTTGTCGCAGATGCTCACCAGCGGCTCCTTATTATTAGAGGAAATCGATGGCGAGCCTCTGATCTTCCTGCCGCATCTCCGGAGAGCGGAAGAAGGCATCGCCCTGAGGATCAAGCGGCTGGCAAGAGGGCCGACGACCTACCCACACATCGATTTCGACAAAGCGGTTGCATGGTGCGAGGGGCGAACGGGCAAGAAACTTGCACCAAGCCAACGGGAGGCGCTGAAAACGGTGCTAGGGAACCGAGTGATCGTTATCACCGGAGGACCGGGCGTGGGCAAAACCACGCTGGTGAATTCGATCCTGCTGATCCTACGTGCCAAGGGCGTGAAATGTTTGTTGTGCGCTCCCACTGGAAGGGCGGCGAAGCGGCTTACCGAAACTACGGGCATGGAAGCCAAGACAATCCATCGCCTGCTGGAAATCAATCCCGCGACCGGGCGGTTTACCAAGGACGAATCGAACCCGCTGAAGTGCGACCTGTTGGTCGTGGATGAAACGTCGATGGTAGATGTGCTGCTGATGCACTCGCTGGTGCGGGCTCTTGGCAACCACGCCGGGTTGATTCTGGTCGGCGACGTAGACCAGCTTCCTTCGGTTGGGCCGGGCACGGTGCTGCATGACTTGATCGAAAGTGGTGTGGTCCCTGTCGTCCGCCTCACCGAAGTATTCAGACAAGCGGCGGATAGCAGGATCATCACGACGGCGCATCGCATCCGCCGAGGGCAGATGCCGGACATGAAGGAAGCAGACCCAAGTTCGGACTTCCATTTCGTCGAGCGGGACGATCCGGAAAAGATCGTGGCAACTCTGGTCAAGTTGGTGCAGGAAAGAATTCCGGAGCGATTTCATCTGGACCCGATCCGTGATGTTCAGGTGCTCTGCCCCATGAACCGGGGATCGCTCGGGGTGCGGGAACTGAATGCTTCGCTTCAGCGGGCGTTGAACCCCTATCAATCCGGTCAACCGACCGTCGAGCGATTTGGATGGCGGTTCCAGATGGGCGACAAGCTCCTCCAGACCGAGAATGATTACGACAAGGAAGTGTTTAACGGGGATATCGGAACGGTGGAACGGATAGATGTAGTGGAACATCAAGTTGCGGTTCGCTTCGATGACCGGATAGTGAAATACGATTTCGGAGAATTGGACGAAGTTGCCCCGGCTTACGCAGTGACGATCCACAAATCACAGGGATCGGAATTTCCAGCGGTCGTGGTCCCTCTCGCCACGCAGCACTACATGCTGCTGCAAAGGAACTTGATCTACACAGGCATCACGAGGGGCAAGAAGCTGGTCGTCCTAATCGGTCAGAAGAAGGCGTTGGGTATCGCGGTCCACAATGACCGTCCGCAGAGGCGATATTCGGGGCTGCTCGCAAGCCTGAGGAACGAGGGGTAATGGGCGATCACGACCTAGCTCCAGAAGCCACGAAACATGATTTTGGCACGTCTTGGGACTCGTTCCGTCTGTCGCATGACCCTGCGGTACCCTTTTCTGCAATGTGACCGAGAATCGGGAATCGAGGGGGACTGTAGACGGATGTCTGGGAACAGAGACTTTGGCGATGACAAGCGCCTGAATGCACAGTTCGCTAATGCTGCCTCGGGGGGGCCAGAGGTTGGTGAATCGAGTGGCGCTGGGAAAGGCACGCTGGCTTGGCACAGGATGGTCAGGTGCGTTCCGATAGGAGGGTCGGGGATATGTTACAGATCGCACCCGCAATGGCTCCCGCAATGATTGCGGTCAACACGTACCTACAGGTACTTAGCGGCAACCCCGTGACCTGTTAAGTTGTTGATTTATTTCAATAGGAAGGGATTGGCAAGGTCGCACTCTACCACTGAGTTACTCCCGCTCGTTCTCCGATTTTACAGCACTTGCGTCTTTGTGGCCAATTCACTGCACCCGCACTGGCACCCGCTCGTTGTCATCCTGTTTTCCGGCCGTGCTTCCTACTCCATCACCCATTCGGCGGATTGTGAATGCCCAGCAAGCGACGGTCATTTTGTGCCTAACTATGATTTGAATCCCCAAGCACAAATCCGCCGCGAGACACAATTTTCCCCACCTCGACCGACAAGTCATGCTGGAACACCGGGCCTGCGTATAGGAAGCTGTGAAACTCGCCGTTCCCAGCGCAAGGGTCGATGTCTGGTGGGAATTCGGAAAGCAGTTGTCCATCAAATGGAGGAGGGGGGCACGTTCGCGGGATACACGATCCCTACTCGCCTGCGAGCGGGGCGGCATTTCGGGACAGGCCGCTTTGAGAGCGAGGGCGAGTTCTTCCGGGCGACGGTCGATGATGCGGCTTACCGATAATTCCCATCTCCATACCCGTCCGGTTCGCTCTGGAGGGCGAGAACCTTCACCTCCTGCCCCTTCGCGGTTCGGACTCGTAGTTGTGGGAGAACTGTGCTGAGAGCATCAGAGGCCCAACCGTGCCGCCACGTGCACGCTCGGGCCATTCCCAACGGCGCGGATTAGAACGTAGGGTGGATGAGGATGGGAGTGGTAGCGGTCATGGCGAAAGTAATCCAGTTCTACGTACCCGACA
>WNFY01001692.1_pt1 | contig 20980 bp, 27 predicted proteins | sample 5400091 | NCBI WGS metagenome assembly WNFY01 (sample SAMN13153364, study PRJNA577476) | soil metagenome | isolation source: 60 cm soil or saprolite under grassland replicate 1 | place: USA:California | collected 2016-06-15
TACTCGACCACTTCGAACTGTTCCGCGGCCCGGAATACAAGGAGATGTTCGAGAAGAAGAAGCAGCTATTCGAGAATCCGGTGGAAGCGTCGGAAGTGGAGCGGGTGCGGGAGTGGACCAAGACCGAAGAATACCGCGAGAAGAACTTCGCCCGCGAGGCGCTCACCGTAAATCCGGCCAAAGCGTGTCAGCCGTTGGGTGCGGTGTTTGCGGCGGTGGGCTTTGAAGGGACGCTTCCGTTCGTGCACGGTTCGCAGGGCTGCGTCTCGTACTATCGCAGCCATTTCTCCAGGCACTTCAAGGAGCCCAGTTCCTGCGTCTCCTCGTCGATGACCGAAGACGCAGCGGTCATGGGCGGGCTCGCCAACATGGTGGATGGACTGGCCAACGCCTATAACCTTTATAAGCCCAAGATGATTGCCGTCTCGACGACCTGCATGGCGGAGGTGATTGGCGACGACTTGAAGGCGTTCATCAAAAACGCCAAGGAGAAGGACTCCGTACCAGCGGAATTCGATGTGCCTTTTGCCCACACGCCGGCCTTTGTAGGCAGCCACATTACTGGCTATGACAACGTGATGAAAGGCATCGTTGAGCACTTCTGGGATGGCAAGTCCGGGACCGTGCCCAAACTCGAGCGTGTCGCCAACGAAAAGATCAACTTCATCGGCGGCTTCGACGGCTATACCGTCGGCAACCTGCGCGAGGTCAAGCGGTTGTTAGGGGAGATGGGCGTGGAGCACACCATCCTGGCGGACAACAGCGACACTTTTGACACTCCGACCGACGGCGAATTCCGCATGTACGATGGCGGCACCACACTCGAAGAGGCGGCCAACGCGCTGCATGCCAAGGCCACCTTCTCCATGCAGGAGTTCTGCACCCCGAAGACGCTGGCCTACATTGCGAAGAAGGGCCAGGAGGTTGCCGCTTTCAATCATCCGGTCGGAGTCGCGGGAACGGACAAGTTCCTCTCTGAAGTCTCGCGCATTACCGGCAAGCCGGTTCCCGATTCCATCACCAAGGAGCGCGGGCGGCTGGTGGATGCGATCGGCGATTCCAGCGCCCACATCCACGGCAAGAAATTCGCGGTCTACGGCGATCCCGATCTGACGCTGGGCCTGGCCGGCTTCCTCATGGAACTGGGCGCCGAGCCGGTTCACATTCTCTCCACCAATGGCGGCGCGGAGTGGGAGCAGAAGGTCAACGCACTGCTGGCCAGTTCGCCTTTCGGCAAGAACTGCCACGCATATCCGGGCAAGGACCTGTGGCACATGCGCTCGCTGCTGTTTACCGAGCCGGTCGACTTCCTCATCGGCAACACCTACGGGAAGTACCTGGAGCGCGATACGGGAACGCCGCTGATCCGCATCGGATTCCCTGTCTTCGATCGCCATCACCACCATCGCTATCCGGTGTGGGGCTATCAGGGCGGCATGAACGTGCTGGTATGGATTCTCGACAAGATCTTCGACGAGATTGATAGAAACAGCAACGTGCCGGCCATGACCGACTACAGCTTCGACATCATTCGCTGAGGTTTCGATGAGCAATCTTTCGGGCACTATCCAGAACGTCTTCAGCGAACCCGGTTGCAACAAGAACCAGGGGAAGTCGGAGAAGGAGCGCAAGAAAGGTTGCTCAAAGCAACTGAAGCCGGGCGCGGCCGCCGGAGGCTGCGCCTTCGATGGCGCAAAGATCGCGCTGCAACCCATCACGGACGTTGCCCACCTGGTGCATGGCCCCATCGCCTGCGAAGGCAACTCATGGGACAACCGCGGGGCCAAGAGCTCGGCATCGCGGCTGTACCGCACAGGCTTCACCACCGACATGACCGAGCACGACATCGTCTTTGGCGGCGAGAAGCACCTGTACCAATCCATCAAGGAGATCATCGAGAAGTACAATCCGCCCGCGGTATTCGTTTACCAGACGTGTATTCCGGCGATGATCGGGGACGACATCGAGGCGGTCTGCAAAAGCGCCTCCCGGAAGTTCGGCAAGCCCGTGATCCCCATCAATTCGCCGGGTTTTGTAGGCTCGAAGAATCTGGGCAACAAGCTGGCCGGGGAAGCGATTCTCGAACATGTGATCGGGACCGAAGAACCGGAGTACACCACACCCTACGACATCAACATCATCGGCGAGTACAACCTTTCCGGCGAGTTATGGCAGGTGAAGCCGCTGCTCGACGAACTGGGGATCCGGATTCTGTCCTGCATCTCCGGAGACGCCCGCTACCACGAGATCGCCAGCTCGCATCGGGCGCGCGCCGCCATGATGGTGTGTTCGAAGGCGATGATCAATGTGGCGCGCAAGATGGAAGAGCGCTACGGAATTCCGTTCTTCGAAGGGTCTTTCTACGGCGTTGGTGACATGAGCGAGTCGTTGCGCGAGATTGCCCGGCTGCTGGTGGAGCGCGGCGCGCCGGAGGAGTTGAAGGAGAGGACCGAAGCAGTGATTCAGCGCGAGGAAGCCCGGGCCTGGTCGCGCCTGGCGGCTTACCGACCGCGGCTCGAAGGAAAGCGGGTCCTGCTGATTACCGGTGGCGTCAAGTCCTGGTCGGTGGTTGCGGCGTTGCAGGAGGTTGGGCTGGACATTGTGGGCACCAGCGTCAAGAAATCGACCAAAGAGGACAAGGAGCGCATAAAAGAACTGATGGGCGGCGACGACGCGCACATGTTCGACGATATGACGCCGCGCGAGATGTACAAGATGCTCAAGGAAGCGCGGGCCGACATCATGTTGTCCGGCGGGCGTACGCAATTTGTCGCGCTGAAGGCGAAGATGCCATGGTTGGACATCAATCAGGAGCGCCACCATGCCTATGCCGGATATGAGGGCATGGTGGACCTGGTGCATGAGATCGACAAGGCGCTTTCCAATCCAATCTGGGAGCAGGTGCGGCGGCCGGCGCCGTGGGAGATTGCAGTCGCGGAGACCAATCGGAAAGTGGGTTGAACAGGATACTCGATGGCCAAAGTACTGACGTCAAACAAAGCTTGCACGGTGAACCCGCTGAAGATGAGCCAGCCGGTCGGGGGCGCCCTCGCGTTCATGGGAATCCAGGGGTGCATGCCGCTGCTGCACGGCTCCCAGGGCTGCACCTCGTTTGGCCTGGTGCTGTTTGTCCGCCACTTTCGAGAGGCCATTCCGCTGCAAACCACTGCCATGAGCGAAGTGGCGACCGTGCTGGGCGGATTCGAAAATGTGCAGGAAGCGGTGCTCAACATCGCCAGCCGCGCCAAGCCGGAGATCATTGGCATCTGTTCGACGGGAGTAACCGAGACCAAAGGCGACGACGTAGACGGCTTCATCAAATTGATCCGCGCCAATCATCCTGAACTGGACCATATCGCCCTGGTGTATGTTTCAACGCCCGATTTCAAGGGTGCGTTCCAGGACGGTTGGGCAAAAGCCGTCGACCAGATGGTGGAGACGATTGTTGAGCGGCCCGGCTTGGATGTCCCTGTGAGCAGAAATATCAATGTCCTCCCCGGCTGCCATCTGACGCCAGGGGACATCGAAGAATTGCGCGATGTGATCGAGTCGTTCGGCTTGCGTCCGCACTTTCTCCCCGACCTCTCCGACTCGCTCGACGGTCATATCCCCGACGACTTCACGCCGACTACGCTGGGCGGAATCAGTGTCCCCGAGATCCGCGCGATGGGTTCGGCGTTGGCCACCATAGCGGTCGGCGAGCAGATGCGCGGGGCTGCAATCAGCCTGGAGCACAAGACCGGCGTGCCGTACAAACTGTTCCAGAGGCTGACCGGCCTGGCTGCATGCGATGAGCTGATGGGCTACCTGTCCCGGATCCGCGGGACGGCCGTGTCCAGCAAGTTCCGGCGCCAGCGAAGCCAGCTTGTAGATGCGATGTTGGACGGGCACTTCCACTTCGGAGGCAAGAATGTGGCCATCGGAGCCGAACCGGACCTGCTGTGGAGCATCGCCAACTTTCTCACCGAGATGGGCTGCCAGGTTACAGCCGCGGTGACTACGACGACCTCTCCCGTGCTTGAGTCCGTGCCTGCGGAAGAAGTCCTGATCGGCGATCTGGAGGACCTGGAGCAGCGCTCGTCGAATGCCGACCTGCTGGTCACCCACTCCCACGGGCGGCAGGCTGCGGAGCGGTTGAACATTCCGTTTTATCGCCTCGGTATACCGACCTTCGATCGCCTCGGCGCCGGCCATCTGGTGTCGGTGGGCTATCGCGGAACCCGCAACCTGATCTTCGAGATCGGCAATCTTTTTATGGCCGCGGCCCACGAGCCCGGGCCCGATAGCTGGCCCGTGGTGGCAGAGAGTCCACAGAACGAGCTGGTTCAGTTGAGGGGAGCACACTGATGAAAATCGCATTCGCTACACAGGATTTGAAACGCGTCGATGCGCACTTCGGATGGGCCAAGAACATCGCCATCTACGAAGTTACGCCCGAGGGGAATCACTTTGTCGAAGTGGTGGAGTTTGCAGGCGACCTTGAGGAAGACGGCAACGAAGACAAACTCGCCCCGAAGCTGGAGGCCATCAAGGACTGCGCCATCCTCTACGTAGCTGCCATCGGCGGCTCCGGCGCGGCGCGCGTGGTGGCCAAGAATATCCACCCCGTCAAGGTCAACCAGCCGGAAGAGATCAGTGTGTTGCTCACCAAGCTGGAAGAGGTGCTGAAGGGCAACCCGCCACCCTGGTTGCGCAAGGCGCTTAACAAAGGCAAGGAACGCGTTTTGGACTTTGAAGAAGAGGTGCAGGCATGAGCGAAATACCCGCCATCGAGACCACACCCGCGATCGAATCCGTGTTCGTCAAAGAGCTCGTCAAACAATGGCGTGCGCAGGATGCCCATGGCACCTGGGACGGCAAGAGCGATCTGGAACTCATCGATCCCTACATCATCACGAAGGAGATGCGGCGCGAGATGCCCATCATGGGCGATCCAGATCCGGAGACTCTTTGGCGGCTCGAGCTCTTCTACAACGCGATTGGACTGGCCATCGAGCGCTCGACCGGCGTGATGGTGCAGCCGATGATGAAGATGCACCACGAGGGATTCGGCCGCATGGTGCTGATCGCCGGACGCCTGATCGTGGTGAACAAGAACCTCCGCGACGTGCACCGCTTCGGTTTCGATAGCCTGGAGAAACTTGCCGAAGAAGGCGCGAAGCTGGTCGCCGCGGGCACGGAGATGATCGAGCGATTTCCCGAGGTCGCCCGCTACTGAGGCCCGCGATCGACGCAACAGCGGGTGTTTGCGTTTGGTATTGTCGGGGAGTTCGCAGAGAACAATGCCATCTGCGGACTCCCCGAGTCATGTGTGCGAAAGCCGGAGCCCCAGCTTCCGCGGCGCGCTTTTGCGGCGCTGACCTGGGAGAGCAGATACAGCAACCTGGAAGCCGCTTAGGTGTGGCGCCGCGCCGAATCGTGTGGATTTCCGGCGGTGTTGCGCATCCAGTCGGCCAGTTTCGCAATCTGCCCCCAGATCTCCTGCCTCGCCTGCGCGTCGGCAATGACTTCATCCATGGCTCCTCGCATGCACAGCAGCCAGGCATCGCGCTCGGCCTCGCCAATTGCGACGTGCAGATGACGCTTGCGCAAACGGGGATCGCCCTTTTCCGCTGAATAGAGCTTGGGCCCGCCCAGCCACTCGCCTAAATACTGTTTGAGCACCGCCTTGGTTGGCCCCAAATCGGGTCCGTGCATGGCGCGGATCGCTCTGGCATCCGCAAGCGAGTCCATGCGGCTGTAGAAGGACTCCACCAGACGGTCTATCGTCGGCGCGCCGCCAATTCGCTCATACAGGGTGAAAACTCGGATTGTCGTCAGCGCTTGCAATTTCTCCATGAGAGTCCTCTCGTAAGACAGTGCAATTTCTCTTCCAAGACTGCGTGCAGTCGCGGAATTGGCGCCATGTCCCATATCTGCTTCGCAAGTATCCGCTCTGCCTCAGCATCTCGCCGGTACGCCGCGTTTCGTTGCCGGACGATCGATGTACAGATTGGCAGGTTCCTAACACACATTCGAGCGCCCGGCCCGGCGATGTATGCATCCCGACAGAGTGTAAAACACCGAAACCACACTGTTTTCAAAGCCTTACCTAATGGCACCGTAGTTGCAATATATCGGGGACAAGCGCGACGTTCAAAAAAGCGAGGAAGCATGCGGGAACAGGCACAGGACTCAATGGCCAAGCTGACGATACTGCAACCTTCGGGCGAGGTCATGCAGAAGATGGCTGAGCAGAAGGGCTGCGGCACCAAAGGCGGCAGCGGCAAGGCCAGTTGCGGCTCCGCGGCAGGGCAAGGCGACCTGGCGCCGGAGATCTGGGAGAAGGTCAAGAATCATCCCTGCTACAGCGAGGAAGCGCACCATCATTACGCGCGCATGCACGTTGCCGTGGCGCCTGCCTGCAACATTCAGTGCAACTACTGCAACCGCAAGTACGATTGCGCCAATGAGTCGCGCCCCGGCGTGGTCAGCGAGAAGCTCACTCCGGAACAGGCCGCAAAGAAAGTTCTTGCCGTCGCTTCCACCATCCCGCAGATGACAGTGCTCGGCATCGCCGGGCCGGGCGATCCGCTGGCCAATCCCGAGAAGACTTTCAAGACCTTCGAACTGATTACGAAGACCGCGCCCGACATCAAGCTCTGCCTCTCCACCAACGGGCTCATGCTTCCTGATCATGTGGAGACGATCAAGAGCTTCAAGGTCGATCACGTGACCATCACGATCAACATGGTGGACCCGGAGATCGGCGCCAAGATCTATCCGTGGGTGTTCTACAAGCACAAGCGGTATACCGGCGTAGAAGGCGCAAAGATCCTCACCGAGCGGCAGTTGCTGGGACTCGAAATGCTGACGGCGGCTGGAATCCTGTGCAAGGTCAATTCGGTCATGATCCCGGGAGTGAACGATCAGCACCTGGTGGAAGTGAACCGGGCGGTAAAGTCGCGCGGCGCTTTCCTGCACAACATCATGCCGCTGATCTCCGCGCCGGAGCACGGCACCGTCTTCGGATTGACGGGGCAGCGTGGTCCTTCGGCGCAGGAGCTGAAAGCGCTGCAGGACAGCTGCGAAGGCGAAATGAACATGATGCGCCATTGCCGCCAGTGTCGCGCCGACGCCGTAGGCCTGCTCGGCGAAGACCGCAGCGCCGAGTTCACCACCGACAAGATCATGGAGATGGACGTCAACTACGACCTCGCCACCCGCCAGGCCTACCAGGAAAAGGTGGAGGTGGAGCGGCAAGCCAAGGTTGCGGCCAAACAAGCCGAACTCGTAACCCTGGCGGGCGAGCGCAGCGACATCAAGATTCTGGTTGCCGTGGCCACCAAGGGCGGCGGGCGCATTAACGAGCACTTCGGCCACGCGAAGGAGTTCCAGGTATATGAGCTGAGCACGGCGGGCGCCAAGTTTGTCGGCCATCGCCGCGTGGATCTCTATTGCCAGGGCGGCTTCGGCGAAGAAGACAGCCTGGAAACGATCATTCGCGCCATCAACGACTGCCACGCGGTCTTCGTCGCCAAGATCGGCGGCTGTCCCAAGAACACGCTGCAGCAAGCCGGCATCGAGCCGGTGGACAAGTACGCTCTACAGTTCATCGAGCAGTCCGCCATCGCCTACTTCAAGGAGTACATGGAGAAGGTGAAGTCCGGCGAAATGCAGCATGTGGAGCGAGGCGATGCGGCGATCCGCCAGGGTGCTCTGTTGGCCTGAGCCGGCATCGGTCTCAAAAGCAATTCCAAGTCAACCGCATCGGCGGTCAATAAGAGAGGAAAAAGATGGCATACATGATCGTGGCAATGAACTGTACCTCCTGCTCTGCATGTGAGCCGGAATGTCCCAACGATGCGATTTCCGAGAAGGGCGCCAGCTTCGTGATCGATCCGGCCAAGTGCACCGAGTGTGTCGGCTTCCACGAGGACGCGCAGTGCGTGTCGGTCTGCCCCATCGACGGCACCTGCATCGTCAACCCGGATTATCCGCGGTATCAACCCCAGGCGTAAAGGAGCACATGAACGTGACAATCACTCCGGCGGCGGAGAAGTTCATTCGGCGCATACTTCGCTTCGCCCCAAGCGCTGAGAGCGGCTTTCGTTTGTCGGTGACTCCGGGCGGCTGTTCCGGCCTGGCAGCGGAATTCGACGTGGAGGCTGCTCCGCGGCAAGGCGACGCCGTCGTCGAGTGCAATGGGCTGCGGCTGTTTCTTCCCGCCGAAAGCAGATTGCTGCTGGAAGGCGTGACCATCGACTTTGCCGATACGCGCGCGCAGAGCGGCTTCGTCTTCCATGATCCGAAATCCACGGGCGCCAGTTGCTCGTCCGCCTCTCCGCTCGTGACCTTGGGCGGCCTGGTCGGATCCAATCGGTCGCGGGATTAGATCGAGCCAAGGAGGCTGCAATGTTCCCCTCTGAACTGGGCCGGCATGAGGAGCTGCTCGCGAGTGCAGTGCTGGGCGCGGGAATACCCGCACAGGCTGAACGGCACCTGCGCGAAGCCGGTCGAGCTTATGCCCAGGACGAGGTTGCGGAGCGGCATCTGTGGGAGGCGAGAAGAATTGCTCCGGACCACGCGGCAATTTTGATCGCTTTCTACCGCTATTACTTTTACAAGGGCCGGCTCGATGAGGCCCTGGAGATCGCCCGCACTTGCCTGGTCAAGGCAGCGATTGATATGGAATTGGCCCCGCACTTGATAGACGACTGGCGGCAAGTAACCGGGAAAGACGCTGTGTTCGATTCCTACGATGCAGTGCTTCCCCGCTTCTATCTCTTCACCTTGAAAGGCTATGCCTATCTGCAGATGCGGCTGGGAAATTTTGCAGAGGGCCGCGATGCGGTGATGAAGCTGCTGGAAATTGACCCTTCGGACAAAATCGGCGCGACGGTCTTGCTGGATGTGCTGGAACGGATGGGAAAAAGCGACGACGAGTAAGATGAGGAAAAACTTGTGCACCATAATTCGCGATCGAGCCGATCAGGCTCAATTTGCAGGCGAGGAGGCGTGAAATGGGAGATATCAGCCGCGATAGCGATGTAGTCGAACTGAATGGGCCGCCGGCGTTCAACTATGGCGACAAGGTGCGTTCGCGCCGCCAGATACGCAACGACGGAACTTTTCGGGGCAAGGACATCGGCGAGATCCTGGTCAAGAAAAACGAGGAAGGCTACGTCACCAGCATCGGCACCTTCCTCCAGCAGTTCTATATTTACGGCGTTGAATACATCGCCACCGGTTATCGCGTTGGCATGAAGCGCAAGGAGTTGGAAGCTGTCCAGTGTTCTGCGGGAGGAGAAGCTCATGATTGAACCGCGCATGCCGAAGTACGGCTGGGGCCAAAGGGTGCGGGCCAGCGTTGATTTGCTGAATGACGGCTCCTATCCCGGCTCTGCCGAAGGAGCTCTGCTGGTTGCAAGTGGCGATGCCGGCGAGATCGTGAACGTGGGGACGCATGTGGAATCGAATACGCCAATCTATCTGGTTGAATTTCCCGAGAACCGCGTGGTCGGTTGTCTGGAAGAAGAGCTCGTATTGCAGTAGAAGTCGAATACGCGGAGTAGAAGCGGAGTAGAGCCGTGATGGCACAATGCAATCCTCCCGAAGCAACGGCAGCCAGACTCTATAAGCCCAATGCGTTCGATCGCAAGCGCGTGGAGCGAGCGATTCGGGAGCGCAGCCGCTATCGCTACGTGACGCCGGTGGTGCGGAACGTCGAGGGCGGATTCCAGATTGAAAGTCCGTGCTGTTCGCGCAGGGTCGATGCCGAGGGGGGAGTGGTGGACATCGCGCTGTTGCTCTGCCCGCAGCCGGGTGAGTGGAACTTATATCGCAGGGACCACTCGGCCGCGCAGTGGTTGCTGCACGGAACCTACCAATGGCTCGTCGAACTACTGGAAGAATTGAAGAATGATCCACAGCAGAAATTCTGGCAATAGAGAGGGTGGAACCTACATGAAAGTGATGATCCGCAAGAGCAGCTCCGGCGAACTGTCTGCCTACATCGCCAAAAAAGATCTGGAAGAGCCCATTGTATCCATGGAAAATCCAGGACTTTGGGGAGGACTGATCACCCTGGCGAACGGTTGGAAGCTGGCGCTCCCGGCGCTAAAGGCGGACACCGCGCTGCCCATCACCGTGGAAGCGCGCCGGATGGAGTCCTAGCAATGGGTCTTGGAACAGATGAATTGGCGGCGATCTTTGAACTGCTGGCGGTGGAATCCGTATCCACCTCCGGTGGGGATGCGAGCGCCCGCGCGGATTTTCGGCGGCGCTTTCCCGGATTGTCGGTGACCCGCTGCGATGCGTCCGACATGGATGCCGAAACTCCATTTCGTGTGTACCCAGGACTGAGCTTGTTTCTCGTGGACGCCTCCGATCATTGTTGGCGCATTACGTCCGACCCGGCGCAGGCAACCGGTATCGTGCTGGCTCGCCACGCGGAGAGCCTATGAATCTTGACTGGATTCCACTTTCCGATCCGGACATCACGCCGGCTGAGCTCGAAGCGGTCAGGGGTGTGCTTGAATCGCCGCAACTGTCCGGCGGTCCCGTGGTGGAAGAGTTCGAAGAGGCCTTTGCCCGCTACACCGGCCGCCGCCATGCTGTGGCAGTTGCCAGCGGTGGAATCGGCATGCTGCTGGCGCTGAAGGCATACGGAATCGGCACCGGCGATGAAGTCATTGCCTCTGCGTATTCATGGCGGGAAACGGCGCATGCCATCGCTTTGACGGGCGCCCGCCCCATCTTTGCGGATATCGACTACTGGTCCGGCACGTTAGCTCCCGCCAAGGCGGAGAAGGCGTTCACCGACAAGACGTCCGCCATCGTTGCCTGCAACACCAACGGCCACCCGGCACCATGGGCGGAGCTGCAAGAGCTGGCGACGCAGAACAACGTCCTCCTCATCGAGGACTCGACCGAGGCGATCGGATCGACTTATAAAGGACTCCTCGTCGGAAGCTTCGGAGACTGCTCCATCTTCGACTTCTCCCAGCCCTGCCCATTGAGCTGCGGAGAAGGCGGCATGGTGGTGACCGACAATGGCGAAATTGCCTCCATGTTACGCCGCCTGCGCGGACGCCGGCAGGAGGAGCGCGACTCGGTGGTGATCGGCATGGACGCGCCCTATCGCGCCGGTATGAGCGACATCACGGCAGCCTTGGGCCTGGCCCAACTGCGCCGCATCGATGCCATTCTGGAACGTCGCAAGCGCGTCGAGCAAAGCTACTATGAGCACGTGAAGTCCTTCGAAGGCATCAAGCCTGCTTATGTCGCGCCCGAGGCGACCTCCGTGCACTGGTTCCTCTCCTTGGTGCATCTCGGCACGCGCTTCACGCGCTCCAGCCGCAACGCCATCGTTGAGGACCTGCGCGCGGAACGGATCGATGCTGCTGCCTACTGCCGGCCGATGCACACCCAGCGGCTCTATGTCGAGATGGGTTACCGCCGCGGGGAGTTGTTCGTCACGGAGAAGCTCGCCGACCGCGCCGTGGCGATGCCTTTCCACGGGCATCTGACGGATGAGCAGGTCGCCTTCATCGTCGGCACCATGAAGGACGCCTCCGTCAACGTGGGAGCCGGATCGGCAATTTATTAGTTTCTAGTTTTTCTTTTTTCATCCGCTCTTCTCAAACAGTACGGGAGGGACGGACACCACAACCTGGCAGTGATTGAAAAACGAAGTCAAAGAGGAGGAAGCAATGCCTGTAGTTACCGTAATGCCCTCTGGAGCAAAGGTTGAAATGGCGGAGGGCTCTTCGCTGTTGGAGGCGATTAAGGCCGCAGGCCAGGTCATCGGACACAAGTGCGATGGAAATGCCGATTGTGGGACTTGCCACATCTATGTGCACGAAGGCCGCAAGGCAATTTCCAAGCTGAATTCAGCCGAGAATGCGAAGCTCGACACCATCGTGGGAGTCAGCTCCAAATCCCGGCTGGCCTGCCAGGCGCTGCTCAAGAACGAAGATGTAACGGTGGAACTGCTCGGCTTTGCGTCGGGCTTTTGATAAGTCGTTGCGGCCAGGAAAGGATATTTGCCATGCAAACACTGATTCACGTTCGCTTTTCCCCGGACGGCTCCGTTACAGAGATCGGCGCCAGGCCCCAGGGAGTCGATGCTCAAGCGTGGTTCAACCATCTTTCCCGCACAGCGGGGAATGCTTATCAGGCACTCTCCGGAGGACGCGGCCTGTTCCGTCTTGACCCTCAGGCGCTGGACGGGATCAAGGACGCCTACGCAAAGTAACGGCCCAGCCGCCAACTCCAACAGCGGGCGGCAAGGACATCCATCGCCGGGGCTCGATCCCACACGTGAGTCCCTGCCCTTAGAGCGGTTTCCAGGTTGCTACGTCTGCTCTCCCAGGTTAGCGCCGCAAAAAGCGCGGCGCGGAACCTGGGGCACCCGGCCTTATTGTATGGCGGGAGAACCCAACAGAGTTGCCGGCATGAAATTGGTAGCGCCCCGCCCGAGCATTTGATCTACCTTGCCCCGCACCGTCTCCACGCGGAATGGTTTGGCAAGCAGTCCATGGGCCCCGGACGTGAGGCAGGCCTGCGCAAGCGGATCGTCAGCGGCCTCGGTCACGATGAGAATTCTGGCGCCGGGAAGAGACGAGGCAATCTCGCGCAGCACGCCGGCGCCGGACGCTTTCACCACATCCAGGCCGAGCAGAAGCAGGTCCGGCTTCCACTCCCGCGCCTTGGCGAATGCCGCATCCAGGGTCGGCAACTCGTGCGTTTCATTTTCGTCCTGCAGCATGAACTGCAGCACTGCACGATCAATCTCGTCTTCGCCTACAACAAAAATGCGCTTGTTCTCGACTGACCGAGAGCTGTCCACTCCAATTTGCACAGAGCCTCCGGAGCACAACTAAGTAACTTAACTTCGAACGCTGCAACTGCAGTTCCAAAGCCTTAGCATCGGAATCAAGGGCATACCGTTTCGCCTGGTGCCGGCGGTTGTTCCCTATGCGACAGACCGGTCCCTCGATGTCGCTTTTGGAACAATCCTTGCCGCGCTCCCGTAACCATCCCACGCATTGATAGCAAAGCACTTGCCCGTAAGTCTGGCGTGGCAAGCACATGGCAACGCGATTGCAATTACCCGTATACCCGCTCGCAACAGGCCGCAAGTTGCCCTTTTAGCGAAGAAGGCTTGTGGAGGGATCAAAAAGCACGACGAAGTGCTGGTTGCTGAAAGCGAGTACACATGAGCGATCTGGAAACTGTCAAAGCCGAAATCAAGAAACTGTCTTCGCAAGCGGTACAGGCCAAGATGGACCTGCACGATCTTGCCGAGGACCTTCCCGTCAACTGGGAACAGATCCCCCTGGTCGCGCAGCGTGCCTTTGAAGCCTACCGGGAGCTGGAGATCAAGCGCGGCGTTTTGAAGGCGGCGGGAGCATAAATGGCGACCGAACCGGCAAACGCGCTGACGCGCGATGGAAGAGCATGGAGTCCGTCGTATCTTCTCGACATCTCGCAAGAGACCTGCATCGGCTGCGGCCGTTGCTTCAAGGTCTGCGGGCGCTCCGTCATGGCCTTGATGGGTCTCACCGAAGACGGCGCGCTTGTGGGCATTGACGAGGATGAAGAGTACGAACGCAAAGTCATGACAGTTGCCGAGCCAGGCGCGTGCATCGGATGTGCCGCCTGCTCTCGCGTCTGTCCGAAAGAATGCCAGACGCACGGGCCAGCCTGAGGGAGGATCGATGAAGCCAACGGCAATCTACGCGCTCTTGAGCCAATGCAACGCGGCTACCAGTTGCGACGCATTCGATGGCCACGTACTGGCGTGCATTTTTGCCGCCGGCGCAATGGAGACCGGCTCCGGCAGGTCGCTCACGGACGCGCTGGGCATCTCGGGAAAAGCTCTTCGGCATGCGTGCGAGCAGTACTTCCCCGGCGCTCTCGTTCATCTGGAACAATTCGGGCTGGATGGCGAGCCTGTGGTCGATGAAGATGAGCAATGCTTGAGGGAACTCCTGGGGCGCTCCCGCAGCGCCGCCGGAGCGCTCAGCTCGCTGCTCTCCATCCTGATCGCGCGGCGGTCCACACGGCCGAAACATCTTTGGCAGGACCTTGGATTGTCCAATCGCGGCGAGCTGTCCACGCTGATGTTGCGCCATTTTGCGCCGCTCGCTATGCGCAACAACCAGGACATGAAGTGGAAGAAATTCTTTTACCGGCTGATCTGCCGGGATGAAGGCTTTCGCCTGTGCGCCGCCCCGAGTTGCTCCGAGTGCAATGATTTTGAGAACTGTTTTGGTGATGAATCGGGTGAAAGCCTGCTGGCGCACACCCGCTTCCATTTCGAAGCTCAAACCCTGATTTCCCTCGAAGCCGGCCGCGCGGAATCGCCTTGCTGAGGTAATGCGTTTCAAGGAAGGTCGCGATGACAGACAACGATCGAGCCTGGGTCTATCTGGATAACAACGCTACCACGCGCACGGACGCACGCGTGGTCGAAGCGATGGTGCCCGTCTTTCGCGAGCAATTTGCCAATCCGTCTTCCACCCACGCGCTTGGTGCGGCGGCATCCGGTGCAGTCCGGACAGCGCGCAGACAGGTTCAATCGCTGATCGGCGCAGCGCGGGAGAGCGAGATCGTCTTCACCTCTGGTGGAAGCGAGTCGAATAACGCGGCCATCTTTTCAGCTCTGGAAGCTCAAGCAGGGCGCGATGAAATCGTAACCTCCACGGTCGAACATCCGGCGGTGCTGGCCGTGTGTGCGTATTTGGAGCGAACCGGGCGAGCCAAGGTACACCGCATCCCGGTGGATCGCGCCGGCAATCTTGACCTGGAAGCCTATCGCGCAGCCCTGAGTGAAAGGACGGCGCTGGTATCGATTCAATGGGCCAACAATGAGACCGGCGTGGTGTTTCCTGTCGAAATGCTGGCAGCGATGGCGCATGAGGCGGGCGCACTGTTTCACTGCGATGCCGTTCAGGCCGCCGGAAAAATAGCCATTGATGTGCAAACGGCGGAGATCGATATGCTCTCGATCTCCGCGCACAAGATGCACGGTCCCAAAGGCGCTGGCGCACTCTATGTTCGCCACGGAGTCCGGTTGGCGCCGCTGGTTCATGGAGGGCGCCAGGAGCGCGGGCGGCGCGCCGGCACGGAGAATACCGCAGCCATCGTGGGCTTTGGAGTGGCCGCGGAGTTGGCTGCGCAAGCCATGCCGCAGGAGATGCCGAAAATTGCACAGCTTCGCGACCGCCTGGAGCGGGAAATTCTGCGGCTCGTTCCCGGATCGATCTTGATTGGCGACAGAAGCAATCGCCTGCCCAACACCCTCAACATTGCTTTTGAAGACCTGGAGGCGGACGCGATCCTGTTGCTGCTGGATCGCGCTTGCATCGCGGCTTCTTCGGGGTCGGCATGCGCAGCGGGGTCCATGGAGCCATCCCACGTATTGCGCGCCATGAAGCTTCCATTCGCATATCTGCGCGGCTCGGTGCGCTTCTCCTTCTCGCGCGAAAACTCAGAGCAAGATGTGGATCGTGTTCTCGACGTGCTGCCGCAGTTGGTGAGCGATCTGCAGGCCCTTTCTGCGCCAAAGGAGGTTGCGTGTGACTAACTCGACGAAAGTTGTAATCAACGACTCGACCTTGCGAGATGGAGAACAGGCTCCGGGGGTGGCCTTTACGCTTGACGAGAAACTCGCCATCGCGCTGGCGCTGGAAAGCGCCGGGGTGGAGGAGATCGAAGCGGGCACGCCGGCCATGGGATTGCGAGAGATCGAGGAGATTGCGGCCATCGGGCACGCTTTGCACAAAGCGGAGCCCATCGCCTGGTGCCGCATGACGCGCGCAGATGTGGATGCCGCGGCGAAAACCGGCTTGAAGCGGGTCAATCTTTCCATTCCGCTCTCGGATATTCAGATGCGGGCCAAGCTGAAGGCAGATCGAGCGGACGTGCTGCGGCGAATCGAAGACGTGATCTCCTATGCGATCGATGGCGGCCTGCGCGTTGCGATGGGAGGCGAAGACTCCAGCCGCGCCGATATGGACTTCCTGCTCACGGCGTTGGAAACTGCCGCGAGGGCCGGGGCCCATCGCTTCCGCTTTGCAGACACCACCGGCAACATGGAGCCATTCGGCGTCTATGACGTGTTTACCCGGCTGCGAAAATCGAGCGGCCTGGAGCTTGAATTTCATGGTCATGACGATCTGGGGCTGGCAACCGGCAACACGCTTGCGGCGATTCGCGGCGGAGCCACTCATGCCAGCGTCTGCGTGATTGGTCTGGGAGAGCGCGCCGGCAACGCGGCACTGGAAGAGATAGCCGCGGCATTGAACCGTTTCACCGGCGCCAGCGGCAACATCGATCTGTCGCAGTTACCGCGGCTCGCCCAACTGGTCGCCACCGCCGCGCGCCGGCCTATTCCTGCCGGCAAAGCCATCGTAGGCGCGAGCGCATTCACCCACGAATCCGGCATTCACGTTGATGGCCTGCTGAAGGACCCATCCACCTATGAGGCGATTCCTCCTCATCTCTTCGGACGCGCCCGCGAGATTGTGCTGGGAAAACACTCGGGCGTTGCGTCCGTGAAAGGCGCGCTGCGCTCACTTGGTCTGGCCTTCGACGATGATCGGACCCAGTGGGTCCTGAGGCAAGTGCAGGAGCTCTCGATCCAGGCCAAGCGCGTCATCAGCACCGAAGAGTTGCTGGATTTCTATCATGGATTCAGCGATGCGCCAAAGCCCCTCAATCAACCATTGGAGATGAACTATGACTGTGCTTGATCAGCTATCCAGGCTCTCTTCCGCGGAGGAGTTCTTTCGCTTTCTTGACGTTCCCTATGACCCCTCCGTGGTCAATGTCGCCCGCCTGCACATCCTGCGGCGGATGGGCGACAACCTGCGCAAGTCCTCTCCTGAATCCGACGATGTGAAAGCTCGCGCATTTTTCCGCGAACATCTGGAACGGGCGTACCAGGACTTTGTGAGCTCGTCGCCAATGGACGAGCGAGTGTTCAAGGTGCACAAAGACGCGGTTCGTCCGAGCACCACGCCGCTGGTCCAAATTGCCGGCGCCGGTGAAGACGAAGACATGGACTAGCAGCTCGACTTTGAGAACAGGATGCGATTATGTTGGAGATGAAGACCGATCCCGCCCTGGAGCAGACTGAACTGGGGCCTAATACGGTTCGCCTCACCTTCCTGCCGGGAGGACAAAGCGTGATGTTTGAGGCGGGCAAGTTGCCCTACCAGGGGCATGGCGAGCCGCAATCCATTCTGGATGTGGCGATGAATTTTGGCCTTCACCTGGACCACGCGTGCGGCGGAAGCTGCGCCTGCTCCATCTGCCACGTAGTGGTCAAGAAGGGAGAGGAACTGCTGAGCGCATTCAGCGAAGAAGAGGCCGACCGTCTGGACATGGCGGCAGATCTGCAATTGCACTCGCGGCTGGGCTGCCAGGCTATTATCGAAAGGCCCGGCGAAGTGGTGGTGGAAATCCCCTCGTGGAGCCGCAACTATGTCAGCGAGGGCGGCAGCAGCACGTTCTAGTGGTGGAGATGCCCGGAGCTGGAAGCCGACGCGGCTGACGCGTGCGCCAGCTGCAGTAGCGGTCTGCCGGGTGACTCGCCTGCATCGAAGCACACCGCGCAATATCAACCACTCTGCATGACCAATTCAACTTTAAGATAAGTTAAACGTTGGCATTGCCCCTGCGGGCCAAATAATCCTCATCACTACTGGGGATCGCCGCGACGCGGCGACGAGTGAGAGAGTCCGGCTTTCGGAAGCGCTTTCGCAGCGGCATTCCTTAAGAGACCGGAATTTTTAGCTCGGCTCGTGTACTATGTCGCCACCGCTGCTGCAGGTTGTGAACGAACAGGTAAAACGTAGGCAGTGCCAGCAGCGTGAACGCTGTCGAGGTTAGCAAGCCACCAATCATTACGATAGCCAACGGGCGTTCGATCTCCGTACCGTGCAAGTGCAAGACCAGCAAGGGGAGCAATCCAAGGATCGCCGTTGCCGCGGTCATTATCTTCGGACGCACACGACCAATGCTGGCCTCGCGCAGTGCGGCTGCGAATGGTTTGCCTTCTGCTACCAGACCGCGGGTCTGAGATATGAGAACCAGACCGTTCTGGACTGCAATACCAAACAGCCCGATCAGTCCGACCAGGGAAGACACGTTCCATGTCTCGCGGGCGATTAGCAATGCAAGAATCCCGCCCACAAATGCGTCAGGCAGCGTTGCGAGAATTACCAGCGATTCGGCCGCGGATCCCAGTGCGATGTAGAGCAACAGGAAGACCGCGAGAATTGCGACCCCGATCGCGATCCCGAGGGAACGAGTAGCTCTCGTCTGGCTTTCAACCCTGCCGCCTACGCTGAAGAAGTAGCCCGTGGGAAGTTTGAGTTCGCTTGTAACCCGGTCCCGAATCTCCTTAGCGGTGCTTCCAAGGTCTCGTCCATGCACGGAAGCCTCGACCGCTATCCTGCGGCTTCCGGCTTCTCGTCGAATCGAATTGGGACCGAACGTCTGCTCAATCGTTGCCAACTGGCTGAGCGGAATGCGGGAGCCGTCGTGACCTGGACATTCTCTTTGCGGAAATTTCGAGTGCCGCGACCCATCTACAGAATCATCTTCAGGCAGGTGTACAAGTTCTATCCGCTGGTTGAACCTGGTTGGAATCTATTGAATCCCGTGGTCTTTGTTCCTGCTCTTGCACCCTGAGCGGCAGCGAAGATCGCAGCGTCATTCGGTTTCCGGCCTCCTGCTTCGGCGTCTCGTCTTCAAGATTTTGCTCTTCGGTCCGGAGTTCCTCAGTAGCGCGGAGGTCTGAGCTGGGCCAAATACCTTGAGCTTGCTCTTGCCCGTTCTGATTCGAGTGCAAAGTAACCACAGTGCGATGGATAATGGAGTTGTTGACCAACCCCATTGAATCTTCGCAGAAGGGTAGTGTCGCAAGCTGCCAGCGCTACTGGATAGCCGCTCTAACGGTTGCAAGTGCGCTTGGAATTACGCTGTTGCTGCAACACCTCTTTCTGTACCCCTTTCTCTTTCTTTTTTTTGGGGCTGTGATGGTGAGTGCATGGTTCGGCGGAACGGCAGTTGGGTTGAACCGCCGTTCTGCTCTCCACGTTAGCGGTCGATTATTTCTTCGTGCCTCCGTTCCACTCGTTTGATATAAACGCAACTGCGGAAGCGTACTTTGCCTCGTTTGTTTTCTGCACGCTTATAGCTAGCTGGGTGAGTTCGTCAAAGAAGAAGAGCGAATCCGATCTTAGAGAGGCTCGCGATCAACTCGAAATCAGAGTCGCTGAACGCACGGGCGAACTTCACAGATCGAACATCGAACTTCAGGAGAGCGAACGCCGGCTGCGGCTCCTGACGGAAGTGATCCCGCAGCAGATCTGGAGTGGAACGCCGGACGGATCCATCGATTACTGCAATCAACAGCTTCTTGAGTACACCGGACGTACTCTCGACGAGATGCGGGGCGAGCTGTTTCTGGATTCGATTCATCCATCCGACCGCGACCGCTTCCATCTGGCCTGGCTGCATGCACGATCATGCGAGACCCCCTTCGAAGGGGAATGGCGCGTTCGGGGACACGACGGGAAGTTTCGCTGGTTCTTCACGCGGTGCGTTCCGCTGCGAAGCAGCGACGGCAAAACCGTCCGCTGGTATGGAACCAATACCGATATTGAAGAGCACCACAATGCAAAAGAGGCCCTGCTGAAGACGCAGTCCGAACTGGCCCGGCTCTCGCAATCGCTGAGCCTGGGTGAGCTCACAGTCTCCATTGCCCACGAGGTCCGCCAACCGTTGGCGGCGGCGGTGACACATGGAGAAGCTTGCCTGGAATGGCTGAATGCCGATCCGCCGAACCTGGAGAGAGTAAGAGAAAGCGTACGGAGATTCATTGAGGACGGAACCCGCGCCGGCGACGTGCTCGCCCGGATTCGTGCGTTGTTCCAGAAGGAAGCTCCGGCAAAAACGCGGTTTGATATGAATCAGCTCATTGAAGAACTGGTGGCGTTTTTCCGAGATGAGGCCGGCCGGCGCGGTATTTTGATTCGCACTCAGCTCGATCACGGCTTGCCGAATGTTGAAGCCGACCGTGTTCAACTACGACAGGTGCTGCTGAATTTGGTATTGAATGCGATGGATTCCCTGACTGATACACCGGAAGGAGAAAGAGAAGTCGTAATTCGCACTGAGCAAGAGAACGATATGGAGATCCTGGTAAGCGTTGAGGACAGCGGCAGCGGACTCACGCCAAAAACATCGGAGGAAATTTTCGAGCCGTTTTTCACCACAAAGCCTCACGGCATCGGAATGGGACTATCGATCAGCCGCTCCATCATTGAGGCACATGACGGCCGCTTGTGGGCCACACCCAGGCCATCCGGCGGTTCCGCATTCCACTTCAGCATACCTGTCCAGTTTGAGAAACCGGATGCCTGAACCCACGTCGCTCATCTTCGTGGTGGATGATGAGGCCTCTGTCCGGGCTGCCATCTGCAACTTGCTCGAATCCGTCGGCCTGCGCTCTGAAGTATTTGCTTCGACGGAAGACTTCTTGAATGCCTCCCGTCCGGAGGTGCCGAGCTGCCTTGTATTGGACGTGAAGCTGCCCGGAATGAGCGGACTGGAATTCCAAGAGGTGCTGCGCAAATCCAATGTGCAGATCCCCATCATCTTCATTACTGCCCATGGCGATGTTCCGACGGTGAAGCGCGCGATGAAGGCCGGCGCGGTAGAGTTTTTGACAAAGCCGTTTAAGAAAAAGGACCTGCTGGCTGCGATCCATCAGTCGTTGGAGCGCGATCGCGCCCGCCGTGACGAAGAGACGGCAATTTCGGAGCTAAGCTCACGGTTTGGTTCGCTCAGTGCAAGGGAGCGCGAGGTGATGGAACTCGTGACCGCGGGACTGTTGAATAAACAGATCGCCGGCCAACTTGGCCTGAGCGAGGTGACGGTAAAGCTCCACCGGCGCCACATCATGGAAAAAATGCAGGCA
>WNFY01003077.1_pt1 | contig 20979 bp, 19 predicted proteins | sample 5400091 | NCBI WGS metagenome assembly WNFY01 (sample SAMN13153364, study PRJNA577476) | soil metagenome | isolation source: 60 cm soil or saprolite under grassland replicate 1 | place: USA:California | collected 2016-06-15
AAATCCAGCATTATGCAGCCGCTCCTGCTCCTTAAACAGACATTAGATGCAACCTACGATCCTGGCGCGCTCCTGCTCAACGGTCCAAATGTGCGTTTCACTTCAATAGAACAGATCTTATCGCGCGTCAATAAGGGACAGGATGTGAAAAGTTTCCACGTTGGTGCTGAAATAAATACCGGGGAAGCTCTGACAACTTATTTCACACGTGGCAAAAACAAGCGACTTGACGTGGAGCATACAATATATGCTTCTAAACACGGCCAATACGATGTGTACAGAAATATATCATCGTCTGCTATTCGAAGTGCATTTTCCCTTATGTATGATGGTCAATTAGTATACAAAGATATTGTAGATGAATTATGGAAAGGCGTTAAACATCATATTACTATTGATAGAAACCGTTGTTTTTTGACATTTTCACTAGGGACAACTACCATTTCAGATTTTTTCGCCAGTGAACCCATTGTTGGAAAATATATCCGCCAGATAATTCATCTCTCAGGACTGCGAGGGAACCCGGAAAGAACTTATCCTGTCACTGCTGTAGGTACAGAATTCCCTGGTACATTTGAAAAGTATGTCGCTAGCGTCATTGGACAATGGCAGGCAGATGGTAATACAAAGACACTTGCAAAAGTAAATCGTGATCTCGCCAGACTGAGTTTAACAGGCGGTGTTGTCGCTGAATCAATCGACGATACGCAAGTTGAATTACTTATCCATCGTTACTCCACAGGAGATGCGTTCGATCACGAGGACATGGTAAGCATCACAGATGTTGGTTTAGGCATATCGCAGACACTTCCCGTTATTGTTGCCCTGCATGCCGCAAGTCCAGGCCAACTCATTTATGTTGAGCAACCCGAACTTCACTTACATCCACGCGCGCAATCCGCAATGGCTGAAGTGCTGGCAGATGCGGCTATAGAAGGGGCACGAATGGTGGTTGAGACGCATAGTTCGTTACTTCTATTGGGCATACAGACGCTGGTAGCCGAAGGGAAATTACCACCTGAACTGGTCAAACTGCACTGGTTTCAACGACGCGATGATGGTTCCACACAGATTACCAGCGCGGATCTTGATGAAACAGGGGCCTTTGGCGACTGGCCCGAGGATTTTGCCGAAGTTGCCCTCTCTTCTGAAGGTCGCTATCTTGATGCAGCACAGGCTCGTATGTCGCAAGGAAAATGAGACAACTTGACAAAGTTTAAGCTATCTTCAATACTATAATAACAGATCAATTTGTATCGATTGCTTTATTAGAAGACTTTTATGGACGCAATCGTTCTCTGTAGGGACCCGGCTTGCCTGGGTCCAGATAAGGTAGCACCAGGATAGCGGAATTGTGGGGATTGCAGCGGCATAAATCTTCAACTCACTGCGTTGTATTATAGGTAGTCAGCATAGTGTAAGCCAATCAAGTGCTAGAAAGGTTGGCGGTTTTATGTTCCATTTACCAACCGTACATGTTTCACGCTCCTCTTTGAAGACAATTTTGTTTGGTGGATTGGGGGGTAGTTTGGGAGTGCTGGGAGTGTTGTTTGCAGTAGGACTTTATATCGTAGAAACACTGACACGGCCAAAACGCATTACAAATCTGACAGATCTCTATACCTTCAGTCCTTATGAACTCAATCTCCCTGCCGAAGAGGTTACGTTTCCTCCACTCTACGGTGATCACCAGGTAAGCGGCTGGTATGTCTCGCATCAGGAGGCAACCTCAACGATCATTATCTGCCCGGGTTATCGTGGGAAGAGATCCGACGTGCTGGGAATGTGCGCTCATCTCTGGAAGGCGGGTCACAATGTGCTGGTGTTTGAGTATTATGGGCATGGGAGTATTGTCGGGAAGCCAGTAACACTCGGGTATCGTGAGATCAATGATTTTCTGGGTGCCGTGGCCTATGCAAAGCAACGCGCTCCGCAAACACGCCTGGGTGCGCTCGGCTACTCTATGGGAGGTGCAGTGGCAATCATGGCAACGGCCAGAAGCACAGAAATTGAGGCGCTGGTGGTGGATAGCGCCTTTGCTACCCACAAAAGTGCCATTGAGTATGCAGTTCGCCGTACGTTGCATATGCCCTTTGCCCTGTTTGATTGGGTAACGGACCTGTTGCTGTGGCTGCGCGCTGGATACCATTTCAACCAGGTTGAGCCGCTACGCGATATTGGCCGTATTGCACCGCGCCCGGTCTTGATCATTCACGGATTGAAAGATACCGTCGTAGACCCACGCGATGCTTCTCTCCTGTACAATGCCGCGGGCGATCCCAAAGAACTATGGTTGCTACCTGATGTCGATCATTGTGGGCCGTACTTCGCCGACCGGGTGGCTTACACCCAGAAAGTCGTCGATTTCTTCGATCTGTATCTGAAGAAAATGCATCCACCGACACAGATCCAGGATCGTATCGCTGAAGGACAGAGCGGCACGGATGACACACATCCACAGCACCTATCCGAGGCAAGCTAGGAGTCAGGGTAGTCCAGGGTAATCACCATGCCATCGCGAGCCGCTCGCGTATTGGGAAAGATACGTCGCGCCGCTTTTTCAGCCTGTGAAGGATCGTTGATCTTTGGACTGAAATGGGTCAGAAGCAACTGGCGAGCACGCGCCGCCTTTGCAATACCAGCCGATTCTTCTGCGATCATATGCGCATTAGCCCGTGCCAGCGGTAGATCGCCGGGATCGTCATACATACTCTCACAAATGAGCAGATCCACGTCATGAGCAAACGTGCTGAGCGTAGCAGTAGGTCGAGTATCAGTGATGAATACCATGGAGATGCCACGCCTCGGCGCACCCAGGACCTGTTCAGGTCTAATAGTCTGGTCATTATATTCTACAGTTTCACCATGTTGTAGGTGTGACCAGAGCTGAACAGGAAGTCCCAAAGCCCTGGCCTTTTCTACTTGAAAAGCTGGTCTACGCTCTAACTCAGCCCGATATGCCAGGCAAGGTATTCCATGAGCAGCGAGAGTACAGGAACCATGTAATCCACCAGGAAGTTCGAATTCCTCACCGCCCTTTAATTCATGAATGTTTACTGGGAAAGGGAGGTCTGCTGCAATGCGCCGCAATCCCTCGACTACATACACCGTCCCACGCGGACCATAGATATCAAGAGGCTCCGTACGGCCCGCATGCGCAACCATAAAAAGTACACCCGGTAAGCCAGCAACATGATCAGCATGCATATGTGTCAGGCAGATAGCTCCCAACTGACGAAAACCCCAACCAAGCGACTTCCACGGAACCTGCGTTCCCTCTCCACAATCGAAAAGCGTTAGTGTGGCACCGTTGCGTAACAAAGCACAAGAAAGCCAGCGCTCCGGCAACGGCATCATGCCACAGGTTCCCAGCATACAAATATCGATCATAACACACCGTTTCTAAAATGTAGAGTTATCCTAAGTTATCTAGCACTCTCAACAGTGCACCAATTATCCACACGCGTCTAACATACTATGCGATGGATAAGAAGAGTGCAGAGTGACAGAGTGAAGCCAACCGTTGTAATACATTTTTCCTGCATAAAACAGGCAAGCCCGTGGGCTTCTCGCCGGAAACCGTAGCGGCGACCCCACCAGCATATAGCAGATGGGTTTGACATGTTTCTCTTGTATTTTGGGATGAGAGATCCCGATCATGCCTTTGAGTCGTTGGGCTTCTTTGAGCCAGGCAGCACCAAGCCTTGCGATGTTGAGTGAGGCCGCATAGTCTCGTGATCCATTCCAGCCACACTGCCGACAAGAGAGCCATGCCCCCCAATCGATGGCCTTGCCCAGATGCTCAGATGATTTGTACGTATCGGCAGGTTTCCCACAATGAGGGCACATGTGAGAGGTTCCACGAGGTTGCTGCCATTCGAGGTGAATCCCAGTTAAGAAACACTTGTACTTCAAAATGCGCCAAATCTCGCCTCTCACCTGCGTGTTGTTCCTCCAATTGCGCCATTTTCCCTTTGCATCACGTCCTCTTCCCTGCGATTTCATCGATTTGAGCGATTCCCCGGCAATCAGTGAACAGCCCGATGCTACTGCCAGCACCAGTAAGACATTGGCGGCCATGTGTGCTAGATCGTGATTCCTCGCCTCATATTTTCGCCAACACCACGAAATCTCACGGCGCAAGACTGACAGCTTGTTCAGACAGAGCTCCCGTCGTGCATCCCCTCCCTGAAGGCGGTCGCGGTGTGCTTCGAGTTTCGCCACTTTCGCTTTCAAGACATCAATCTGACGTCGGGTGCGTGCCTGCTCGCCATCAAAACACCCCGTGTCGAGAAAAAACGGACGTGTCAACTGATGCTCGTCAAGATCGACGACAGTAGCGGTAATCAATGTCCTGACACCCCAATCGTATCCAAGCACTTTGCTCATGTCTTTGGGTTCTGGCACCTCTGTGATTGGCACTTCGACAATGAGATCAAGCACGGCGTAGCGTGTCCCATCGGGCTCTTTGATCTCTCGCAAGACTGGGGCTTGCATGCTTCCTTGCTCGATCGGGCTCAGCACGTAGTCGGGGATGCTGAGCCCGATCAACTGTTCCCGCCAATGACGCGACCAGTTCCCTTGTCGATCCGGAGTACGCAAAGCAAGCACGATCTGTTTTTGCTTGAGATCGATGGCCATACGATAGGCTTGCCCCATCGAACCACCATCATCCCCAGCATACGGAAGCTGCGCCGCCTGCATCACTGGCACGTTTTGCATTTCTTCATAAGAAGCTGGGAAACAGCCGTTTTTGCAATAAAAATTGCACGCTTGCTCAACCAGGCTGAGGAGTTCGACATGACTCCCACCATCCTCATCATTCTGCTTCAGTGCGTCAAGGGCCTGCTTGATGGTCGGGCGATGCTTGCGTGGGCGTGCTGACTCTGACTTTGGCACGATCATTCCCTCCGTCAGGATCGGATGGATCAGCGCGAATTGTCGCTTGCGCTCTGCCTGTGCGCGTAAAATCCGTCCTGCCTGTTCTGCTTCGCAACGGAACAAGCGGCTTCCATGCAAGACAGGCGGCGCGATCATGGCTTCGATTTGTTTGTAGGCGTATTTGTTGGTGCGCACGCTCAATTCCTCCAGACGCGGCCAGAGCGTGGAGATGACCTGATTGACGACCACTTTCGACACATCAAGCAAGCGCAAGGCGTCCATCTGCGCTTCGTCTGGTAAGCGCAGAGGATAGCTCAGGGACTGCTCCTGTTTCCTTGTGCCCATACTGTGGTCCTTCTCTCAAACACCTGTTCTTCAATAGCTACAATGTAGCATCCCTTTCCACCTTCGTCAAGCATTGTGTGAGAGACTCTTGACCCTTCAGATAGTGGTAGAGAGTTAGAGATACTGGTACTTTTTTGGCAACTGTTACACACCCTGTTCATTATAGTTTCAAGAAATATGGTATTTCATTGTATTACACGCAGGCTACTGGTAGGGTTACCTCTAAGCGCATCTTTTATGTGTAATTACGTATTTGTATTGTTGGCTGACGAATTTCGATGTTTGGCATGTACTGTATTCAACGATCACTATTCTTCAGTGTATTGAAGGACAATTGAGGGATCAAGGTACACGCGATCACCATCAGTAAGTGGCATTTGACTGATACGGTGTCCTTGCCATGTCAGGCCTATATGTACATATGCATTATCTGGCATTTTCGACACTCTCTGAGTGACGAGTCCTGGATTAGAGATTGGCCCTTTTGAATATGGAAGAGGCGACAGGGGGCGCGGCGTAGTTGGGAGATATTTCGTCGGTGTAGAGACAGAAGCACGCACAGCAGGCGTCACAACGGTCACCTCAGCAGTAATAGTGTTTACAGCACGTTGTACCGAGGTTCTCTCTGAGGTTACAGTCATCCAACCAGGAGCTTTCGTGTGCGCTGAACGTATGACAACTGTCTCCTGCTCATCGTCATCGGCAACATTGTAACGATTCTGCTCCTCAAGCAGTCTGGTAAACACGCCACCTGAGCGCCTGAGTGCTTTGTAGGTACCTTTCTCAACTATACGCCCCTCGCTTAACACGATAATCTCATCAACCTTGCCAAGAGTACTGAGGCGATGAGAGATCGTAAACACAGTGCGTCCAGAGATCAGCGTATTGAGAGCATGCATCACCTCAGCCTCCGATTCGACATCCAGATTTGCCGTCGGTTCGTCGAGGATCAGAATGGGCGTATCGCGCAAAATAGCACGCGCAATGGCAAGACGCTGGCGCTGTCCGGCAGAGAAATTGTTGCCCTGTTCTCGCACAAGAGTATCGTAGCCAAGGGGCAACTTCATGATCATATCATGAATATTCGCCTTCTTTGCTGCCGCCACCACCAGTTCCAGCGAGGCTCCGGGTCGCCCAATCTCAAGGTTTTCGCGTATTGTCCCCTCGAATAATACTGAATCCTGGAGTACCAGACTGATATTCTGGCGCAATACCTGAATTGGGTAATGAGTAATATCGACACCGTCTATTTTGAGAGAGCCACTAAAAATTTCATAGAAGCGCGGAACCAGTTTAGCAAGTGTGGTTTTGCCGCTGCCGGAGTAACCAACGAGAGCCACCTTGCGACCTGCAGGTATAGAGAGAGTGATGCCTTTGAGCACAGGCCGATCTTTCAGGTAGCCAAAGTAGACGTTTTCAAAGCTGATATTACCTTGCAAACGCCGTGGTCCATTATATTGTATATCCGCCTCTATTACTTCAGGCGCCTGGTCAAGCACTTCCTGGATACGTTCTGCACCAGATGAAGCATTGCTAGCTACGCTTGTGAGCTTTGATAGATCACGCATAGGTTGATACAACATCTTAAGATACGTCAGAAACAGAATGAGCGTACCAACATCTATAGTTGAAGCCTGGATGGTAAAGACGCGCAGATTGAAGCTATTACCATCCGCAACATAGCCTCCTACGCCGATGACAAGCAATGTACCAATGACGACCAGGATCGAAACAAGCGGAGTAAACTGTGCCTGTAATCGCCCGGCTTGCAGTCCGGCAGCGCGATGAGACGTTATATATTGGCCGAAGCGTCGGTTTTCGTGTTTCTCAAGTGCAAAAGCACGTATGACAGTAAGCGCGTTGATATCCTCAGTAGCAACGTCAGCAATCTTTCCAGCCGCCTTCGATTTACTACGGGCAGCGCTCTTAATACCCTTTGTATAAGTAAAAACAAGCAGGAAAAGCACAGGAGCAATAAGCAGCGACAGAATAGTGTATTGCACGCTAATAAAGAGCATGACGATAGCAACGCCAATCAGGGTGAGCATACCTGCCATAAGATCTACCAGGCCATCGGTGATCAGCTTTTCGATATCAGTGATATTGCCAGTCACGCGCTGGACCAGATCACCCTTCTTCTGGCGATCATGCCAATCAAGGGCTAAGCGCTGCAAATGGTCGAAGAGCTCCACTCTTATCCGTGCACTGACCTGTTGCGCAACGAAAGTAGCCAGGTACAGTTCGATAGCAGCCAGTAAGGCACTCAGTAAGCCAAAGACCAGCAGTAGCAGGAGGGAGAATATAATCACGCCTATCACACTATGTTGCGTGATTCTTGGGTTGATGATGGAATTGGGATTCGAGGGCGTAGCGGGACAGGGCGCTGGCGGAGGCTGACCGGGAGGCTGATTGGCTTGCGTAGGGCGCAATGATGGATCAAAGACTGGTGAGTCAAAAAGTGTGAGCACAGGATCTAGAAAAGGAAAACTACAGGCAGGATCAGCACCTGGATTGTTTACCTTGCTAGGAATAAACTTGAGCGGCATGGCGGCGACCAGGTCGCTACCAACCTGGGCTATAGTCACCAATATGGCAATGATAACAAGTATGCGATATCCTTTAAGGTTACGATAGAGAAGACGTGCTAAGACCATATGTATGTTCCTTATTTTGAAAGAGAGTTCGACAGTATAATATCTTTATGTCCTGCATAAGATCAGGCAAGGCACGATAGTGGTTGTGTATGCAGTTGTAAAAACACCGCACGTTGTGTGTGCTCTTTTTTGCGACGCTCGGTAACATTGATAATGGATGCCGCAACACGCTTTTCCGCATCGGGAATATTCCCAAAGCTGGGGAAATCGTTGATGTCTACTACTCTGGGCCCCTGCGCCGTTTCTACTACATCCAGGCCATAGATATCCAGACCAAAGATCGTGCCTATATCCAGAGCGAGTGCACGCAAGGCCGGAGTGAGTAGAATCGGGCGCTTCTCCACTGTCACCTCGGGATGAAGGGGAGAGGGTTTAGCGACGGCAAACACTTCTGTACCTGCAACATATATCTTGATGTCAAAGCCCGTATTATCTTCATAGTGCTGGGCAAGCCAGAAGTTGTTATCCAGAGCGCCTGCATCCAATGTCACCAATTCAGAAGGATTGTGAAAGTAGTAAATATCACGACAGGAACTGCCATTCGTAGGTTTTACAACGAGTGGAAATTGTTCAGCAGGAACCTGGTGGAGCAGGTGTGGATGTGCCACGAAGTATGTCGTGGGCGTAGGTATCCCTTGAGCAGATGCCAGCGCCATGGCCACAGCTTTATCGCGTACACGTCGAATAGCCTGTGAATGGTTGATGGTAGGGATACCAATAGCCTCGGCAGCCTCTAAAATACTGAGGCCAGGACCATCAGAAACGGTTTTCAACACATAAGCATCGTAGTCCTGATGAATGAGATCGGACAAACACGTGATCGTAGCTTGCGGCTCCAACATATCTACTGTGTGCCCCCACTGCACGAGTTGCTCCAGGGCCGCTATGGGCATAGAGTCTTTTCGATATTGTTCTTCAATAATAAAACAGAAATTCATGCTTGATTTTTCCCCTCCCAATTACTATAATAAAGATAGCTATTAAGATCTCCTGTGAAAACTTATATACACCGGCTCCCCGGACCGCCTGTATCTTCTTTCCAGCCGTAGCAGCCTGTAGTGATGCGGGATAATTCTAACATACGGCTCGTCTGTTAACAATCAGTTAACCCTAAAGATTAAAACAAGATTAACAAAAAGTACTAAAGGATAGGTGGATGGTAAAAAACTGTTAAGTAACTGTTAAAATGGGAAGCATATTGAACAATTGCAAAGTAGAGATAAAGAGGTATTTGTGGTTTATGATATCTAATGTCTTCTCATCTTTATCAACATCAAAGGCAAGGAGTATGTATAAATGGGTGGTATGGGTGGCGTGTATAATAGTATTCATACTCCTGTTTATGCAAGTGGGTATTCAATTCACGACGCCTCCTCCGGCCAGTCGGCTAGTGATGCTACGTGATATTCCGCTGCCCAGCGCATTTCCTGATCCTGCCCGGACGGCGCGCAGTCCCTTTACACCCGGTACGGCATTGTTGTTCGATCACTTTGACTTTCAGGCACTCGACCCACAAACGCATTTGCTGTTTATCGCACATTCAGGACCGGGTCCAGATAAAGAGCAACTGGTAAACCCACATTTCAATCCCGATACTGACGCAAAAAACGATGGTAATGTCCTTATCTTCGATACCAGACAGCAGAAGATCGTCGGCCTGCTCAATATTCCACAGGTTGCAGGCATGGTGGCTGCTCCCGATCTGCACAAGGTCTATGCTGCTGATTCCAACGACAATATCATCTACGATATTGATGAGAAGACATTAAAAACAACACAAATCCCGCTCCAGGATAATGATAGTCCGGATGGGATCGGCTATGACCCGGAGGACCATCTGCTCATGGTCTCTGATCCAGGTACACCGGCCAATCCTGACAAAACCAATGTGATCGATAGAAAGAACCAGAATGAGACGCTGATAGATGTATTAACAGATAAGATAGTTGCGCGTGTGATGCTAGGAGTAGATGGCAAATGGGGAGATGACGTGGGGCATGTGCGCTTCGATCCTCAGTTACACCGGATTTTTGTAGCAGTACAGCAGTTGCCTGATCCTGATAGTCCTGACCCGAACCTGCTCCCACCGCCGGGAACTTCGTGGCTGGTTGCTATCGATCCGCTCACACATACGGTGGCCACCCGACTAAAGCTGCCTGACTTCTGTCTCTCGCCTCATGGATTAGGCATAGATACAGCTACACATATTGCTTTCATTGCCTGTGTAGATACTTCTCCTGCAAGTCTCTTACGTGTTGATTTGCAGAAAATGAAAGCTATTGAAGAAGCTCCCTGGCCGGTGGAAACTAATCCCGATATGATAAATTTTGATCTGCCTCTGCATCTTTTGTACGTATCGTCTTCCGCCGGTATCACTATCTTTAAAGAAGATGGACGGGCATTTCAATGGTTGGGCAGTTACACCTACGGAGTCAACACTCATTCCCTGGCACTCGACGAGGAGACACATGATATCTATATTCCCTTAGCAAAAGTGGGAGGAAGGCCGATTCTGCGTATCATGCATTATAATATAGCGCAATATCCATAGGCGACGCTCTCATCCTTAGAGGTTATTCTGATATGCCCATGCCAAGATTACTATAAGAAATGAGAGCGCGGCAATGGTAGTTAGCGCGATGCTGATCACAAAAAAAGGAATATCGCTGAGGAACAGGACAATAGCAAAGATAATCCAGAACACTACAAATATGCCTATCAGGTATTGCCAGACCTGCAAACGTCGCATCTGCTTGCCTCTCTTTGTTATCATCTCTCTAACCTTATATAACAGCTATATGATATGATAATCCAAAGGATGATATACATGGATTTGACCCTTGTTGATCGCTTTCATCCTCGTCGCCGACGCGAGGAACAGCTTGCGATAGATGCTGGTCGCTTACATAAACTCGACGAGTTAGAGTTGCTAGAACCTGAGTCAATGCGTCCTTTGGCTCGTTTTGGGCTCCTTCTACTGCTGGGTAGTGGCATATTCTTCGTTGCGTTGAACTTCGCCACGTACTACTGGCAAAAACATACGCTGAATCTGGGTGTGACCTTCGGCGGCGCTATCCTATGGCTTGTTATCAATATTATAGGCTCCATCGTCATCTTGCCGCTGCATGAGCTTATTCATGGGCTGACGTTTCTTTTGTGGGGTGGCAGGCCATTCTTCGGCGCAAAATTGCCGTTCGCACTGTACTGTGGCGCCAGGCAACAACTTTTTCGCCGCAACCAGTACCTTGCAGTCGGACTGGCACCGCTGATAGTCATCACTATCGCAGCGCTTATCCTGACGCTCTTCTCGCCAGTCCTTGCTTCATACACGCTCTTCGCCAACTTGAGCAACTTTTCCGGCGCGGTCGGCGATCTCTGGACCGGCGCACGGCTCGCACGCCTACCAGCCAATGCACTGATTGAAGATACAGATTCAGGTTATCGAGCATGGGAGATCACCCCTGATTAATCGGCAAATCGCCGCATGGACCCGTAGTGGCAGGCCTTGCGTCTGCCGAGTGGTGCGCAATGCACTCAACCTGTCCAGAATGCACTCTGTCCACCCACTCGGCAGACGCAAGGCCTGCCACTACGGGGACTTTTGAATCGCCCTGCAAATCGACATTGTTCGATTGACAATCTGGTTACCAGTCTCTACAATCATCTGTATGGAAAAGTGTTTCATCACCCTTCATACTGCTTAAAGATTTTTTCGATTGACCTGGAGTGAAACTCATGTACTGAATCCGGGACAAAGCAAAAGCGGGCCATATATCAGCATAGAAGGAGTACAAAAGGATGGTTGCCCAGTCACACCGCTCACGGATGAGTGTTGAAGAGTACTTAACACTTGAGCGTACGAACACTGAGATACATTACGAATTCATCGATGGCCACGTCTATATGCTGGCCGGAGGAACCGCAGACCACTCTATCATCAGTGCCAATATCATCAGAGAGTTGAGCCTCGCGCTTCGTGGTAGCCCATGTCGAGTCTATACTTCTGATATGAAAGTACGCATATCTGAGCAACGCTATGTGTATCCCGATGTCTCCGTAAGTTGTGATCCACGAGACCGGGGTTCTATAGAGGCATTGCAATATCCACGCCTGATTGTGGAAGTACTGTCGCCAGGCACTGAAGCGTACGATCGTGGAAAGAAGTTCAGCTACTATCGTGCCTGCCTGACGATTGAAGAATATATCCTTGTAGATACACAACAGCAAGCTATTGACTTCTATCGACGCGAACAAGAGACTTTTTGGAAGCTCTCGCCACTAGGGTCGGATGACCGGGTCAAGATACAAAGCCTGGGCATTAGCTTTCCTGTCACGGCCATTTACGAAAATATCATGTTTCCAGAGAACAATTCGTCTGTCTAGAGGAAGAGATGGTAGTTCTACCATGTCCCAGTTCTCTTCCAGGAGCAATTTATGTCAAAAAGCGATTGGAATTCAGCACTCTACGATCAGAAACACGCCTTTGTGTTTGAATATGGCAAGAGCCTTTTCTCTCTGCTTGCTCCCCAACCGGGCGAGTCTATCCTTGATCTGGGTTGTGGCACCGGGCATCTCACCAAAACTATTGCAGATGCGGGAGCACGCGTGCTTGGTATCGATAGTTCGGCGAGTATGATCGAGTCAGCACGGACGGCTTACCCGGATGTTGAGTTTCTTGTGGCAGACGCCAGAGAGTTTACTGCTCCAGCGACCTTCGACGCGATTTTCTCGAATGCGGCATTACACTGGATTCCAGAAGCGGAACAGGTTGTACGGTGTATCGCTGCGTCTTTGAAGCCAGGAGGTCGATTGATCGCAGAGCTGGGCGGCAAAGGCAATATCGCGCACATTGAACAGGCATTTCGGCAATCCTTGCGCGAACTGGCACCTTATGTGAAAAGCTCCCAGTGGTACTTTCCATCTATAGGTCAATATACATCGTTGTTGGAGAAATACGGCCTGGCGGTACGCAGCGCGGTCCTGTTTGATAGGCCAACGAAGCTGGAGGAGGGTGAAAAGGGACTGCGGAACTGGCTACAGATGTTTTACACAAAAGTGTTGAACAGCGTGCCAGATGATGTACAACAACAGGTCCTGGCAAGAACCGAAGAGCAGTTACGGGGACCGCTTTTCAAAGATGGAGACTGGATTGCCGACTACAAACGCTTGCGCATCGTAGCATATAAAGAATAACGACTCTCTAGCACTTCTGTGCATAAAAAGTGTAGAAAGAACCCAACCCACAGAAATCCGGCTCCCACATCTGCCGGATCATCTCGCTGCGCAGAAAGTCGAGCATCTCTTCGGACCCCGGTACAGACTTTACGATGAAGGGACGCACCAGATGATAGAGAGCGATCATATCTTCAAACCAGATCTTGTGCTCGTGGGGCTTATAAAATGAAAAGTCAATCGCATGACATTCGACCTGTGCTCGACCAAAGCCCGCCCTGGAGAGCAGATTGCCCATCCGAGCGACCACTCCCTGGGTCTTGCCGTCGGCTGAAAGACCCATCCCGGTGTTGTGCATGGCCTGTGAGAGCAGATGGTTCAGCTGGTTGAGCGCTCGGCTCGTAGTATAGGGCCATTCTCCCTCGACACTGATGAACCAGCCCCCTGCTTTGAGCAGTCGGTGTATTTCGGTGAGCAGTGCGAGCCACTTCTTAGCAGGAACCCAACCGGTCGCCAGGCTCAGGTGAATGTAATCGTAGCTGCGATCAGGCCACTCTTCTAGTTCCCTCAAGGCATCAACTACCTCAAAAGACACGTTATCTTGTGCCTGTGAAAGGGCTCGTTGGGTGGCGTAGCGGATCTGGGTCTGACTGAGATCAATGCCGACCACACAAGCCAGCGGCATCTCAAAGGCCACATCTAAACACCAGTCACCCGTCCCACAACCAACATCAAGGATCCTGGCATCCGCTTTGAGCACATCCATGCCCTGGGGAAAGAGACCAACCACCCGGTTGACTTCTCTGGCCTGTTGTATCAGTCGCGTGGTTTCCGCTGCGTCTTCAGGGTCAATGACATAGGTGTTGTTCACGTCTGAGAGTTCCTTCATGAGAAGAGCTTCACCTTTCTGATGGTGGGAGCAACAAGGCTGCTCTTCCCGCTGCTTGTTTGCCTTCGGGTACGTGGAACGCGTGATGCAGGAGATGGACCTGGACATTCTCCAGGGAATACGCCTCACCAGTCAGTTGTGAGAACGCCCCAAGAATTCGTTCTGCATCCTTCTGCTCGACGCTTCCTCCGATTTCCATGAGGTACTCGATCCGCAGGGAAACATTGGCGATCTCCGCGATCTGTCGCGAGGTCAGATTGGTCTTGCGGCGGAGTTCTTGCAGAGAGGGAAGGGCGCTCTTATCTGAGTCGTCGTGTGCGATCATGAACAGATCACCTCTTTCACAGGATAGCAGGCTGGTGCATCGATGATCATGCGTGCGGCCTCCGGTCCAAAGCGTTCTATCAACAGATCCACCGTCTCCCACAGTTCTTTGATATAATCAAGCAAGTGTTGCGTGGCTTCGCTATCCCCTAGTTCATGGAGTAAGACCGTGAATATATCGTGTCGTGTTGCTTTGTCTGATACCTCTTGCAGCGTTTCGGCAATGATCTGCATCGCTTCGTCTTTTGATCCCACCACGTGAGATAAGGTCTCCAGCGTTTCTCCCATCCGCTCCATCCTTGTGGTAATGAAACGGTGCCGGGAGGTTCCATAGGCTAATCCCGAGAGTCCTAATTTGGCCGACAGATACTCGGCAGCGACTTGTTGTCTCATCTGTGCCACTTCGCTTCTCATAAAAATTCTCTCCAATGCTTCAGTACGTATCATGTTTGATGACGATTAACTATCACATGCTCCTGGTGGAGCACCACGAACGATGAAATTGGTGACGCACACTTATTTGTTTGTGAATACAATAGTCATGGATCAATCGCATTCAAGTACACTATACATCAATTCTTGGAGCGGAGAAATACTCCATAGAGTATGAATTTTTCTCACAGGGCAGGCAACTTAGCATATACCAATAAGTATGTGTTATATTAGGGGGTATCATGGTACAGTACCATTACAGTATGTGTTATATTAGGGGGTATCATGGTACAATATCATTACGGCATTCCAATTAAAGAGGCACGTGAAAAACTGGGGATGACACAAGCGCATCTGGCGGAAGTTTGGCCCAGAGACAACGGAGACAGAGGCGTCAGCGTAGGTTATGTACAACAAGTTGAAGCGGGTAAGAAGCGTGTCGACAGTGATTATACATTACGAGGTCTTTGCGATATTCTTCACATCGAACATTGGAGATTTGGTTTATCAGAATACGACCCCCATAACCCCCATAAATTACCAGAGAAGAAACGATTGATCGATGAAACATTAGATCTTGCTGAATATTCCATTCACAGATTTGAGGATTCGTATAGAACAGGACCATTACCTGTGGCCGTCGCCGATGTAAAGCAACTACATAACCTGTTCGAGTACATTAAACAGCACCAACCGCCTACTATTCGCAATGAGAAGCGTTTTCTACGGCTCTACGCCCAAACTCTGAACCTGGATGGTGTTGTGTTCATTGGATATGAAGAGTATGATAAGGCCCTTCAAACATTCCGAGAAATGAACAAAGTTGCTGAGCAATCAGGTGAACCGGCATGGAGAGCTCATTCGTTGCTAGCAATTGGAGTAGAGTTGCACCGCGCTGGATATTTGTTAAGACAAGCAGGGGATACGTCAGATTGGGTGGCATATATGAAAGAAGCTGTTCAGTATCTTGAGAGAGCGCGTGATTTAACCTTCAATACCAGTAGAAATGTCGCTGCTTATGTTCACGCATATCTCGCGCGTACGTATGGGTCGACTGGCGATGATTACCATTGTGAGCTAGCAATTAACACGGCTCTTAATTTAGCCCCTAGCAGCTATGGAGATGGTACAGATTTTGTCTACCACCGTCTTAGTGGTATCCTGGCGGAAAAGAGCTATGCTTTCCTTGATCTTGGTCAGCCTGAAAAAACGCTCGCTATGCGTGAAGAGATTGAAGAGCAAATAAAAAAAGATAAAAATATCCGTTTAGCCGCATGGATACACTTAGACTGGGCAAAAGCATACAGCATGCAGGGGAAAATTGAGGAAAGTGTAAAAGAAGGGCGCGAATTCTATGTGAAGGCACTGGCTATGCAATCTCCGCATATCTTAACTCGTGCGAAACGTTTTGCCAACGGGCTGATGAAAATTACCAAGATGTACAGGTGGTTGCAGACTTTTACGAAGAAGTGAACACAGCAGGAGAGGTCCATTGATAGCGTTTAAAAAATATAAAAAAATTGCTCGAACAGTAGCACGCGTACTCACCCCTCAAGATTATGAAGAGCGTCAAGGGCTGATTTATGCGCCAGAAGGGATATTACAGTTTACCCCTGGCGATTATTTAGCAAAGGATGCTAAAGGAGAATGGACGATTAGACAAGTGACGATGCGAGAAAGATATGTAAAAGTTGCTTCTGAAGATGAAGATGGTTTTGCACACTATTTGCGTACGGATGTATCTTTTGCCGCGCAAATGCCAGAACCCTTTACCATAGATGGAATGCGAGGTGAAGCGGGAGATTATCTTGTCCTCAATGAGGGAGGAGGATGGCCTGTGAATCGCGAAATATTTGGGCAGACCTACGAACTCGTTGAGGAACAAAAAGAGTAGCAAGGGCACCACAAGGACAATACTCTTTTTTGAGTGATCAGGTGCAACAACACAAGCATAGGAGAGGAGGGAGAAGGATAGCTTCCTGACTTCTCTGTTTGTACGGAACAGGCAATTCTGAAGCAAAGGCGATCCAGAGAGGGCCATGATTGTGTAATCACGGCCCCCTTTATTACTTCGAGCGAGCGGAGAGCCACTCGTTGATCTGCGGCCAGGTACGCTTAGCAGCGCCACTGCCCGCCATCATTCCGATATGCCCACCGTTCACCTTGAGCAAGAGCTGATCCTTGCTACTGACCTTGTCCATGATGGTCTCCGACTGGCTAGGAGGCGAGATATGGTCGGCAAGTGCGATGACGTTGAGAAGATTGGCGCGAATCTCGCTAAGATCGACGCGCTCACCGCGAATAACCAGGTTCCCGGTAATAAGCCGGTTCTCTTTGTATATCTCTTTGATCAACTGGCGATAGCTGGCTCCGGCCATCGGGATAATATCGGTCACCCAGGTATTCATAGCATGCCACGACTCGACGATGCGCGGATTGTCCAGATTATCCCACAGGGTCAGATAAGAGCCGATATAGTTCTCGACTGGTTTGAGCGCCCTGGCACCGTAGTCGATCAATTCACCAGGCATATTGCCGAAAGCATCGATGAGCTTTTCTGGATCAAAGTCCTGCTCACTGACCCAGCGTACAAAACCACTGGCCTTCTTGTCTGTAAAGTCCAACGGTGCAGTTAGCAAGATGAGATTCTTGAGACCGTCATCAGGTCGCAACGACGCATAAATGGTGGACAATATTGCACCGATGCACCAGCCAAGTATACTAAACTCATTGCTACCGGAGACCGCTTTCACCTTGCGAATAGCGCGGGTTAGATAATCCAATATGTAATCATCAAACTTCATATTTTTGTCTTCTGGCCCTGGTGCGCCCCAGTCCAGCAGATATACATCATAGCCTTGCTTCACCATAAACTCCACGAAGCTGTTGCCAGGGCGCAGGTCGAGGATATATGGTTTATTCATCAGCGCGAATACAAGTAGCAGCGGAACGCGATGGCGCTGCTCGGCTGGCACAACCGGAACGTAGCGATAGAGCTTCGTCTTGTTGAGGGCCCAGATCTGCTGTTTGGGAGTCTGGCCTACGGCTGCCCTGGTCGTATTGACACGCGTCAGAGTACGCATGCTCTCCTCAACCTTTTGCAGTTCATTGATGAGTGCCACAGGCGTGACAGGTAGTTGTGGTTGAGCCATTATTAACGTCCCTCCTCAGATTGTGACTGCACTGGACCTTGAATACCATCAAGGCGAGCATCAAGATCATCCAGCCGCATCTCAATATTCGTCAGGCGTTCCGCGATACTTATGACATCATCACGAGTCGGCATATTGAGCCCTGTCAGCACGCGCGTTGTGGACGTTTCAATCGCTTGCTGGAAGGGCTTCGAGACAGTAAGATAGGTATCCAGCCATCGCGCTGTCGCCTGAGCATAGGCATCAGAATTGACCACATCGATCAGGATTTTGGACCACGTGTCCAGGCTTGCATCGCGCATGGTGCGTAGGGTCCCAAACGGATCGAGTGGATTGGGAGTATCCGATTGCTGTTTCATTATAGTTCCTTTCCTCGGGGATTGGTATTACCTGATATACGACTATACAATGCCCAGTTGCATCGAAAGGAGTACATCGTCCTCTCCCCCACCGCACCCCGTAAGGAATCAGTGAAGCATTCGTTGTAGTTTCTATATAGCCAAAACTTGCCTTGCATATTACAGACTACGACTCCACCACTTAGAAGAGGTGCTTGCTACTATTATAATAACCTTTTTCTGCTCTCTTTGACTAGAGAAACAGGCTTTTCGTGATTTCATTGTGATCGTGAATTTGCTTATGCACGTATAATCACATTATGCACTCCATGCGCTGGCAAAGAAACAGGGCGCTTCAAACGTCGCCGTAGAGGCAGGCCTTGCGTCTGCCGAGTGGGTGGACCAAAGCATTGCAGACCACTCGGCAGACGCAAGGCCTGCCTCTACGGGTCCATGTGGCCACTTTTCAATCGCACTGGCAAAGAAACGCATAGCCTTGCGACGTTCAGAAACCGTTTGTTACAATTGAAGTGTCTTTTCATTGCAGAGTACTTTTATTGTGAAATGCAATGCCAGTTTTATAGGGGATGAGGAACATGAGTGATCTTGATTTCAAACAATTTGCTCGCTATGGCGTGGCGACTGTGTACGAAGCAGCAGGGCAGAAAGGGCTTGTTGACGAATCATTGCTTCAGATTGTGCCAGGGAGCAAGGTAGCGGGGCCAGCGCTGACAGTGCGTTGTGGAGCAAACGATAACTTGATGGTGCATGCGGCAATAGCATACGCTCAGCCAGGCGATGTCCTGGTCCTTACGCTACCAGAGCCTGCACCTATCTCTCTTGTGGGTGAACTACTTGCCATTCAGGCCCATGCACACAAAGTTGCAGCAATCCTTGTTGATGCAGCAGTACGTGATGTGGATGAATTACGGGCGCTTGGTCTGCCAATCTGGGCACGCTGGATTCGCGCACGTGGCACCACAAAAAACACTATCGGGACACTCAACGAGACCGTTGTGGTTGGTGGCATTACTATTTCGCCGCGTGACATTGTGGTCCTTGATGCTGATGGCGCAGTCGTTGTTCCCCAGGATCAGGCCGCCAAGGTACTGGAGGCTGCACAACAGCGAGAAACGAAGGAAGCAGCTCTCAAGAGCAAACTTCAGGACGGTGCACTCACCTATGATTTGCATGGCTATCGAGCAAAAGTAGAAGGCCGAAACCAGTAAATAGTAGAAGAGCTGGCAACGACGATGATCAATTTTTCCAGGGTTTTGTGACTGCTCCGTGAGCACACTGTAACAGACGTGATATGTGTGTGACTATTTTCGCGCATACTTGTTCCATGCCTCCAGTGAGGCAAGACGCGTGGATCGCTCTAGTGGCAACAGCGGCGTTCCCACACACTCACATTCGGTGGGGGCAGGTAGACTTGAAAGAGAGAAAGCACGAAGGAGATACATGCTATGTTATCAATGAGAGAAGAAGAGCAGGAACTGCGCTACAACCAGAAAAACGCGATATTTTTACAAGTAGAACAGCGTCCTCCCCAGCAGCGCAATAAAGCAGCTTATACGACATTTAAGCGTTTGCATATGCGCCTGCAAGAAAAAGTCCGTTTGAGTGGCAGACTTAGTGAACAAGATCTGGTTGCTCTTGAGTATGTTGCGGAATTAGTCTAGCTCGATAGATGTATTGCGGCATATATTACATCCATTATGGTTTCCCTTCATCGTTCACTATTTTCTCCCACAAGAGATTTCATCAAAAGAGTACCTGGGAACTCTCAAGACGAGGGTTGCTGATGCAGAGATAGTGGATTTTATGCACGGATGCAGATGAAGGCAGAACCGGAAATGGCTAGCTAGCAACTACTTGCTCCGCTCGTGCGTTACTACACATAGACCCGTTGCTGTCTGGGCACGATTTATAAGCCCATAAATTTATAAGCCCACAGCATATCAAACCCTTGTCTATTTTATGTCTATGCTGTATGCAGGAGCTGTTATGTCAATCCATAGCGAACATTCCCAGGCGCCTACACATCAGAACTCATACGCAAAGATACCGCCCCCCTATCAACACAACAATAATCGTAAAAAAATACGTCAGCAGTCGAGACGGTACCAGGTCTTCAGTATATTTCTTACGTTACTGGCACTTCTCACTCTATTTGTTGCGATGCGTGGAGATGCCAGGCAACGGACACAGGTTGTGCAAGCGAAAAAAGCAGCCACCAGGCCAATCTTTCAAGGTCCTACAGGTCCTTTCATCACACCGCCGCTTTCAACTAACCAGATCGATGCGCTCAGACATATGAGCAGCCGTATCTCTTATAAGCAGGTTGCGCAAAAGTATGTCTCCCACATGACGTTGGATGAAGAACTGGGTCAGCTTTTTATGGCCGAGTACTATGATACTTACTATTCGCCGGACCTGGATACAATGGTCAACAAATTGCACGCAGGTGGCGTGGTTATGTATGCATTCCAGATGAACTCGCTGGCGCAAACAAAGCACGACACCAACGAGATGCAGCGGCATGCAAAAATTCCTTTACTGATCTCCGCTGACGAAGAAGGCGGCTATGTCGAACGTATCCAGAATATTTTTGGTCATCGTCCAGGAGCGTTAGAGACCTACCGGACAGGCGATCCACAGAAAGCGGCGCAATTAGGACATAGCATTGCTCATGATCTCCTGAAGCTTGGCATCAATGAAGACCTGGCCCCCGACGTGGATGTGCAACTGGTGAATGGACCGGATCAATACTTGCGCACATGGGGCTATAC
>WNFY01001693.1_pt1 | contig 20974 bp, 19 predicted proteins | sample 5400091 | NCBI WGS metagenome assembly WNFY01 (sample SAMN13153364, study PRJNA577476) | soil metagenome | isolation source: 60 cm soil or saprolite under grassland replicate 1 | place: USA:California | collected 2016-06-15
CGGTAGAGTCCGAAGACACGGTTCTGGTGACAGGCGCCTTTCAGAACACCGCAATCTTTGGTGGGCTAACGCTGAACAGCGCGGGTGCGGAAGACATCTTTCTGGCGGAGCTGAAAGCTTCGTGCACATTCACCTTCTTTCCACTCACGACAACCCTCCCCAACGGGACCACATTCAGCATGTCCCCGAATGGCGTGAATGATTTCGGTGCAGTCGTGGGGACAGGTTTTACCAACACTAACCCGGTGAATAACTTCGGATTCATCCGACAGCCGAACGGCAGCATCAAGCTCGTCAAAGGCACGATCTCCCTCGTTGATCGCAACGACTTGAGAGTCAGCATCGGTTACAGCGCCTCGGGTCAAGTTCTGGTTGATTCGAGCGGAACCATTACGCCACTTCAGTTGAGTATCAAGAACAATGGCTTTTTTTCGCGAGGGATTAACAATTGGGGTAACATTGTTGGCTCGTTCAACACTTCCTCTTCGACAAGTGGTTTCAAACGTTACAGCAACGGTGGAACCATAAAATTGGGCTTTCCCGGTGCGTCCTCAACCTTTCCGACAAGCATCAACGATCACGGCATGATCGTCGGCAGCTATTTTGTTGGGTCGGGCGGTGGGCAATTGCCGCAGAACGGATTCATCTACTCTCAGGGAAACTGGGCAACACTCAACTATCCAGGTAGTGTGTTCACCGATCTGGTTGGGGTCAGTAATAACGGCGTGATCGTTGGAAACGCCACGGATCTCGGCCTGGCATTCCGGTACGAGAACGGCAAGTTCAAACCGATCGTCGGACCCAATGGCGCGGGAGTGACGGTGACCGGGATAAGCCCAAGACTAGGACTGATCGTCGGTACGGCTGGGCCTAAAGGAGGGTTCGTCGCCACTTGTCAATAGGATCATATCTTTTTCTCTGCTGTTAATTCGGTCCGCGGTTTGTTGGCGATAAGATGACGGGCTGGCCGCAAGCTAACTGTTGCAATCGCATTATAAAAGGGCGCCCCTTTTGGAGTAGGTTGTGAGCGCAAGCAGCACCACCTACGAAAGGAGCACCCTCATGAACAGTGAAAAGTATATTGGGCTCGACGTGCATCAAGCAACCATCTCGGTCGCGGTGATGGATGGCAGAGGCAAGGTAGTCATGGAGTCCATCCTGGAGACCAAAGCCGCGACCATTCTTGAGTTCTTGGCGGGCTACGCGGAAGTTTGTCGGTCACCTTCGAAGAAGGCACTTGGGCGGCCTGGCTCCACGATCTGCTTAAGCCCCATGTTCAGAAGTTAGTGGTATGCAATCCGCGGAAGACGGCACTGCTCAAACATGGAAACAAGAGTGACCGTATCGATGCCCGCAAACTTGCCAATCTTTTGCGTCTCAATGATCTCGAGCCGGTTTATCACGGCGAGACCGGCGTACGCATGCTGCGCGAGCTGGCCCCGGAGCTACCTGACCCTGGTCAAAGATCTGACGCGAGTCATGAATCGGCTGAAGGCGATGTATCGCAGCTGGGCGATTCCCTGTGCCGGACGGGACGTCTACTACACCCGTCATCGCACCGAGTGGCTGAGCAAGATCCGAGAGGCCGGCGTGCGCCGTAGGGCTGAACACCTCTACCAGCAACTGGACATGCTGCAGCATTTGCGACAACAAGCGCGGCGCGAACTGTTGGTGGAGAGTCGGAAACACGCCATCACCGCTAAGCTCCGGCAAATTCCATCGTTCGGGCCCATTCGCGCGGCGCTGGCGGTAGCGCTGATCCAGACGCCGCATCGTTTTCGCACCAAGCGACAGCTATGGGCTTATAGCGGACTGGCGTTAGAAACCCGCACCAGCGGGGAATACTGCTACGTGCGCGGCCAACTGCGGCGCTCCAAAAAACAGATCTCCATTCGGGGCCTCAACAAGGATCACAACCATGATCTGAAAGGTCTATTCAAAGCGGCCGCTACCAGGGCGAGTGTACAGCCGGGACCGTTTCAGGATTTCTACCAGAGATCGCTGGCCAAAGGCATCAAGCCGACGATGGTGCGTCTTACGCTGGCGCGCAAGATTGCAGCCATTACGCTAACCCTTTGGAAGAAGGGAGAAAACTTCGACGTTGAGAAACTGAAATCGCAAGCCGCTTGAGCGTCTCGGGTGAAGAGCCCTTTCCATCTCCGGTGATCTAGGCCACGAGCCTCAGATAGATCCATGGTTGACACCGTACAACCACAGGGCTTTGCCGGTTTCAGAAACTGAGTGGCGTCGACGCTACTAATGAAGATGCAGCTGCTGAGATGGAACAACGCAGAACCAACCCCAAGGCCCGACACCAGACCAGCGTCTTCTATTATGGCGACAGGGGCTGGATGTCGCGGAGAAAATCCGCGCCTCCGGCGTAGGGAGAAAAATGTTCTTGACATCCCCTTTTATAGATCAGGCGTTAGCACTCATTGACCTGCCAATCCCACGTCGGGGGCAGATGCCGATTCACGCGAACAGTCGCGCAAGTAATGGACCCAATACAGCGAGAAATAAAACATAGGCCGCCGAAACGGGCACGAGGCGTGGTTCTATCGCAACGCCAAGGCTAGCGATGACAATCGAAAATTCGCCGCGCGCGATGAGTTCAATGCCTGCTCGAAAGCCTCCACGTTGATCAATCCCCATCCGACGAGCCGACCAATAGCCCGTCGCTACTTTCGTGATAGCCGTCACGATGCCCAACGTCAGCGCCAAGGGGAGAGCGGGAACCAGCGTTGCCGGGTTGATCTCCAGCCCGAAGAAGAAAAAGAATGTCGCGGCAAACAGGTCGCGCAACGGCCCCAAAAGACGATGTGACTGTTCTACAATCGGACCGGTAAGGGCAATCCCGACCAGGAAAGCTCCGATGGCTGCGGATACCTGGAAATGCTCTGCTACACCGGCGACCAACAACACTGCACCGAAAATGGTAAGCAGAATAATTTCGTCAGACTCGTGGCTGACAAACTTACTCCGGCGCCCTCCGTACCGAACCGCAACAACCAGGGCAAGAATCACGGCTGTCAGGGCGATCGCGACTGACAAAACAATCTTTGGCAGCCCTCCTCCCAGAAGCAACACTCCAACCAGCGGCAGGTAAACAGCCATTGCCAAATCCTCTATGACCAACACTGATAAAACTAACGGCGTCTCCGGGTTCCCGCTTCGCCCGAGCTCATTGAGAACCTTTGCAATCACCCCCGAGGATGAGATGTATGTACTCCGCCGAGCAGGACGCTGGGTAACGGCTTCCATCCTAGAAGGAACCCAGTTGCGAGACCTGGCGTGAAGTTGAGAATCAGATCCAAGGTCCCCGCCGGAAGTCCTGCGCGTAAGCTCTCCTTTAACTGGTCCCCACTGTATTCCAGACCAAGCATGAACAAGAGTAAGAGCACTCCGATCCCTGCACCAATATGGATAAAATTCTCGGTGAGTCTTAACGGCAAAAGGCCACCCTTGCCGAAGGCAAGCCCTGCCAGTAGGTATAGAGGAATCGCCGAAAAGCCCCATCGGTTAGCAATCCTTGCGAGAAGCGCAAGACCGACGATTGCAAGGCCCAACTCGATGAACACAACGGAAAAGTGGCCTGTCGGGTTTGGCATGTTGTAACGCTAGCAGAATAGCAACCCCCAATCGCGACTCCCTTTTAAGCCAGTACGCCCGTCTAGGTGTAATACCTGTTTTTTTCAAGGCGATCAGGCAATATGACAATTGTAAGCAAGCGACTCTGACGTATCGTACTGGCGCGCAGTTGCGGAACCGCGGATTATCGATCCTTCTGACACATCCTTGGGGGGACTTGAACATGCTAGTGCAGGATGCTCAACGCGAAGTACGTACCGTCTTCGTCGGTGGCTTTTGGGGTCAGCTTGTCTCGTCCGCACTATGGTTGGTGTCCGCCGCTTTGGGAACTTGGAAGACGCCACATGCCGCCATCTTCTCGTTGGTATTCAGCGGTTTTTTCATATACCCAATCACTCAGCTGCTGCTGCGCTCAGCCGGGCCGGCCCGCATCTCTGCCGAGGGGCAACCCATTGGGGAATCTTGCCATGCAGATCGCGTTTACCCTGCCGATGTGCATGCTCCTACTCGTACCTGTGACAGCCTTTCGGTTGAATTGGTTCTATCCCGCGTTATTGATTTTGGTCGGAGCACACTATCTTCCTTTTACTTTTCTCTATGGCATGCGCATGTTCATCCCCTTGTGCGCCGTTTTGGTAGGTGGCGGTGTTGTCATTGCCCTTTACTTTTCTGGATCATTCAGTTTGGGCGGTTGGGTTGGCGGCGTGACCCTTTTCATTTTCGCCTGGATCTTGCGCGCTTCAGTCCAGACTGAGCTTCATGGTGAAGGATAGAAGGAATGCTGTTCTGCCTCGTCGGCGTTGCAGCGTTTCTCAGTTTACGAAATCAGGCGTTCTCATAAGCTTGCGCCGTCTGTTCGCCTTTCTTGAGGTCAAAACGCAATCGCGATGTTGCGCCAACCATCGTTCCCGCAGGACGGCATTTTTTCGTTGTCCATGGGAAGTCTAAGCCGAATCATTTAAAGTAGCTCTTCATGAGACAAATATTCGCGATAGCCGTCGTGGCATTTTCGGCGGCCGCCATCGCCTCAGGGCAAGAGCACGGCGCGATCAGAGACCCGAGAAGTATCGTTGAGCAGGTCATCAGGAAGCTGGACAATGAACGCATACAAGCACAGATCCACGCGGATGTGGCGGCGCTAGAACGGATCTACGCCGATGATTTCATCGGGGTAGGGCCAAGTGGGACAGTGCGAACTAAGCCGCAGGTGATTTCAGATTTCACGTCAGGTGATTTGAGATTTCAGTCCATAACCACCGATGACGTTCGAGTGCGCGTTTATGGAAATGCGGCTGTAGAGACTGGCCGCTCAACAATGAATGGGCAAGATAAAGGCCACGCAGTTCCCCACGACACTCGCTTTACCAGAGTATGGGTAAAGCAGCAAGGGCGCTGGCGATTGGTCGCTAACCATTACTCGTCCAGTATGTCGCATCAATAGGGGGCTGATTGTGTCGCTGGTGGCCCGCTGCGCGACCTACAGGAATGGCGCGCCCTGAAAGATTCGAACTCCCCGACCTTTTGGGCAAGGTACGTCGATTTTGAGGAGTTTCCAACTACGTAGCTGTCGAAACCAGGCCATCGCTGTCATGGAGCTGGCAGAGGATCTCGTTCAACGCCTGAATGGGATTGTGAATTGCCCCCCGTAGGAGCCGGAATGCAGATTGCGATCCGGCCCAGTAACTTCCAGTTCCAAACTAAGCATCCCGCGCAAGGAGCACGTTAAGGCCGGCTGGCTCGGACCGAGAATCTGAGTGTCCGAAATAACGGCAACATCGACCCAAGGGTCGCGCAAGTGAGCGCCCTGTCCCCAACTGGGAGCAAGATAACCGCCAGGGCCAAAATTAATACTTATGGACAGGGCATACCGAAACGTCAAGCCTTGTCTGCTGATTATCCCCGCGCCAATTCTGATAAGGAGTTTTGCGTGAGGAAATAGGTAGATCGCCCGTTCCAGGATGGTTCACAGACCAGGAACCCGCTGAAGTACTCAGTCCGGAATCCGCGCATCAAGCCGCCACCTCGTTGTGTCTTCTAATGAGCTAAGCTCGGTCTATGTTGCCGCGTTCGCTCCGACGAGGGCGAGCCACCTTTCGTTACGAAATCGGAACACGACGGGTACTGGTACGCGGTTCATTTCCCCTTGACTCCCGAACCTCTGGGTTCGAACCGACAATCCACGATAGAAGGACTTCCCGGATCGCGCGACAGATTTGATCCGATTTAACTAGTGTGTCACAAAAGAGTAAAATCGCAGATCCTTAAGGCTCGAGGACATTCTTCCAGAATAACGGTGGATGATGTGGAGAAGACTTGTTTCCAGCATCACGCCGCGTTAGGCATGTCGTCGATCGATGGCAAAGTCTCTCGCAACTGGGCGACCGTGTCCTCATCGACACTGTTTGTTTGCAGCACTCCATTCTGCGCCTGGAACTGCGCCAGAGCGGACAGCGTGCGCTCTCCAGCAATGCCATCAATCGGTCCAGGATGGAATCCAAGGTATGTCAGATACAACTGCGCAGCTCGGACATTTAGATCAGGCAATGCACCTACTGAAAACTTCTGGAACTCGCCGTTCAAGCGGACGTCGTAACGATTGATGGCGAAATTCGGACCGTTGTAGCCACGGGCGAACGTTGTCCAGTCGTGAGCTTGCAGCGAAGACCGCAGCTTGGTGGCGGCGAGAAAATTACCCATGGCCGCTAGTTGAGCATCTTCGGATTGCGCCATGGCGGCGACCATATGTTGCACACTCTCAAATCCGGCCGCAGAGAAATTCTCGCCCGTGATCTGCCCGAGCCCCCAGGACGCGCTCTGAAGGGCTGCAATTCGGTCCTTCTTGATTGCAGTTGCCAGACGCTCGTACTGGTGGGCCCCGGTTGGGCCGTAACCACCCGAAGAGCGATCGCTAATGTCACCGTCATCGAACTGTGCGCCCGTCAGACGATGAAAGATATGGCGTTCGTACAGAATTTGCGGCCGACGATCCGGAAGGTACCCGCAACCTTTTGTCTCGACCGCCAGAACGGCCCAGATCTCGGGCGCATGCACCCCCAGGCCGCTGGCGGCCGCGGCCAAACCATCACTGGAAAGCGCCAACGCAGTTCCTTGAAATTCCAAGGCCATGACTGATACCTCCTTGAGTAGCTGTCTTAATTCTTAGCGTCTAACCTTGTCGCTTCGGGGCAGCCCACGTGCCGCGCCCTCCGTCATCACTTATCTGACGGTGACCTCCTTACTGGCCTTCAATCCGATTGCGCTGGTAATGGTCAGCTTGCCGGTTCCGGATTGAGCTCCGGGGGTCAGGCGAACCGTAAGCTGGGTAGTGCCTTGCCGTTTGGAGATGGCCGCTGCTGATTCAGCACGGGCGGCATCGGTCCAGCTTGCCGTCATTCCATCCGCGAAATTTTTCCCCATCACAACCACGTCCGCCGGAGCAGTCCCCGTACTCAGGTCGGGAACTGAATCAATGCTCAGAGGATCAACGGGGAAGCTGACGCTGGCAGCTTGACCGTCGCCGTTCACGAGGGTGAGGATGTGGGTTCCCTCCAGGTATTTGTCGGCTCCTTTGAGCGACACATCTATCTCAGTACAGAACTGAGACTGGGCGTCAGGCTGGCCAGAGATCAGAAAGAGATCGCCGCGAAGGGTCTCATCGTCCACCTTGAGGCTAGCCTTGGGGTCCAAACTTTCACCCTTGAGATTGATCGTCATGCTTGCCGCAACTGGGGGCGGTCCCGGCAGGCGTTGAGTGACCTTGGCGACTGAAATCACCTTGATTACAGGCCCCGGCTTGCGCACCAGTTTGCCCCCCAAGTAGCCGGCGGAACTTACGCCCATAAGGTAGAGGAAGTTGTCAGGCAAACCGGGCAGCTCGGTGAGTTGGAAAGGGTCTTTTTGCACCACGAGGGAGAGATAGCCTAGGCACCCGACAAGGGTCCAGATGAAGAACTGAAATCGATCTCCCGCCACGAGGCCTCCTGTGCTAACGAAGTCCGCGGCTGAAGGCTTGACTGGGCCCGCGCCTTTGCTTCCATAGCTGGCAGTAACGGCGGCTGCGGCCACTGTGGTCCCGGCACTGACGAAAAATAGTTGTGGTATGTTCTGCGCAACTCCGGGAAGAGTGCTGAAGTCTCCCTGGACTAGAGTGCGGCAGAGAAACAGGTAAATGTAGGAATAAACCGTAACTGCAGTCCAGGCCAAGACTTGAAACTTGGAAAGGCTGTAGCTCTTGGTTTGGCGATCCAGAAAGAGAGTAGCTATTGTCCCAAACTTCTCACCGGCAATGGTGCAAGTACCGATTCCTTTACGGGCGAGCCTGATGAACACAAAGGCCAGTGCGAAGAAGATTACGGCTGCTTCCACCGCGATGCGCTGAGGGGTTGCGGAGGAGAAAGTTACCGCAACCACATCGGAGACACCGTTGCCCACACGCACGCGGATCTTAAGCGAACCATAGAAGCGTTTGGGATGAAATCCGATGACCTCTATCATAGTAGGGGTGACCTCAACGTCTTTCGCGCACGGCGGCTGATTGGTGTCCGTACTGGCGCTCGTAGTTGGGAGGCTGGGCTTCGGGGTCATGCTGTTGTCCTCGGGGCAGGGGAATTGCACGAATCCCTGGTCCAATACCTCAATGACGTCGTTGTTCTTTTGCTGTGCAAAATTGTTGCCGATGATCTGGAAACGAAATCCCTGATTTCCCGGGTAGTTTGTCAATGGATAAATGGCGCTCACTTTTACCGCGCCCAGCACCTGCAGGGGGCCGATAAGTCGTGAGTCATTTTCGCTGACCAGAACGTAGACTGAGTACCATCCAGCGGCGAGCGTGTCGGGCACCTGAAACTTCAAGACGCCGTCTTGCACGTTTGCAGAAGCCGGACTTCCTTTAGTGGGCTTTTCACTTCCAGTTTCGAAGTAAACTTGGATGCCCTGTGTCGGCAAACCAGAACACTTCACGATAACGGTCTGCCCGGGGGTGGCTTCCGACATCTGAGCACAGGCAACGGGAGTTCCGGGTGATGCAGGAGGGGTGTCTGCCGCGATCGTGTAACCAATTGAAGCGAACACGGCCATGGCGAGTACAGCCATCTTTTGTTTCATCGTTAACTCTCTCAAAGACAGCGCGTCCGCCAAACCCTTCAGTGCTTAGGAAAGGCGTGATGCGGTCCCTCACTTGCTGTTGCTCGTGAGTCGCACCACCTCATTTACCGGTGCGCGATTTTCAGTGCTTCTTCGCATCTGCCAAAAATTGCGTCCAATCTTTCGCGATTCCCTTTTGGGCCTCGTTTAAACTCATGCGGCCAGCCCGCACCTCACTTGCCAAGAAATTTTCCACCAAGTCTTTCTGTTTGAAGAAGCGCTTGGGTAGACCGACGCCGTGCGGACCGCATTGCGGCCAAATGTTGTCGAGTGTGTCGGCGCCGCCAAGTTCGAGCGAAACAAGATGATCTAGTTCGCATGTCTGACTCGCGCCAGAATTGTGACTTGGGTGCTTCGTCTTGTACCAGTCGTAGGTGACAGTTTTGTCGTGTTCCGTGGTCGCCTGGTCGCGGACGCAACGTGTGCGGAATTTGGTGTCCTGCAACACGTCCAACGTTACCGTCGGGTTGACGGCCCCTGGCGTACAGCTTGGATCCGGAATGGGGAAACCGTTGCTGGTTCGGGTTGTACATGTTTGCGTGGGCGGCAGGGTAACCGCATTCAAGGCAGAGGATGCTTTTCCCTCAATATGGAGCTGATCGCAGTTGATTGGTGCATTGTGTCTGCTGCCATGACCTGATCCGGTTTGGGAATGGGCCTGCATGCAGGCCAGACCGAAATAGAGGCCTAGTGTCGTCTTTGCAAATATTCGGAAAGAGGTCATGCGCATTTCTCCTAGGAAATACTTCTTCAGCTGTAATCTCCAGCACCACGGTGGACAGGTCTTTTCTTACTCTCAACCATCGCGAGTTGCTGGCACAATATTGCTTCGTTCACATTCACCGTGACTGCCAGTGACCCGAAGAAGCGCATATCTGCCCTGTGCTGGCAAAGAGACTGGATAGGTCGCACAAACGTGGTCCGTGCCATGGCGTTCTTGCTTTACCAGTTGGGGAGTTTTCCTCGTCACCTTGAGTTGCCGGATCCAGTTCAGCCGTAAGGTTTCGTACCCTCTCTTTTGCTTTTCCTACAAACATAAGCGTCGAAACTCTGGAAAGTCCGCCAACCAGCGACACGAACAAAAACTTAAGCGACTCGTTGATTGGTAGCGTCAAGGCGGAACTTCCTTCTCAGATTGCCTGTTCAGCCGACGATCCATACACACAGTGCTCACTTGCAGTCAGGGGAAGCCAGTCTTGTATTGGTTCGAGCCACAAATCCGTCAATGTCCGATTCACCATTAATGAGTTTCTGCAGTTCATCCCCCAGGCATTTCTCGATGCCACGCCAATGCGCCGTGCGCGGACGAAGTCGTGCCTTCTGCAGCGACTCGAATAGCTGCGGAAACAAGTCAAGGTATTGCGCCGGGATACCGTGATCGTTGGAAGTAAGCACACTCTTGCGAGGTGGAGGGTTTCCATCCAACGTGGGCGCTACTGCTTGGAATGCCATCGCACGGCGGAAAAAAAGCGCCGCTGCAAAGAACCGGAGGCTTAATCATTGCCATACTTGTTGATACATGGCAACGCTCAAAAGGCATGGTGCAGAAACGAAAGCTAGGCAATTCGGCAGCGAGAAAAGGGCCGAACAGACATTTGGCATGGCTTAATGATCCTGCCAAGGACGCCGCAAGAGAACGGATTCGCGCGCTATTCAGAGACTTGCGCGTTGTGAGTAGCAACTGGCATACCCTTTCCAAGGACGCCGCAATTCAGCGGATTCCCGCCCTATCCGGAGGCTGGTCCTTTGTGAGTGGCAGTTGGCATCCCGACTTCGATCCGCACACGCGCGCGGATTTTGGTGAGTTCCGCGGTGACAGAGGTCCTTTGCCAGCGCATCAAAACGAATTGTGGCGACTCTCCGCAGATACAAGTTTTCGCCGCAGGCCATTATCACTAGTGGACTGTTTCTTGTGTGGGTCCCCTATTCAGGCCCGGATGGTAGGTATCGCCGGCCATGGCCATCGTACAGCGATGCTCGGGCGGTGCTCGATTTCTTTGGAATCGTGGGCGCGATGCCCACCGCATTATGGAGTGCAACTGCGGAAAATGGTTCTACGCGAAATTCGAGCACCAAAAATACTGCAGCTCGAAGTGCAGAGAGAAGGCGTTTCGGTCAACCCCGGAGTGGAAAGAATATCGACGAGGCAAGGCTCGGGAGTACTACTGGCTGCACAAGAACAAGAATGTGAAGTGAAAGGGAGGGTAAAGCGATGGCGATCTATAAGCGCGGCCGAAATCTACTGGTACAAGTTCAATTTTGATGGGGAAGCGATACGGGAATCGACCCGGCAAACCAACCAGCACACGGCGCGCCAGATGGAAGCGGCGCACCGAACTTCACTAGCCAAGGGAGAAGTAGGTATTCGAGAAAGGAAAGTTGTGCCGACGCTGGCGGAATTTATCTCCGAGCGATTTGAACCTTGGGCTGAAGCATCTACGGCGCCCAAGACCTGGCTCGACTACTATCGTCCTGGTATCCGGACGCTCCTCCGGTATATGCCTCTCGCCGGCCTTCGCTTGGACGAGATCACGAGCGAAAAAGCAGCAGACTTCGCTGCATGGAGGCAATCGGCTGGCTTACAGGTGTCGTCTATCAACAGTGTCCTTCAAGTTCTTCGCCGAATCACGAGACTCGCGGTTCAGTGGGGCGCAATTGAAGCTGCTCCGTCAATCAAGATGCTCCCCGGAGAGCGCCACCGCGAACACGTGGTCAAGTTTGATGAAGAGGCGCGCTATCTGGGGGTAGCGGCTGAGCCTCTTGCTTCCGTTACGGCTGTTCTCATTGACACTGGTATGCGTCCAGACGAGTGCTATCGTTTGCGATGGGAATCGGTGACGTGGACCAACGGACGGAATGGGACGATTCTTGTTACCCACGGCAAGACCTCTGCTGCTCGCCGAGTACTTCCATTGAGCATTCGGGTCAGGAACATCTTGCATGACCGCTGGGAGACTGCCGGAAGCCCTATAGAGGGCTGGGTATGGACTGCTCCAACTCTCAGTGGACATTTTGAAAAGTCAACTCTAAAAAAGCAGCACAAGAAGGCGCTGAAGCTAAGCCGAGTGCGGCCCTTTGTCATATACAGCCTGCGTCAGACTTTTCTGACAAGGCTCGGCGAATCTGGGTACGACGCTTGGACTCTCGCACGAATAGCTGGGCACAGCTCCGTGGCGATGTCAGCTCGCTACGTTCATCCCAGTGAAGATGCAGTTCTAGCGGCGCTAGATCGGCTGAGTAGGCACAATTTTGGGCGCAGTGGAAATATCGACGAGCGGCGACCGGCACGACAACCGCTGCTATCTATATCAAACAGTTGAACAAAGATTGGTCGGGGAGAGAGGATTTGAACCTCCGACCCCCTGGTCCCGAACCAGGTGCTCTACCAGGCTGAGCCACTCCCCGACAGATGGTTCCCGCGCCGGAATTGGCAGCTCCGAAGCGCAATGACTGCGATTATAACATCGTGCCCCTGCATATTTTTTCGTCCCTTAAAGCTCGACACGCTCACTCGCACGACCAAGCATGTAAATCTGCTGCTCTCGGACGCCACTCGTTTTAGCGATGCGTTTTCGAGCTCAACGCTCAGGCGTGATAAAGTGCTATATATCAGTTAAAGGGCTGTCTATCTCCTGGTATTTCTCTTTAGCTCGTCCAGTTGGGCGAATGGCTCCGATGATTGCATTCACTGCCGACTCGCTTTTCACGCCTACCGCGGCGATCTCGAATCCCGTGTTGATCGTGGAGAACGGAACCATTGTGCGGCTGGAGAGTCGTGACGGTATGGATCTGCCGTCCGGTGTTGATCTCGTGCCGTTCAAGAATTGCACCATCGCGCCTGGCTTCATTGACATTCACATCCATGGCTCGGCCGGCTACGACGTTATGCAGGCCGACCGAAGCACTCGCAGTCACTTTGAACACTTTCTCGCGCGGCACGGCGTAACGTCTTATTGTCCGACCACGGTGACTGCCCCGCTGGACACAACCCTGAGCGCTCTAGAGCGGTTGGCAGACGCCGTGGAATCGGCTGACGGAAGTGGCGGCTCTCGCCCGCTGGGTATTCACTTGGAGGGTCCATTCCTCAGCCATGCGCGTCGGGGTGTTCATTCCACGCAAGACCTGCTTCCTCCAACTGTCGCTATGTTCGATAAATTCTGGCAAGCTGCGCGTGGACACATTCGCGTGATGACGATCGCGCCGGAGCTCGACGGCGCAACCGAAGTGATCACGGAATCCACACGGCGGGGAGTATGTGTCAGTATTGGGCACTCTGACGCTACCCTGGAATTCGCGCGGCGTGGAGTTGCGGCGGGTGCACGGCACGCAACCCATACGTTCAATGCCATGCGGCAGCTGAATCATCGCGATCCCGGAATTTTGGGCGAAGTTCTTACCAACCAGCATTTGACGGCGGATGTTATCGCGGACGGATTCCATGTTGCACCCACTGTGATTGATCTTCTATTCAAAGCCAAAGGGCCTGAGAACATCGTTCTCATCACCGACGCCATTTCCGCCGCAGGCATGCCCGATGGACGCTACAAGCTGGGAACGCTCGAAGTGGATGTGCAAGGCGGTAAGTGCGTTATGGATGGACGGCTCGCCGGCAGCGCATTGATCATGGATCGCGCCGTACAAAATGTAATGAATTTCGCGAAATGCGACCTGCAGCAGGCGCTGCGCGCCGCAACGGCAAACCCCGCGAGAGTGGTGGGCGCGCAAAAGAAGGGTGTTCTCGAAATTGGAGCTGATGCCGATTTCGTCGTGTTAACAGCCGAAGGACAAGTTCGAGCAACCGCGATTAAGGGCGCGCTGTTGCAGTAGGGACAGAAAACATATATGCCGGACAAAAATGGGTTTCCACATTTCATGCTCAAAGAAATTTTTGAGCAGCCGAAGGCGTTGCGGGATACGATCGCTCCGCGTGTGTCGCTTGAACCAGCCGAAGTGCGGATCGCAGAAGAAGTACGCATCCCGCAGAGCGAATTGCGCGAGTTACAGAGAATCAACATTGTTGCCTCGGGCACGAGCCGTCACGCGGGCATTGTGGGCCAGCATATATTCCAGGAACTGGTGCGCCTTCCGGTAGAGGTGGACTATGCGAGCGAGTTTGAGAATCGCAATCCCCTGATTGGAAGAGCTGAGCTCACGATTGTGATTACCCAATCGGGTGAGACCGCCGATACCACCGGCGCACAACGCGAAGCCAAGAAAAAAGGATCGCGGACTATCGCGATCTCAAACGTTTTGAACTCAACCATTGCGCGCGAGGCGGACGGCGTTCTCTACACGAACGCTGGGCCGGAAATCAGCATAGCCTCCACCAAGGCGTTCACTGCGCAGATGGCAGTGCTGTTCCTGCTTGCGGCTTACATTGGCAGGGTGCGCGAGGACCTGTCCGATAAGCAACTTCGTGGTTGGATTGAAGAACTGCTGGATCTTCCGCGAAAAGCTGACGAAGTGCTGAAGCAAGCCCCTTTATGCCAGCGGCTGGCTGAGCACTTTCGAAAGATGGAGGATTTTCTATTCCTCGGGCGTGCAATTCACTATCCCATCGCAATGGATGGCGCGCTGAAGCTCAAAGAGGTTTCTTACGTTCACGCGGAAGGATATCCGACAGGTGAGACAAAACACGGCCCGAACGCCTTGATTGATGAACATTTGCCACTGGTCATGATTGCAACTAGCGATCGCAACGACCCCGGCTCAGTTCGGCGGCACGAGAAGGACCTCGCCAACATTCGACAATTCAAGGAGCAATCCGCGCGAGTTATTGCGATAGCAACTGAAGGTGATGTCGAAACAGAGGCACTTGCTGACGAGGTCATTTTCGTCCCGCAAGCCCCCGAGTTGCTCTCCCCAATGCTCGAGATTATTCCTCTACAGTTGTTCGCATACTACACGGCGGTGATCAAAGGATTGGACGTCGACAGGCCGCGCAACCTGGTGAAGTCAGTAATGCAGGAGTAGCGGCGAGCCTAGTTGGGCTTGCGGATTTTGCCGTCGGCGAAGTGGCGGAGCAGGGCAGCATCCGTCATCGATTTGTACTTCTCAATAAACGATCCCAAGTTGGCGCTTGGCATTTTCGCAGGAGCGCGCCGTGACTGTTCTTCGGCTTCCGGGTCAGTCGTCATCACCTGAACATAGAACCATAGAAAGTGTCGCATCTGATCGAGTGCTGATCGGAGCAGCTCGAGAGATTCGATTTCCGGCAGTTGCGTCAGGGCCTCCATCAGCTCTGGGTCGCTAGGCGCCTGCATCGCCGCGCAGTTGAGTTCGCGCTGAATCACGCGCAGATCTTCGGTCACTCGCAGCATGCGAACATGAACATCGTCGAGGCAATTGTCTTCGGCCATTGGCAGCTTTCTGGACGATTCAACATCTCATTCGAAGCGGGAAGCTAGAAGATGTCCCATGTGCATGCGCTTTCGTAATTCCAGCGACAGGCGCGCGTTTCGAAGGGAATCAGGGGAGAACCGAGCCAGTGCGAATTTGCGGCACCTCTACAAAACGTGCGCCAACACTGGGGTTTTCGACAGCTGAGACCAGAACGCGGATCATTTGATCAAGCTTTACCAGTCCCAACCTTCTTGCGCCATCGCGAGTTGCGGGGATCAGTTCGCAAAGCCAGTACATCGGTAACAGCACGTAAGGCCAGCGATGGCCGGGACCAAGGACATACCAGGGACGTACGATGGTGGCGTTCATTCCACTGTTTCGGAGAGCCGTCTCGCACTCGGCGCGCACTGCGATGTAGCTCTTCATGATCGGCGCCGGCTGGGCCACACTCAAGTAGATGAAGTGTTGGACACCAGCTTGGCGGGCAGCATCAATTGCGCCTAAACCTGCGACTCGGTCGATGGCCTGAAACTCTTCCGCTTTTGTTGGGCTCGGATGAGAAACGCCGACCATCTGCACGAATGTGTCCACGGGGCGAATGTGCGCGCTGTAAGAAGCAGCATCGAGAGCGTTGCCAGGAACTGGCTCGCAACAATTCGCAGGAAGCTTATGTTCGCTTCCGGGTCGGACCAGGGCGCGAATGTGATGTCCGTGTTCGGATAAGCGGCTGATCAAAGGATTACCGATGTATCCGGTTCCACCGGTGATGAAAACGGAAGCTGGCATTTGTGTAGAGTACGGGTTCAGGACTCCCGTGGATTTTATTGCGGCCCGACAAACCGGGGCCGCCCGACAGCCGGGGCGGCTGTCCCCACGTGGTCGCGGGTACTCGCCCGCGTGGTCTGTGCGGACCTATTTTCCCGCGTAGCTGACGCGCCAGATCGAGCCGGTGCCGTCGTCACTGACCAGCAGGGAGCCGTCTTTTGCAACTGCTATTCCGACTGGCCGGCCCCACACCTTGCCGTCTTCAGTCACAAAACCAGTAAGGAAATCTTGATATTCGCCCGAAGCCTTGCCTTGTCCATGAAGTGGAATGCGAACTACCTCGTAGCCGGTGCGCTTCGAGCGGTTCCAGGATCCATGCAGGGCGAGAAACATTTCGCCGTGGTATTCAGCCGGGAATTGGTCGCCGTTATAAAAGGCAAAGCCAAGAGGCGCGCTGTGCGGCTGAATCAGAACGTCAGGAGTGATCATTTTTGCCCGCCAATCCGGATGACTATCTTTCAGCCTAGGATCGCGGTTCTTGCCTATGTAGTACCAGGGCCAGCCATAGAAGCCGCTGTCTTGCACATGCGTGGTGTAGTCAGGGACGAGATTGTCACCGAGCGCATCGCGTTCGTTGGTTGCAGTCCAAAGCTCTCCGGTTTTTGGTTCTATCCCGAGGCCAACAGGATTGCGAATGCCGGAAGCAAAAACTCGCAGGCCGGAACCGTCGGGACTGCATACCAGAACATTGGCGCGATGAAATTCGGCGGGATGAGTGTCGGGGTCATCAATATTTGAAACCGAGCCCACCGATATATAGAGCTTCTTTCCGTCGGGAGAAAAGGCGAGGTCCCGCGTGGAATGTCCGCCATGGGATTGATGCGCGCCAGGATAGATTTCATCCACGACGGTCTGAGCTTCGCCACGAGACTTCAGGTCTCCGTTGCGATATGGAAAGCGCTTGACTGAGTCGGTGTCGCCAATGTAAACCCACTCCGGGTTTGCTCCGGGAGGATAAAACGCGATTCCAAAGGGCTCTCTCAACCCGGATGCAAAAGTCTCCATCTGCTCCGGCCGTCCATCCTTGGTGACGCCGCGAAACACTCTAATGTCCCCTTTATCCATCTCTGTCAGGAATATGTCGCCATTCGGCGCGGCGCGAAGTTCGCGGGGATTGGTGAGATCGCTAGCGAAAATATTGATTTTGAAGCCAGGCAAAGTCTTCGGCATCGCCCCCTCGGGACGCGGTTCCGGTTCAGGCGAGGCAACGCCAACGTGCTCAGCGCTGGGCGATGGTAGATCGTTGACGGTGACCTTGTGAATCGTGCCTGGGCTTTCTCCGAGGTAGTTGTAAAACGGAGAAGGCGGATCCGATGCGTAGATCACGGTGAGGGAGACAGCGACAGCTGCGAGCAGTTCAAAGCGATGTCTCATGATGGCACCTGCTTTTGAAGATTGTACTCACAAGATGATGGTGCTGCATCTTAGGTCGCATTTACCCGAGCGCAGAGTCCTCCGGCAATCAAGCCGCGTCTTCGTCAGGATCGGGAATTGAGGACGGCGGATCGCTGGCAGGAAAACTGTCCTCGATGGTCCGATCCATGGAATCTTCCTCTGGCTCAGTTGGGTGGTCGTGGCGCTTCTGTTCTTCACTGCGGGGCCGTTCCTCGCCGGTTTTGCCTGGGGAGGATGAACTGCGTTTCTGCTTGTCCATAGGGCGACCTCTTAATTCTGGCGGGAATTGTTTCTCAGAGGATTAGATGACGTTGCCACGATATTAGTCACTCCAACGCGGGGGAGGGAACCGGGCAAATTTGTCCTGTTTTTGGACTAGGTTGCGAAACTTGTTGGTCTAACTCTTGGTTTCGGTGTTGCTTGCAGCCGGAGCGGAAGGCGCTTTGGACTGCTCATCAGCCGCCGGTTTTTCTTTCATACCTTCCTTCAACGCGCGGAAGCCTTCGCCGATTCCTTTGCCCAACTCAGGCAGCTTCTTTGGTCCGAACAATAGGAGAGCGACCAGGAAAATGATCAGCAAATGCATGGGGGACAGTAATTCCATAAGAAATCTCCGCTAACTGCGCTACTTAAACCTTACTGAAGTCACCCAACCGCGTCAACTATCTGGGACAAGGCTCGCCTTTCCTGACAGATCTGGCCCCGGTTGGTATGTGTAAGCGGACCGTTTCCTGTTTTGATCCCTGTACTGTTTTCCTTTTGTCCTTATTACTTACGTGATCTACCCCACATTACTCGACGCTTCTATGTTGCTGAGAGTACGCGAGTACGGCAAACCGGCTAACAATGGAGTCCCGCGGTGCGCAGTAAATTCATTCTTTGTTCCGCAATCTTTGCAGCAATTGTTATCCCCGCCCTTGCGGCTGAACCCCCTGTTGACTGCAATCGCCTGATGGCTTGGACCGCAGGCGGCGCCTCCAGTTCCAGCCTGATCAAGACGCTCCAGAGACACGGCAGTGCGATCGCTTTGAGCCCGGCGTCTGAAGGCGAACTCCGCACGGCGGGAGTGTCCTCAGAAGTCGTGACGGCATTGCATCGGCTTCAGCTCGGAAACGGCGCTCACACTCCGTGTTCTGCGACGTTGGTGAAAGCTGCAGGGCTGGTGCACCACAAGCAATATGAAGACGCCGATGACCTCATCAGTCGCCTGATTGGCGATGATCCTCGCAATGGCTCCCTGCACTTCGTTCTTGGATACCTCAAGCAGCAGCAGGGCGACTGGAATAGCGCGTTCGACGAATACAGCGCGTCGAAGGACGCCGACCCTGATTTTGCTCCTGTCCACAATCGGCTGGCACTGGTCTTCTATCAAGGGGATGACGGTGATAGTGCGATTGGAGAAGCGCGAACTGCCTTGAGCATGGATTTCGAGGATGCCGAAGCGTACCGAATGCTCGGTCTCGGCCACTATGCCAACGAACAGTTCGACGCCGCCATGAATGCGTTCCAGGAATCGCTGGCGCGTGATCTGCGCAATCCCGACGTTTACTACGAGATGGGCTTGGTCGCTCGCGATCAGGGAGCGCCTGAGCAGGCAGTCGGTTTCTTTCGAAAGGCGTTGCAGTTGAAACCGCAGTTCTGGCAAGTCCACAACAGTCTGGGCGAGGTGCTTGGATTACAAAAGCACTTTGATCAAGCGCTCATCGAGCTGAGTGCTGCCAAAGCCCTGGCGCCAGCGGAACCGTCGGTGCGCGAGGGGCTGGCAAACGTGTATTACGGCCGTGAGGACTATGACGCTTCGATCGCCGAATATCGCGAGCTGTTCCGGATGAGTCCTGGCTGGCGACATGGCCATGATTCTCTGGCACGCGCCTACATGGCAAAAAAGGAATTTGCACCGGCAGTCGCCGAGTTGAAGCTGGCAGTCGAGCAAAACCCAAGCAGCGCCGCACAGCATCGCGCTCTAGGTCAGCTCTTGCTGCTTTCTGATCGGCATGCGGAATCGGTGCGCGAATTGCGGATTGCGGTTGAGCTTGACCCTGAGTCTGCGTCCTCACACTACGACCTGGGAACAGGGTTGCTCGTACTGCAACAGATGCCGGCCGCACTGAAGGAATTTCAGGAAGCAGTCCGGATCGAACCTTCGGCCGAACATCATTATGCGCTGGCGGCCTGCCTGATGAACCTGGGCCACGACAGCGAAGCGTTGGAGGAGATGCGCGTTGCCAGCCAGTTGGATCCGGAAAAGAAGCTCTATCACGCGCGAGAGGAAGAACTGATGAAGCTTATGCACGCGAACAGCAAGCGATAGCACGACCGTTCATGGTCTTAAGTGAGATTCGGTTTCGGATACCAGCACTAAAATTTCTTCTTGGGACGATCAAATGATTATGGGCACTCTGAACTCACAATCTGCTACAGGACAAGGTACGGCGGCGGCTCCCGCGCGCGAAATCAACCGTCATGCGCTTGCGACCGATGCGGTTGTGCAACATACGGGATACGGTCTGCCATGCGCCAAGTGCAAGACTTATTACACTGCCGATCTTGCCGCCTGCCCAGTGTGCAAAAGCCCACAGCGAGTTTCCCCGCTAGAGCCCGTTGGTGCGGTCACGCCAGTCGAATCGCTGCCTGATCCCGAACAGCTTGAGGAAGAACGCGAGCGATTTCTCCACGAGTTCAACGCGCAGGTCGTGGCGGCTCCGCTTCCCGCCGATTCGCCGACTCCAGCCATGCATTGCAACCGGCACGAGAACCATTTCAACTCGCCAGCGGTGGCCAATGTCTGCCAAGCCTGCTATGACCAGCTGCAGGAGCGAGTGGATGTGCTCGAGGCGGCCATGCATATGGATCTACGCGAGGCTGCACAGATCGTTTATGACGCCGTGTGGTCGGAGCCTTCTGATCCGAGCAAGACCTACCAGAACGCGGCGCAGGCACTTCTGGTCGAATTACGCCGCCGCTCCGCCATTACCCAGGTATTTGGACAGCTTCAACCGCCAGTCAATTAATCCGCACCCTCTCCTCGCCACGCGTTCCTCGTAGAGCACCTGTCAGGCGTGCTCAAACACAGTACACTGCTATATAGCGGGTCAACCCCCGGATTCTAATGCGCGACAGAGGAACCCATGTCCCTCACTGCAATTGATTGGGCGGTGATTATCGGTTATCTGCTGGTAAACCTGGCCATCGGAATCTACTACCGCCGGCGCGCCAGTGGAAACACAGAAGAATTTTTCGTTTCCGGCCGCGATGTTTCCTGGTGGCTGGCTGGTACTTCAATGGTGGCCACGACATTCGCGGCCGACACGCCTCTGTTTGTCTGCGGAGTTGTAGCTCGGCAGGGGATTGCCGGAAACTGGATCTGGTGGAGCTTCTGTATCGGCGGCATGCTCACCGTTTTCTTTTTTGCCCGCTACTGGCGCAGGGCGGAAATTCTTACTGACGTGCAATTCTGTGAAATCCGCTACGGCGGAAAGCCCGCTGCGTTCCTGCGCGGATTCAAGGCGGTCTATCTCGGGCTGTTCATGAACTGCTTCATCCTGGGATGGGTCACGCGGGCGATGGTCAATATCATCGCAGTCATCCTCGGGCCGCTCATTGCTGAGGGACGAGTGCTACAACTCGGTGGACTTCATTGGACGCTTGGCGAGCCTCATAACACTGCGCTTGCGATCTGCAT